>JGI994J12354_10000890_pt1 | contig 30554 bp, 29 predicted proteins | sample IntmicLarv3ML3BL_FD_12354 | JGI IMG/M metagenome (IMG submission 12354) | reverse complement strand
ACATAATATAATATGAAGTAGTGTTTGTACTGTCTCCCGAAAATAGAAAAGACCTCCTATCTCAGAATTTTATTCTATGATAGGAGGTCTTGCTATGTCCGGATAAATCAGAAATAGGTTACAGATAAAGATGAAAACTGATAATTAATAACCTGAATAAGTTTACATAATATATATTATGCGACAAATTGAATCAGAGAATAGAATTATTGATTCCAGATTATAATTTTACCTCGGTTGCACCATCACCACCTTGATTAAAAGGTGCAAATTTATAGTCTTTTATATTGGGATGTTCTCGAAGCATTTCATGAACTTTAGCTCTCAGGACTCCGGTACCTTTGCCATGGATGATTCGAATAAATGGCGACCCCGCGACTAAGGACTCATCAATAAATCGCTCAATTCGCAAAATAGCCTCATCAGAACTTTCGCCACGAACATCAATTTCAATGCAAATTGATTTTACCATATTTTGTTTTTCTTTCTTTTCATTTAGCCGTGAGATTCGGCGGCGTCCGGAATCTTTTTTTGTTTCTGGCTTAGGCGGTTCCGCAAGCTTTCGAGCACCTTTTTTAGGAGCCTTTAATTTCATGGCCCCAACTTCGACCCACAGTTGATTGTCCTCTACAGAAATAATGATGCCTGAAGCTTTTAATGTTGGGAGATAAACCCCGTCACCAGGTATAAAAATGCTTTCAGTAATAGAAGTCGTATCACTTTCGTCAGGATTTAAAAATTTTGGAAGATTATTTTCCAATTGGTTTAGCCGATCGCGCTCTTTTTGAATATGTCGTTCTAAATTTGCACCGGCGAGATTATTATGCCGATATTCTTTTAAAGAACTCAAAATATCGCTTACTTCTTTCCGACTTTCGGATAAAAATTTTTGATTTTCTAATTTAATTTTTTCTAAATTTTTGCTTTGCTTATCAAGCCATTTTTCCTTATAAATTTCGAATGCTTGTCGTTCTTGATCTACCTCTACCCTCTTCTGCTTTGTAGCTTCTAGTTCCTGTTGCAATTCATCTCGTTGGCCTCGCAGTGATGTGAGTAATTCATTGAGCTCTTTCGTTTCCAACCGTACTTTTTTAGAAGCCAATTGAATAATATCATCTGCAAGTCCCAGGCGCTTCGAAATTGCCAGAGCATTGCTTTCGCCGGGCATGCCTAAGATGAGTCGATAAGTTGGTCTTAAGGAATGGGAATCAAATTCCATACTGGCATTTTCCATTTTGGGATGTGAAAATGCGTGAGCTTTTAGCTCGCCATAATGGCTGGTAAGAAAAATTTTGGCATTCTTTTCAATTAGTTTCTCTAAGATTGCCATTGCTAGGGCTGTTCCTTCTTCGGGGTCAGTTCCGGCACCTAATTCATCTAAAAGAACAAGATTGTTTTCATTGGTTAAATTGCTAAGTATTTCAATAATCTGCGTCATATGCCCAGAAAAGGTACTCAAATTTTGTTCAAGGCTTTGTTCATCGCCAATATCAGCAAAAATACCCTGAAAAATAGGAATTTCACTACCATAGTCTGCAGGAATAAGAAGTCCGCTTTGGTGCATTGCAGCTAAAAGGCCGATTGTTTTTAAGGCAACAGTCTTGCCACCCGTATTAGGTCCTGTAATGACTAGTGCACTGCAGTTATTAGACGATACGATTGAGATAGGTACTACTTGTTGGGGATTTAAGAGTGGATGCCGGGCTTTGATTAATTTAACTCTTGTGTCTGTGCAAACTTTAGGTCGTATTCCTTGATAGGAGCGACTAAACTTTCCCTTTGAGAAGATAAAATCTAATTCTGTAAGAAATTCACTATTAGTAGACAAGAAACTTGAGTTGCTTGCGATCAAACGAGTCAGTAGCATAAATAGTCGTTCGATTTCATTTCTTTCAGCACTATTCAGCTGAGAAAGCTCATTATTTATTTCTACTAATGCCATTGGCTCAATAAAAACAGTTTGACCACTGGAAGATTGATCGTGAATGATTCCGGGAAATTGATGTCGATATTCTTGTTTTACCGGGATAACGTAACGGTTTCCACGAACAGAATAAAGAGCTTCTTGGAAAAATTTCTGATTTTCAGTGGCTTTTAGAATATTATCCAATTTATTGCGAATGCTTAGCTGAAGAACTCGTGACTCCCGCCGGAGCCTGGCAAGCTCCGGGCTCGCATCATCTAACAATTCGCCATGCTCATTCAACATCCGTTCAAATTCTTTTTCAATTTGTGGAATGGTGACTAGGTTTGTTGAAAGTTCTTTAAGGTGCGGAATTGCCAATTCAAGAGTTGCGAAAAATTTTTGATGCTTTTGAGTGGCCTGAACTGTTAAAAGAATTTTAACGAAATCTTCACTTGAGAGAATTGAGCCAATTTTGGCTCTTTTTATTGAATCTTTTATAGAATAGATGCCGCCAAAATGATAATCAGGATAAAATTCAAGGACTTTTAAGGACTCTTCTACAATGTCGAGTTCTTGTGAGAGCAGTGAGTCTTTAGCCATGGGAGTTATTGCCCGAATTTTTTCTTTTCCGGCTTTTGTGTCAGCAAATTGGCACCATTTTTCGATAATTGCATCGTATTCAAGTATTTTTAAGCATCGCTCGTTACTAATCAAATTATTCAACCCCTCTAAAATAGTGACCTCTTGTAATATCATTTGAGAGCAAATATTTTTCTTGCTCTTTGGAAAATCGTTCCTGCTTTTTGTAGATTTCAGTAACTAATGTAAGTTGCTGATTGCTCAGATAACGCCCATCAATTCGCCAAACAGCGGCTTGTGTATTCTTTAGGTCATGGATAAATGGAAGCATAGAGAGTTCTTTGCCATTTAGAAGCTGCATTAAGCAATTTTCATCAGTGTGAATTTTAAAGTGCTCACTTTTGCGGTCTCGGAGACTATAACTCCCTTTTTTGCAGGGTTGTGTGCATGGAGTATGATTTGTACGATTTCCTAAATAAGCACCAAGTAGGCAAAATTTTGAAACCATTACTTCTTGAAAGCCGTGAACAATAATCTGTGCTCTACTCCCCTGTTTTTTCGTAATTTGGGTAATTTCTTTGAATGTGAGCTCGGGAGATAAAGTTAATTTTTCAAATCCCAATTGAAGGTACTTTTCAAAAGTAGCTTTATTAAAAATATTTAGTGAAAATCCGCCGCTAATTTTAATGGAAGGATATTGGGCTGAAATTTCTTTTAAAAAAGCAGGGCCGGACAATTCAATATTATTAAAATTTGCAAGTAGGTCATTATTGAGAGTATTTTCATAAAGTTTAATATTTTCTTCAGGAACAATTCGCGGAAAGCCAAGAATAAATTCTTTTTGTGAGTTTTTTACGAGGTTTGAGAGCTCGATTGCTTTTTTAAGATCATTTTTAAAATCGCCTTCAAAAAGAATTTGATCGGCACCAGCGAGTAGTGCAATTTTTGCCTGCTCATTATTTGCTACTTGAACTTGGATTTTTGGCTCAGTGACAACCAGCTCAGAGTCGCTGGAAATCGCCGTTATTAGCGTTTTATCATTTATAATAAACTGCTTGTTATATTTATTTAAACGAAGGTTCATCAGCTTTTCTACCCCTTCACGACGCAATTGATTGAGCTCGCTAATTGGCACCATCAGAGGCGCTGAAGAGGAATAAGTCAAATTTTCTAAAATGAAAGGGGTATTCCCAAGCCGTCCAAGTTGCTTGGTTAATAACTCTTTAGTGAGCTCATGTTTTTCCGGAGACATTGCATGGTAAGTACCGAAAATGGTAACTTCATTTTGCTCGACATCTGTGATTGTCAGGTGCAAAGACTTTCCAGCTTCCCCTTGAACAGTCATTTTGAGAGGAATAAAGCGCTGTTCTTTTTGTAAAAAATCCTTCACCCACTGCAGATGGTCTGTGCTTGATACTCGATAAATTTTAGTATTTTCAGGGAAAGCATTTGAAATGTTCAATGGATTTTCGGTTACTGTGAAAATTTCACTTTTAAGTTTTGGATTGTCGGGTCTGATTTCCAGTTGATCTCCGATGCGTATAGCTTTTGAAAAAGAACAAATAGATTTTCCATGCTCTAATTTTATAATTCCGACCTTTTCCCCATGATTATTAGGGCGATCCACAGACATCATTTGTTTGCCGGAAAATCCTTCAAGATACCCATTGCTATATCTGCGATGAAAAATTTGGGACAGGAAATCTTTGTCGTTGGATATTTCTATTTTATCGAGGGCTTGGCGATAGGCATTTACCACAGTTGCAACATATTCGGGGCTTTTCATTCGTCCTTCAATTTTTAAAGATGCGACCCCCATTTCCCTGAATTCTTCCAGATACTCAATAAAATTTAAATCCCTAGGGCTAAGCAAATGCTGACCTTCAGCAATATTAATTTTTTTACCGTCCTTTTCAAGCTGATAAGGTAATCGGCAGGGTTGGGCACATTTACCGCGGTTTCCGCTTCGTCCACCAATTAAGCTGCTAAGCAAACACTGGCCGGAATAACAAATACAAAGTGCTCCATGAATAAAAATTTCAATGTCTAAATCGGTTCCGGCGCAAATGGTTCTTATCTCATTTAAGGAAAGCTCTCGCGCTAAGACAATTTTTGAAAATCCTAATTTTTCAAAATAAAGTGCACTTTTCAAGTTGTGAATAGTTAATTGAGTACTACCATGAAGTTCAAGATTTGGAGCAACTTCGCGGGCAACTTTAGCAACGGCTAAATCTTGAACGATAATTCCATCAACACCAATATTAGATAATTCCATGAGATAAAGTTTTAATCGTTTCATCTCGTCATCGTGAATTAAAATATTTACAGTAACATAAATGGCAACATTTCTCAGATGACAATAATCGATAGCTTCTTTTAACTCTTCCAGAGAAAAATTAGAGGCATAATGCCGAGCTCCGAATTCTTTTCCGCCTAAATATACTGCGTTGGCTCCTGCTTGTACAGCTGCGACCAATGCGGCATAGCTGCCGGCTGGGGCTAATAATTCCATATAATAAAATCCCTCTTCTTTTACCTAACTTCCTCTATATTTTATCACAAGCGATGTAGGTTACGCATTTAAAAAGCAGACAAACTCCGCTTGAAAGACGAAGTTCATCCGCTTAATTGACTTTTACGAATAGTATACATAATATTTTAGGAAGTTTTTGAAGCCTAACACAAATTATCCTAGCGTCGTCTTCGGAGGTAAGATCGCATTGGGCGAATATTGAATCCCAGATGCACTAATCCCGCTAAAATAAATATATAGCCTGTAATTTTATGAGTACTTCTCGGGTAAAACAATTCATCCTCTGAAACGATTAAAACGATACTACTATTACTCTTATTTGCTAATTCTTGCTTCATTATTAATGATTTTCCTTCGTCTTTGAAGCGATCTTGCACAATATCCATCTGCACACCTGTCACAGATACAGCAATGAAAGCCAGTGCTAATATAATCGATGTAATTCCTCTCACTATTTTTCCTCCCCAATACCTTACTTCATTGCTTTTAAGAGCGCAATTCCGCCTGATATTTTTCCGTAATTTCATGAATGATTTTTTGCACGATTGGGTCAATATCTTTGTCTTCCAGAGTTTTTTCAGGGTTCTGGAAAATAAAAGAATAAGCCAGACTTTTCTTTCCTTTCGGCAAATTATCGCCTTGGTATACATCGAAAAGTTCGCAATGAGCTAAAAGATCAATATTCAGGTTTTGTATGCTTGTGATGATTTTGTCATGAGAAACATCGTTTCCTATAACAAATGCTAAATCCCGATATACCGATGGGAGTCGTCCAAAAGATCGGTAATCAGAAATCGGTAAAGCCCTGTCGGAAAGCTTACTTAAATTCACTTCTAAATATAGAGTTGAAGAAGGCAAATCAAAATTATCTTGGACTAATGGATGGACTTCGCCGACCCAGCCGATGGTTGCACCATTGAAAGTTAATTCAGCAGTTCGCCCCGGATGGAGCGATGGATGTATTCCTTGCTTAAATACTACATGATGAATACCTAATTTGTCCAGTAGTGTTTCGCCGATTCCTTTCATATAGTAAAAGTCAACCGGCTGAGATTTTCGGCCCCAATGGGAGCTCGCTTGAGTTCCTGTTGCGACTGCACTTAGCACCAACTCTTCTGTGGGCAGATTTCCCGATAAAGGCAGTGATTGAGGTAAAAATACCCGGGCAACTTCAAATAACTTTAAATCTGCAGCTTTTTGGCTCTGGTTCCGCTGCAGGGTTTCGAGCAGTGAGCCCAGAAGCGTGGTTTTCATGTGGGACAATTCATCAACAATTGGATTTAAAACCGGAATCATTTTCCCTAATGTTGATTCCGCAGGGATTTGTAATTTTCTTACAACCTCCGGGCTGGTGAAACTAAAATGAACACATTGGTTGAAACCAATCGCTGCAAGTGCGTCGGTCGCCGCTCTTTCGACTTTGGATAATTTCGGCAATTGCACAACCTGAGAAGCGCTGGAAGGCAAAGTAGATACAATCTTGTCATATCCGTAAATTCGTATAATTTCTTCGGCCAAATCTTCAAATATTTGGATATCAGCACGCCAGCTAGGCGGAATCACTTGCCAAGAGTTTTGATTTTTTTGAACTTCACAGCCAAGTAATGTTAAAATCTGAACCATATTCTCCTCGGCAATATCAGAGCCTAGAAATTGGTTTATTTTTTCTTTTGAAAAAGAGATAGTTGGAGTAATTGTCGGCTTTTTCTCAATGTCCAAATAACCTTGAGCGATTTTCCCGGCACCCATTTCTTGGAGCAGTTTAGCCACTCTCAATGCCGCTAAGTGAGCCGCTTTTTGGTCAACGCCTCTCTCAAAGCGACTGGAGGCATCTGAGCGCAATCCCAATGCACGACCGGTCTTTCGAATGCTCGGGCCATTAAAGACTGCTGCTTCAATTACGATACTTGTAGTTTTGCCAGTCACTTCGGATTCCAAACCACCCATGATTCCGGCAATCCCTACGGGTTTTTCGGCATCAGCGATTACAATCATATCTGTAGATAAATTGCGCACTTTGTCATCTAAAGTAGTAATTNTNTCATCTGCTCTTGCGCANCGAGCNACCAACTTGCGTCCTGCTAATTTATCCAAATCGTACGCATGAAGCGGTTGACCCATTTCCATCATGACAAAATTTGTAACGTCTACAACATTATTAATCGAGCGCAGACCAATTGATTGCAATGCCTGAACAAGCCACAAAGGTGAAGGTTGAATTTGGACCTCAGTCATGACTTGAGCTACAAAGCGGGGGCAAAGCTCCGAATCCTCTACTTCAATAGAAATGCAATCTGCCGTAGCTACCGAAGAATCTGAATGGGCTTGAACATCCGGTATGTGAAGTGCTTCATTGGTAAGGACGGAGATTTCCCGCGCAATACCAATCATAGAGAAGCAGTCTGCCCGATTAGCAGTAATTTCAAATTCTAAGAGAGGGCTGTCAAATCCCATTGCTGAAAGATAACTCTCCCCGACCTGTGTATTGGGATGGGCAATTAATAAGCCATCTTTGCTACGCTCGGATTCTAATTTAGAATCTAAATTTAGTTCTGACGCTGAGCATAACATACCAAAAGAGTCGATTTCTCGAAGGATAGTTTTTTCGATTTTCATGCCATTGGGCAATTCCGTTTCAGGAGGGGCCCAAAATAAAACATCACCTACACCGGCATTTTTAGCCCCTGTAACAACTTGATGAGAAGCTTTGCCATCCCAAATTTCCATTACCAAAAGTTTATCAGCATTTGGATGCTTCTCTGCTTTTTTGACTTCGACAGCAATTACCTTTTCCAAATGATTATTCGGATACTCAATCGTTTCAACTGCTGTGCCAATTCGTGTTAATTTTTCTGCCATCTCATCAATTTTAAGAGAGGGCTGGATATATTTTTTTAACCAATTCATTGATACATTCATAACTAAATTCCCTCCTAAAACTGCTGTAAGAAACGAATATCGTTTTCATAAAATAAACGAATATCATTAATTTTCATTCGGAGCATCGCAATCCGCTCTACACCCATACCAAAAGCAAAGCCAGTCATTTTTTCCGGATTATATCCATTGGATTTTAAAACATTAGGGTGAACCATCCCAGAACCTAAAATTTCAAGCCATCCGGTGTGTGAACAGACTCGGCAGCCATTTCCATGGCACATCACGCAGGAAATATCTACCTCGGCACTTGGCTCAGTAAATGGGAAAAAACTAGGCCGGAAACGTACTTGGGTATCATCACCAAAAATTGTTTTACAAAAAGCTGCCAGCGTTCCTTTTAAATCGCCGAAAGTAATGCCCTTATCTACTACCAGACCCTCAACTTGATGAAACATCGGTGAATGAGTCGCATCATAATCTCGGCGAAATACTTTGCCCGGAGCAATGATTCGAACCGGAGTGTCCGGCGTAAGGCTACTTAATGTGCGAGCTTGCACCGGCGAAGTATGTGTTCTCAGAAGTACCGGACCTTCGATAAAGAATGTATCCTGCATATCTCGTGCCGGATGATCTTTTAAGAAATTGAGCCGATCAAAATTATATTCTTCAAGTTCCATTTCCGGGCCATTTGCCAGACTAAATCCAAGTCCAAAAAAGATATCCTCAATATCTCGCAAAGTTTGGATGATTGGATGAATCTTTCCCGTAGAAACCGGGATTCCCGGTAAGGAAATATCTAAAGTTTCGGTAGATAATTTTTCTTCTAATTCATTTTTTTTAAGCTCTATTTGTTTTTCATCTAAAAGGCCGGAAATTTGTTCTTTTGCTTCATTTACCCAGCCACCGACTTTGGGACGCTCCTCCGGCGATAGTGTTCCAAGGGCACGCAAAAGTAATGTTAATTCCCCTTTTTTCCCCAGGTACTCGACTCGTAAGTCTTGCAACTGCTTTACATTAGAAGTATTTTTAATTTGTTCTAAAGCAGAAGCAACGATGGTGCTGATTTTTTCTTGCATGATTTACCTCCTGAAATTCAAAATAAAAAACTTCACCCCACAATATAGGGGCGAAGTTTCGTTCGCGGTACCACCCTGATTTTTACTCAGCTTCTTTAACGCAGAAAATACGCTCAATCTACTCTTGTTCAATTGAGGCCTCCAGAGTGAACTTCAATAACACAGCTTTAAGCAAGCTCACAGTCCAAGACTTGCTTTCCCTGAAAAGCAAATTGTTATTTACTCTCTCTATCCTAAGCAAAATATGTAATTAATGAAAAGACAGACGCCGATAAAGCATATATATCCTTGTCGAGCCAGTCAGCATGAAAAGCCGCCACAATTGTTTTGACATAATATATCACCTCAAAATCTAAGGCAACCCTGATTAGACACTATTATATCACACCTTTTTTCAGGTTAGCAATTATTTGCCAAAAAAATGGAACATTAAAATGCTGCCGGCAACAGCTACATTTAAGGAATCGACAGTTTGCTTCATTGGGATTTGTACAAATATATCAATTTCAGCCTTTGTTTTGTCGCTGAGTCCCCCACCCTCGCTGCCTAATATCAAAGCCGTATTTTTTTTCACTTCAGATTGGCGATAGTCAGTAGAATCAACAATATCCGCTCCGACAAAGGTGTAGCCGAGAGATTTGATTTCAGTCATTTTCTCATAGGAAATTATTTGGATTGGAATGCGAAATACCGAGCCCATGCTAGAACGAATTACTTTTCCGGACCAACAATCAGCAGTCTCCGGCAAGAGATAAATTCGGCTAACATTTGCAGCCTCAGCGCTTCGAATTAAAGTGCCGACGTTTCCCGGATCTTGAATACCGTCCAGAAAAAGAAGTGCTCCTTCAAGAGCCATTTGAGGCGAATAATAAGGGCGTTTAATTAAAGCCCCGATTCCTTGAGGCGTTTTTGTTTCAAATAAATTACTTTGAATCTTTTCAGGAATAAAAAATAATGATACATTAGTCACTTTCAGTTTGTCACAGATCCCTTTGATTTCCGGATTTGTAAGCCTTTCTTCCACAATGATAATCGACTCAAATTGGCAATTACTGAAGATTGCTTCCTCAATTAGATGAATGCCTTCAATCCAGATTAAGCCAGATTGTTCACGATATTTTTTATCTGCCCATACTTTATGGGCATGAAGCAAATGCGAATTTTTTCGACTTTCGATTCTCATAATTAATCCAATCTCTCCAAAGCTGAAATACCTTCATTCGTTCCCACAATTACCAAAACATCCTCAGCCTCAATGGGGCGGTCTGGCGGCGGTGGCACAACCACAGTATCACCGGATTTAATTGCTACAATATTCACTTCATATTGAGTCCGTAAATTTGAATCAATCAAATTTATGCCAACCAATGATTTGGGAGCTTCCAATTCAACTATCCCAAATTCAGGTGCAAGTTCGATATACTCAAGTACACTATTGGTAATTAAATTGTGGGCTACCCGCTGTCCCATATCGTATTCCGGATTTACAACCCGATCTGCTCCGATTTTTTCGAGCATTTTAGCATGTAATTCATTTTGTGCTTTCGCTACAATAACCGGAACGCCTAAATTTTTTAAGAGCATAGTTGTAAATACATTTGCTTCAACATTTGTGCCAATTGCGACGACTGCAACATCAAAATTTTTGACACCCAAAGCCAGAAGAGTATCTTCATCAGTTGAATCTGCTGTAACAACATGAGTCGCAATATTGCTCATCCGCTGAACTATTTCTTCATCCGTATCGATTGCAAGAACTTCATGACCAGCACGAGCCAAAGCGATTAGTACACTCGATCCAAATCGACCTAGCCCAATAACGATAAATTGTTTTTTTGCTTTACTCATATTTTCTCCTATCCTATTCTAAATTTTCCATCAGGATAATGATAAAACCCCTGGTTATGACGGAGAGCAAAAGACATGATAAAAGTAAGCATACCTACTCTACCAATAAACATGGTTATGATTACCAGAAGTTTTCCAAAGTCGGATAATTCTGGACTAATGGTTGTGGAAAGCCCTGCCGTCGAAAATGCTGAGGTAGCCTCAAATAAAAGAAGCAAAAAAGGTTGATCTTCTGATAGCGTCAGAAGCCAAGTTGTTAAAAGAACAATTGCTATAGAAACGAAAATAATAACAAAAGCACGCAAAATAATTACATTAGGGACTCGGCGGCAAAAAATCTCAACATCTCGTTTTCCTTTAGTTACCGAAAAAATTGTTGTCACAATAATTCCAAAAGTGCTTGTCTTTATCCCGCCCCCGGTTGAACCGGGAGATGCTCCGACAAACATCATAAAGATAAATAGAAGGAATGTCGATGGATAAAATTGGTTGATATCAATCGTTGTAACACCAGCCGTACGACTTACTGCCTGAGTAAAGCTAATTAGCCATTTCTCAAAAAAAGGCAACCTCCCTAATGTCTGAGGGTTATTAAATTCAATAATTAGCGTTCCGAGAGTTCCAATAATCAAAAATGCTAAAGTCACCGTGAGAACTAATTTGCTTTGAGCTTCTAATTTTTTCCAATTTTTCTTCTGATAGATATCATTGAGCACAAAAAAACCAAGCCCACCAATTATGATTAATAGCGTCAAAGTGAGATTGACCCCAATATGGTTTACATATTTAGAATAGCTTGTTCCTTGAGCAAAAATATCAAAGCCGGCATTACAAAATGAAGAAATTGCATGCCAAAATCCTAAATAAATCGCTTCTATTCCGTAATCAGACCAGAAAAAAATTGTAAGTAATACACCGCCGATAAATTCAATGATAAATGTAAGCTTTATTACATAAATCACAAGGCGTACAAGTCCGCTGGAGCTATAATGATTAAAAGATTCTTGGATTGCCAATCGCTCTTTTAATTGAATTTTTTTCCCAACCAGAAGAGCAATTACGGTGCTAGCTGTCATAATTCCCAGACCGCCAACCTGAATGAGTATAAGAATGACAAGTTGCCCAAATATCGAAAAATGAGAACCGGTATCTACTAAAGTAAGGCCAGTCACACAAACTGCTGAAGTCGATGTGAAAAAAGCATCAATGAAACGAAGCGATTCCCCATTTCGAGTGGAAATCGGTAATGAGAGCAATAAAGTACCACAAAATATGAGGCAAGCAAAACCGGATACCAAAATTTGGTAAGAAGTCCAGGCTGGCCTTGCACTTCGCATAATCTTTTCCCATTTTGTTAAGCCCCAATTCATTCATTTGACCCGCTTTCTACTTAAATAAAAGATAGATGCCTACAACACATCCTAAAATGATTCGATACCAACCAAATATCTTGAAGTCGTTTTGGCGTATATATCCAACCAAAAACTTAATCGCTAAAATAGAAACCACAAAAGCAACAACAACACCAGTCAAAAGTATCATAACCTCAGATTCGGTAAATTGAAAGCCAAATTTTCGCAATTTTATCAGGCTTGCGCCAAACATTACCGGAATTGCTAGAAAAAACGTAAATTCTGCTGCAATTGTTCGCGAAGTGCCTATCAAAATTCCGCCAATAATTGTCGCACCAGAACGAGAAGTACCGGGAACTAAAGATAATACCTGAAAGAGCCCAATATATAAAGCTGATTTATAAGATAAAGCCGATAAATCAGTAATAGTAGGTATTCGGTCTTTATTAAAATTTTCTATCCAAATAAATACAATTCCATAAAAAACCAGAGTACAAGCAACAATCCAAGAATTAAAGAGCTCATCAATTATATCATCAAATAAAATCCCAATTACTCCTGCAGGTATGCAAGCAATGACGATTTTGCTCCAAAGAATGATGGCATCTTTTTTTAACTGAATTTTTGAGTTTTGGAAAGAAAAAATATTTAATTTCTTCCAATAAAGAAAAACTACAGCTAAAATAGCACCAAGTTGGATCACTATCAAAAACATTGCTTTGAAGCTTGCGGATACCTGTAATTGAATAAATTCGTCAACAAGTATCATATGCCCGGTACTGCTAATCGGAAGCCATTCAGTAATTCCTTCAACGATGCCAAGTATTAAGGCTTTAAAAATTTCGACCCAGACCATATTTCCTCCTCTGCTCTAATGAGAAAAAACAGGGCACTATTTAAAGTACCCTGTTTTACATTGCAAAGTTTAAGCAAGTTCTTTTTTTGCAACTTCTACAAGATTAGCAAATGCAGCTGCATCATGAACTGCAATTTCCGCCAGCATTTTACGATTGATTTCGATTCCTGATTTTTTCATGCCATTCATGAATTGGCTATAGGAAAGTCCATTTAAACGGCTTGCTGCGTTGATTCGAGCAATCCAAAGTTTACGGAAATTCCCTTTTTTATCTCGACGGTCAGCTCTTGCATAAGACAGAGCTTTCATCACAGCTTGATTAGCTGTTTTAAATAATTTACTTCGGCCACCACGGTAACCTTTTGCTAATTTTAAAATCTTTTTATGACGACGATGCGCTGTAACGCCTTTTTTTACTCTCGGCATTCTAAATTCCTCCTCTATTTATCTCAAAGGGCTAAATTAAGCATATGGAAGCATTTTGCTTACACGATCATGGTCAGATTTACTTACCAAAGTCGCTTTACGCAAGTTGCGTTTTCTTCCGGGAGATTTTTTCTCCAAAATGTGTTGTTTAAATGCTCTTGAACGCTTAAATTCACCAGTGCCAGTTGCTTTGAAACGCTTAGCAGCGCTACGACGAGTTTTCATTTTCGGCATTGTAAATACCCCTTTCTCATTTTTAAAGAATTATTCCTTTACGGCCTTAGGAGCTAAAATCATAAACATATTTCGGCCTTCTAATTTTGGCTCTCGTTCAATAATAGAAATTTCTTTCAAATCATTTCCCAATCGCTTAAGAATTTCCAATCCTAAATCAGGATGAGACAATTCACGACCTCGGAACATAATTACCGCCTTTACCTTATCACCATCATTTAAGAAGCGCTGTGCATTGCGGAATTTTACCAGATAATCATGAGTTTCGATTTTCGGACGCAACTTGACTTCTTTCACATCAAAAGTTTTTTGCTTTTTTCGTGCTTCTCGTTCTTTTTTCTGCTGCTCATATTTGAATTTTCCATAATCCATAATACGACATACTGGCGGCTTTGCAGTTGGTGCAACTTCCACCAAATCAGAATTTCTTTCCGTAGCCATGTCTAATGCAGCTGAAAGTGTCATTACTCCCAGTTGCTCACCAGAATCAGAGACAACCCTGACTTCTCGTGCACGAATTTCCTCATTAATCCGCATAGTATCCTTACTTATAGCTGTTCACCTCTTTCAATTGGGATAAAATATAAAAAGAGTAGCGCAGAATATCCGCACTACTCTCCATTTACAGGAAACTGCTGTTGTCGCCAGCAAAACCGAACGCCCATCGTAGACGTTGGTGAGAAGCGGATAGCTTCTACTTCATTTACCTAGTCATTTTAATCGTTTCTTTGACAGATGTCAAGAATTATTATTTACGCTTTGCAATCTCTTCTTGAATGTCTGTGATGAATTCGCTAATTAATTTACTGCCAAGATCCTCGCCGCCGTATTTTCGGACAGAAATAGACTGACTTTCCATTTCTTTGTCACCAATAACCAGTAAATAAGGGACTTTCTCTACTTGTCCTTGACGGATTTTATAGCCCATTTTTTCATTGCGATCATCTAATTCTACACGAAGCCCAAGAGCTTTCAGCTCTCTCACTAATTTATTTGCACATTCTTTATGACGGTCGGTAATTGTGAGTACTCGGAGCTGCACTGGCGCCAACCACAATGGAAATGCTCCGGCAAAATGTTCAATTAAGATACCGATAAAGCGCTCCATGCTTCCATAAACAACTCGATGAATCATGACCGGGCGGTGTTTTTGACCATCTTCACCAATATAGTCCATATCAAAACGCTCTGGCATTTGCATATCTAATTGAATCGTTCCGCACTGCCAGGTTCGACCAATGGAGTCTGTCAAATGAAAATCAATTTTGGGCCCGTAGAACGCGCCATCTCCTTCGTTGACCCGATAATTAATTCCCCGCTCATCCATCGCAGCTCTTAATGCACTTGTAGTCATTTCCCAAACTTCATCGGATCCCATAGATTTTTCCGGTCGCGTACTTAGTTCAACATGGTAAGATAAACCAAAAGCACTATAAACTTCATCAAAAAGCCCGATTGTTGTTTGAATTTCATCTTTGATTTGCTCCGGTAACATGAAAATATGAGCATCATCTTGGGTAAATGCTCGAACTCTCATCAGGCCATGAAGAGCACCGGAAAGCTCATGACGATGAACCAGACCCAGCTCTGCCCAGCGAATCGGAAATTCCCGATAGCTATGGAAGTGAGTTTTATAGACTAAAATCGAACCGGGGCAATTCATCGGCTTAATTGCATAATCTTCCTCATCGATTTTTGTAAAATACATATTTTCACGGTAATGATCCCAGTGGCCTGATCGATGCCAAAGATCTTCATTTAAGATAATCGGAGTGCGAATTTCTTCATACTCATATTTTCGATGAATTTCACGCCAGAATTTTTCGAGCTCATTTCTGAGTGCCATTCCTTTTGGCAANAAGAATGGAAACCCGGGNCCTTCTTCAAGAAGTGCGAATAATCCTAATTCTTTTCCTAATTTTCGGTGATCCCGCTTGGCTGCCTCNTCAAGAAGGTGCAAATAAGCGTCTAAGTCAGCTTTTTTTTCAAAAGAAGTACCATAAATTCGCTGTAACATTTTATTTTTTTCATTGCCTCGCCAATAAGCNCCGGCAATACTTANAAGCTTGATCGCCTTTACTTTTCCTGTGCNCATCATATGAGGGCCGGCACACAGATCAACAAATTCGCCTTGTTGGTAGAGGGAAATTTCGACATCTTCCGGAAGATCGGTAATGAGCTCTACTTTATAGCTTTCACCCTTCTCAGCGAAAAGAGCCAATGCCTCTTGACGAGAAACAATGGATTTTTTTAGGGGTAAATCTTCTTTTACAATTTTTTCCATTTCAGTCTGAATTTTTTCCAAATCTTCCGGTGTAAAAATATGCTCTGAATCCATATCGTAATAAAAGCCATTGTCAATTGCCGGGCCAATTCCAAATTTTACATCCGGAAATAGTCGCTGAATGGCTTGAGCCATAATATGAGATGAGGTATGCCTTAAAGCATGCTTTCCTTCTGAGGTGGAAGCGTCGAAAAATTCGATTGTACCACTACCGGGAATTTCTGCTGACATGTCTAAAAATTGCTCGTTCCATTTAGCGACTGCGGTGTTTTTTTGAAGACTCCGTGAGATTTCTCCCGCAAATTCAAGTGCAGTCTTTCCTGCCTCGATTTGTTTGATGCTACCATCTTTTAAGGTAATTTGATATTCCATATAAATTCCTCCTACAAAAAAAAATAGACCCCCATCCCTACTTTGGGACGAGAGTTCTCTCGCGGTTCCACCCGAATTGATTTATTCATAAACCCAGCTCTAAGTTCCAATAACGGCGGAAACACCGGTTCACCTACTTAGCATCACACTGTTCAATGTTCAGTTCAAAAGTGGTAATTTCCATCCCGGCAAACAAGAAGCTTACAGCCAAGGCTTCCATTCTCTGAGTTTTAGAGGAAAAAATCATGTCTTTATCTCTACCTTTGTACTATTAAGTTTGTTTTCAGTATACCTTTTATAGAGCAAAAAAGTCAACAACCTTATTCGCTTCTAGTAACAGAATACAAACCAATAGCCGAATCCAAAAACAACTACAAAAAAGAAAAATGTAATCAAAAAACCTTCCCGAGTACAAGGATGTCCAAAGTGAATAAATTCACTAAGGATACTACGACGAGTAAAAAGAGTGTACTTACTTCTCTTTTTAAACCACAATGCCTTTTTTTCGGGCCCTATAATAATCCCCGTAATTGTGAGAAGCGTTAAAGAGATTAAGATCATAATAAAAATTCGTTGGATATAAATAGCGTCATTTGCAATAGACAAATCTGTCATTGAGTCACCCTACTAACTTGTTAAAATGGCCATATAATTGGAATTAGAAAAACACTTACAATAAAAGAAAGAATAAGCAATCCTGTGCCAACTCGAAGATAATCCCGAAAGGAATATCCTCCATATCCAAGCACTAGTAAATTCGATGGCGCACCAATTGGAGTCGCATAAGCACAAGACGAAGCAACAACAATCGTCATAATAATAGTATGAGGATTGATATTCAAGGTCTGAGCCACAGATATACCGACCGGACATAACAACATTGCCGAAACTGTATTTGGCATGAACTGAGTTAAAACACAGCAAAATAAAAAAGAAATTATCAATACGATATGAGGGTTAAAAGAACTTCCAGTCCACGAAAGTACATAATCTGCAAAAACTTCCCCGGCTCCAGTCACACTCATTGCTTTTGCTACAGGAATCATGCCTGCAAACAGAAAAATCGCTGACCAATCAATCGAAAAAAATGCCTGCTTGTTAGTAATGCATCTTGTAGCTACACAAAACAGAACACCGAGTACAGCAGCAATTTCTAAAGAAATTACTCGCACATCAAGTGCCATAATTACCACAATTAAAAGCAATGTTATCCCCGAGGCTGCTTGTTTTTTTCTATTAAACGAATTGTTAGATATATCCGCTAGCATATTGTATCTAAAGCTCTCGGACTCTGACGGGAGAAGCTTAGCTCCAAAAGTCATCATATAGACGATACCCACAATAGATAAAGGGATACCAATCCATGAAAATTCGAAAAAAGAAAATTTTGAAAATCCTGCAGCCCCGAGGGAAACATTGGCAATAATATTTTGTGGTGCTCCCATGAGAGTAATCATTCCACCCCATCCGCAAGCGAAAGCCAATGGCATCAATAGCCGTGAAGGTGATTTTTTTCCAACAGCGCAAATCCCCAACGCAATCGGGAGCAAACATGCTGCAGTCCCGGTATTTGAAAGAACCGCAGACAATAAAGTTGCAACCAACATCAGGCCAAACATAAGAGTACTTTCACTTCTACCACATGACTTGATAATAATATTTCCAATATTCTGAGCCAAGCCTGTATAAAAAAGTGAAGAGCCAATAACATACATCGCTGCAAGAAAAATAAGTGTGGGGTTGGAGAAACCAAGAAACAACTGATCCAATGGCAAAATTCCTAAAATGCCGCACATAATAGCTCCAATTAAGGCAGTCACTGCCAGAGGAACAAATTCAGTAACAAAAAGAATTGCAAGTACTGCAATCAAAATAAAAATTTCTGTTACTGGCAGCATAAATTTTCTTTTGCCTCCTACTTCAAAAAATAAGACTATTCTATGAATAATTATATCCTTTAAGAATTAAGAAGGCAAATCTTTTTAATTAGGGAAAAACGGCCATGCCAATGGAATTACAATTAAGGACACTACAAAGCAAATTACAATCAACGGTGTTCCCACTTTTACATAATCCATGAAGCGATAACCACCAGGTCCTAATACTAATGTATTAGGCGGCGTTCCAACTGGAGTAGCAAAAGCACAAGAAGCCGCAACTGCAATCGCCATCAGAACTGCTTTCGGATCTGCTCCTAAAGATTGAGCAATCGAAATTCCGATTGGCGCAAGCAAAGCAGTACAAGCAGTATTTGACATAAATTGTGTTAAGGTACAAGACAAGATGAACAGTACTGCGGTTACGAACAATGGACTCGGGTCTCCACCCAACATTCCAACCACCATATCCGCAATCATTTTTCCAGCACCGCTTCGATCCATTGCAGCTGCAATCGGCATCATACCGGCAAACAGGAAAATCGTTACCCAATCAATCCCCTGATAAGCTTGCTTTTCAGTTAAGCATTTGGTTAATATCAAAACGATTGCCCCGATGACTGCTGCCATCGCCAATGTAATTGGAATGAATTTCTTGATTTCCGGCTCAAAGCCCATAACCAAAACCACTCCGATTAATACAACTGCTGTAATCATTTGTTTGCCGGAATCATCAGAAGAAGCTTTTGCCTCTGCTGCTGCTTCGGCATCAATTTTCACATCAGTTACTTGAGCTTTGGGCAATAAATATTTACCAATAAACATCATGTAAAGAATCGTTGCAATAGTGATTGGAACACCAATCCAAGCAAACTCTAAAAATGAAAATGTCGGTAGACCTGCTGCCGAAAGTGCTCCAGCAGCAATGATATTAGGCGGAGTTCCGATTAGAGTAATAATACCACCGGCTCCGGCAGCTAATGCCAAAGGCATCAATTGACGTGAAGCCGAAATTTTAGCAGAAGCACAAATCCCAATTACTACTGGCATCAATGCTGCAGTAGTTCCTGTGTTAGAAGATACTGACGAAAGTACAGCAGCCATGATCATAGTTCCGACCATGAGTGCGTTTTCGCCGGTTCCTACTTTTTTTACTACTGCAGTTCCTGCTTTTTGAGCAAGACCGGTATGGAACATCGCCGAACCGATAACGAACATCCCCGCAAATAGCACAACCGTACTATCCGATAGACCGGAAAAAACCTGATTTGCTGGCAGAATTCCCAGAAGACCGATAGCAATTGCTCCACTCATCGCCGTTACAGCCAAAGGTACAAGCTCTGTAACAAAAAGAATAGCTACAACCCCTACCACACAAAGAGTTAGAATTTCAGGACTCATAAAGATTACCGCCTTTCATTTCTTTGTTGAAAAACTAATTCAACATTGCAAGCATTGCACCCGCTGCAACCGCAGTACCAACAACGCCAGCGACATTTGGTCCCATTGCATGCATCAAAAGGAAGTTTCCTGGATTATATTCTTGACCCACTTTTTGAGATACTCGGGCAGCCATTGGTACAGCAGATACTCCTGCGCTACCAATCAATGGATTGATTTTCTTTCCTTCTGGTAAGAAAATATTCATAAACTTTGCCATTACAACCCCACCAGCAGTTCCTACAATAAAAGCAACTAACCCCAGGAAAATTACTCCCAAAGTAGACCACTGAAGGAAGAGATTACCTTCCATCGTCAAACCAGTAGCAGTAGCTAAGAAAATAGTTACTGTGTTAATCAAAGCATTTTGTGAAGTATCGGAAAGACGATCAGTCACACCGGACTCACGGAATAAATTACCCAGCATCAACATCCCCAGAAGTGGTACGATTGGCGGAAGAAGCAAACCGATAATAATCGTCGAAATTACCGGGAATGCCAATACTTCCAGCTTAGAAACTTCTCGAGCGTCATCCATTAAGATTACTCTTTCGGCATCTGTCGTCAAAGCTTTCATTACCGGTGGTTGAATCAAAGGAACCAACGACATATAAGAATAAGCAGCAACCGCAATTACAGGAAGTAAGTCCGGTGCCATTCTTGCAGCAAGGTATAGTGCGGTAGGTCCATCAGCACCGCCGATAATTCCAATCGCCGCTGCCTCTTTAAGTGTAAAATCAGGAATAAGACCGAAACTGAGTGTACTCATAACCATTGCTCCGGCTAATGCGATAAATACGCCCAACTGAGCAGCAGCTCCTAGTAACAAAGTTTTAGGATTACTTAATAATGGTCTAAAATCCGTCATCGCCCCTACCCCTAGGAAAATAATAGGGGGAAATATTTCATAGTGGAGACCCATCAGCATTAACTGCATGACTCCATGTTCATTCATATCCAAAATTCCAGATTTTGGTAGATTTGCAAGCAAACATCCGAAAGCAATCGGTGCTAAAAGCAGTGGCTCAAACCCTCTCCCAATTGCTAAATACAACAGAACAATGCCGATAATCAACATTGCGCCATTTTGAAAAGTAAATCCATTCAGACCACTATCCAACAAAACGTTCCAGATTGACTCGAAAAGAAAATCCATCTTGTCGCTTCCTCCTTAATTTTAATGGTATAAATACAAAATAAAAACTCTACTCTCCTTTATTGAGTTGATCAGCAACCATGCCAGTAAGAGTAATAAGACCCCATAATAACATCAAAACTGAAAAAACAATGGTCATATTTACTAGCATAATCATCGCCGGGCTGTCGCTCATACCTTCTCACCTCCAATCTATCAAAACTTCAATAATTTTACTGCTATGCATCAATATGATCTTAGATTTTTCATTAAAAATCCACACACATGTGATTCGCAGAAAAATACCTATTCAGTATTGCCAATACAACCAAAAAACAAATCATGAATCTTTTCAATAAATTTTTTCATTCTCATTATAAATCCAAAAAATATAACTATCAATGTTAACAAACCATTATTTAATTAATTAAAAATTATTTAACTTTTTTAATTAAAAAATGTTTTGCATTATTCACAAAAAATAAGACAAAGAAATAACAAAACCTCCTATCATAAACTTAAAAAAGATAGGAGGTCTATTTTTTGTGGTAGAGATTTTTTTTTTTTTTTTTTTTTATACATTTATATTTATATACTGGCCTTCCTACTGCTCCACGATGAAGCTCCAAAGATAATATCCGAAGATTTTTTAAAAATTCCAGATATTTACGAATCGAAACTCGTGAGATACCTACCGAAGATGCTATTTCCTCTGTGGTAAACTCGCCATTAATACTACAAGAAGATTGCCACACTGTTTTTAATGTATTTCGGTCAAGTCCTTTGGGGAGAGAAAGCTCTGAGGCTTGCTCTTTATAAATAATTCCATTGTCTAAATCTTCCTGTTCAAGACCATTTTTGTTTTTAAATAGTGAATTACGATGATAAAAATTGGTCATCGCTAAGTTGAATCTTTCAAATTCAAAAGGTTTAATAATATAATCAACTACACCAAAACGCAGGGCTGTTTCGATTCGGTCATTATCTTTTGCTGCTGAGATAACAATTACATCTACCTCATGATTCTTTTTCCTAATCTGTTTTAAAAACTGCAATCCATCCATACCTGGCATGAAAATATCCAACAGTATTAAATCGTAATCTTTTGAGGCTAAGCATTCAAGTGCTTCTTCTCCAGTTCGCGCCTTGTCCACTAGTTCAAATCCTTTAATCTGGCTTAAATAATGCTCGTGAAATTTAGAAACCATCGGGTCATCTTCTACTAAAAGAACTCTTATCATAAAGTTACTCCTCTTTTCTTATTGTTGTAAATGGGATTTTGACTGTAAAAATCGTCCCCTCACCCATAGTAGATTCAACTTCTATACTTCCACTGTAATCATCTAAAATTTGCTTAACTAAATACAATCCGAAACCATGGGGTTTTCTCCTTTTGTTGAAAATCCTTTAACAAAAATTTTTGACAGATACTTCTCTGGAATTCCCGGCCCCGAATCCTCCACTGTAATAATTAACTCTTCATCAAAACTTAAAATTGCCAATAGCACAATTCTTTCTAAATCATAATTTTTGAGCACATCAAACGCATTGTTCAGCAAATTTCCGATGATACTAATAATTTTGTCAATATGGCCTGGAGCAATAGAGGCCGGCAAATAACTCTCTTCAGTTAAAGAAAAATCAATATCTAACTCGCGAGCTCGACTGATTTTTCCAAAAACAAATCCGCTGAGCACTGAGTCTCTAATTCGTTCACGAATATATTGAACCTCTCCAGTGCTTGCTGCTGTGACTCCTTTGACATACTGTCGTAGTTCATCGTAAGCCGCTGTATTAATAAGTCCTAAAATTACATGCATTTTATTTAAAAATTCATGAGTTTGCGCTCGAAGAGCATCAGCATATTCCTTTACGCCGGTCAATTGTTGTGCAAGAGCTTCAAGTTCTGTTTTTAGCCTAAAAGTCATAATTGCCCCGACAATTTGGTTATTTATCAATACCGGAACCTGATTGGTAATAATAGTGATGTTATTTATCTTTTCATTATGGTTGATAAAAGAGACACCTTCATAAAGAACGTTCTTTATGCCACTAGTGTATATATGATCCATATTTAAACCAATAAATTCACTTCTAACGAGTCCTGCATGAGAAAAAATCCGCTGTGCACTCGAATTAATCAGAGTAATTTCGCCATTCGTATTTACACAAAGAATCCCTTCTTGAACAGAATTAATCATTGCGCTCCGCTCCTGCATAATTTGGGCAATTTCTTCTGGTTCCATACCTAACAGAGTGTCTTTGGTATTCTTTACCAGCGAAACAGCTCCAAAAATTCCAACTACAAGCCCAATCGTATTCGCTAATAAAATTAAAAATAAATTTTCTCGAACCGAATGCAATTCATATTCTGAAGGTAAGTCTGCAACAACAATAATCCCAATTTCTTTATCATTTGTATCAAAAATTTTGTGAGCCATCTGTTTTGAATAATAAGATCGACTACGTAATTCGTCATTAATCGAAAATTCATCAGGTCCCAAAAAAGCAGTTTTCTTCGCTTCTTCTACAAATAATTGAGAGTCATCAGTAAAAGGATGGTTTGCAAACAGTATATTGCCATTCATATCAAAAATGACGATATTGGATATGGTCGATTCGCTAATTGAAATGATGAACGATTGAATCTCTGTACTTTTACTATTTTCCAGAAGATGATCTTTGATAAGTTGCACTGATGCCACTCGCGCTGCAATCCCTTTTGATGCTACTTTCAATTCTTTGAGCAATTAATGTATCATTTATCCCTAAGATTAAAGAGTAAGTTGTGAGAAGAGAAACGAAAATGACAAACACTATTAGGAAAATGACTTTTTTATATAAGGTTAATTGTACCCGCACTCATTTTCTTCCCCCTTGCAACAAGTTCTTCCTATAATTTTAACATAATTATCTTAAATAAAAACAAAAATCCGTGTAACTACCATTACACGGAGTCTCATCACAAAATTTAATTTGGCACGCCTGGCAGGATTCGAACCTGCGACCAACCGCTTAGAAGGCGGTTGCTCTATCCCCTGAGCTACAGGCGCAAGTCGCGAAACTTTTTTGGAGCGGGTGAAGAGAATCGAACTCTCGTAGCCAGCTTGGAAGGCTGGAGCTTTACCATTAAGCTACACCCGCATAAACAATTGACAAATTATGGTCGGAGCGGCAGGATTCGAACCTGCGACCCCCTGGTCCCAAGCCAGGTACTCTACCAAACTGAGCCACGCCCCGTCTTTGCCACGAGAGTTATTATAGCGCACTTATGCTGTTCCTGTCAACTCTCGAAATGCAAAAATCAAAAATTATTTTTATGGAATTAGCCTCGACCGATTTCAGCTCTTACTGTCAGTTCAATTTCTTTAGGGTCTTTTTTGAGCCGCGCCACACCAGTGTCTATCGCGGTCTTTGCAACTGCTGCTGCAACCGCCGGGGCTACTCGGGGATCAAACGCATCCGGTACAATGTAATCTTCTTTTAGTTCATCATCAGTTACGAGATTGGCAATTGCCTTTGCAGCAGCTAATTTCATCTCTTCATTGATTTGGCGAGCCTGTACTGCAAAAGCCCCTTTAAATACTCCAGGGAAAACAGTGACATTATTGACCTGATTCGGCGCATCGGAGCGTCCCGTACCGGCGATAGCTACCCCAAATTCTTTAGCTTCATCATAAAAAATTTCAGGAACCGGATTTGCCAACGCAAAAACAATCGCATCTGAATTCATGGATTGAACCAGCTCTTTTGTAAACACGCCGGGGGCAGAAACACCAATTACCACATCTGCACCTTGAATGGCTTCTTTAAGGCCACCTTGAATTTTACCCAAATTCGTCTTTTTGACTAATTCTTGCTGAACATGATTTAAGTTATCACGGCCTTCATAAAGGATTCCCAGGTGATCATTTAAAATTACATTTGTTGCTCCTGCATTTAAGATTAAATTTGCGATTGCAGCTCCGGCAGCACCTGCGCCATTCACGAGAATACGAGCAGTTTTGATATCTTTTTTTACAAATCGTAGTGCACCATACAATGCGGAAAGTGCTGCAATTGCAGTTCCATGTTGATCATCATGAAATACCGGAATGGTCATTTCAGCTTTTAGACGATCTTCGATTTCATAGCATTTAGGGGAAGAAATATCTTCTAAATTAATTCCTGCAAAACTTGGCTCTAAATATTTTACTGTTTTAATAAATTCTTCAGGGTCTTTGGTATCCAAGCAAATTGGCACTGCATCAACAGCACCAAAAGTTTTGAATAAAATAGCCTTTCCTTCCATGACCGGCATAGCTGCATCAGGACCAATATCACCAAGCCCCAACACCCGAGTTCCATCAGTGACAATTGCTACAAGATTGCCACGCCAAGTATATTCAAAAGCAAGTTCTTTGTTTTCCTTAATATCTTTACAGGGCTCTGCCACTCCCGGCGTATAGGCCACACTTAAATCATGGCGGGTTTTCAAAGTGTATTTAGGAGTAGTTTCAAGAAGACCCCTCTTCTCTTTTCGAATTTTCAATGCTTCATCACGTAATGTTGTCATTTCAATTCCCTCCCTTTATTTTTCTATATTGTATCAATTTTAAATCTATCATTCCATAATGTGAAAAAAATCTTTTTCTGCTTTTAAAAACTCAATTTTTCCGACTTTACCATCGCCAACTTCAAGAATTGCATAATCATATCTGGTCGATAAACTCCCCGGATTAATGAAAAATATCTGATCATTAATAAATTGAGCCTGATAATGGGTGTGCCCAAAAACTGTGACTTGCGCCTTATAATGATGAGCCATCCACTGAAGTTCGAAAAAATCATTTTTTACTTTCTCACGGTGTCCATGAGTGATAAAAAAAGGGACACCACCAATGGAAATGTGAAGTTCGTGAGGAACCTCAGGATTGCTGTCGCAATTTCCACGAACAAAAAAGAACTTTTTATCACTAAAAAGCTCTTTCATTCGCCCACATTCTGATGCTCCATCTCCGGCATGAATCCAAGTATCAATATGGATATTTTTTTCAATTACTTTTTTTAAGAGACTTTCGTTGCCATGAGTGTCTGAAATAATGCCTACCTTCACGATTTTTTCTCCAAAAACCATTTTTTCCAAAGCTCAAAAGCTTTGCCACGGTGACTGATTTTTTGCTTTTCCTCAATGGAAATCTCAGCAGCAGTCCGTTCAATTTCTGCCAACAAAAAATAAGGGTCATAACCGAAGCCGTTAGCGCCACGAGGGCTTAATAAAATTTCCCCCTCACAAGCGCCTTCAAAAGATTGGACTACTTCTCCACTTTCAGCGTAAGCTAGTACACATTTATAGCGAGCTGTCCGCTTTTTTTCATCAACTTTTTTTAATTCTGAAACAAGTTTTTGGTTATTATCATTGTCCGTTGCCTCAGTCCCTGCATATCGAGCTGATCGTACTCCGGGAGCACCATTCAGTGCATCTACTTCTAACCCGGAATCATCTGCCAAACAAGGTAGATGGGTATAGGCTTCATAAAAAAGTGCTTTTTGAGCAGCATTTTCCTCAAAAGTTTCCCCGGTTTCCGGAGCGTCCGGGCAATTAGGAAAATCAACTAATGACAGTACTTTGATATCTAAAGCCTCGGTTGCCTTAATTAGTTCATTAATTTTCCCTTGATTTTTTGTGGCCAATACTAAAGTTTTCACTCGGAATCCCCCCACAAGGAAACTTGCTCGGTGTTTTTCTTATAATTTTGCAAAATAACAATAGGAGTTTTTTGGCTCGCATTGCCAAAAGGGTTGTCAATCAAAGCTTTGCGGAGAATAGAAATATCATCTTCTAAATTTTCGGTAACTCCCACGACCAAAGCGCGTTTTAAATCATTTACATCCATAATCGCAGCAGCTCCATATACTCCCAATTCTTTGGCGATACGGGTAGCTGCTTTATTAGCCGACTCAGGCCCTAATACTACATGCTTATCATAAGGCGGAAGAGTTCCAGTAATATCATCAATTAGCGGTGCTTCGCGACCTGCAAGTTTATAAAAAATCCCACTTTTTCCGGCTAATTTTCCAAACCCACCAAAAATCAACGCTTTAAGCACACGAAAAGTTCCTTCGCAATTCATCAGGATTTGCATCCCTTGTGGACTGGAAATAGAAGCGCTTTGAGGAAAACAGCGGCAAGCTAGGCGAGCCCAAATAGAAATTGATAAATCTTTTGGCCACACCACACGACCTTGGGTAATTGCGAGTACGCTCTCTGCTACTGTGACGACATCATCAGCGCCAAGCTTTACGGGAGTGTATTCTTTGATTGCTTCCACAATATCATCGGACGCAACTAAGATTCTAGTCTTTACAGGTATTAGCTTTAACTCACTCATACCTCACCGCCCTCCTCTTCCCTTGCTTCACGAAGATCATCAGCAAAAACTCTAATTCGCTGCCATTCCACTCGCTGCGGATTTCGGCAAACGATTTGCCAGTACAAGTCTATGAAAAAATCCGGCAAATTATTCATTGTAGTTTCAAGAGATTTTACAGCATCAATAATCAAGAAAACTTCAGCAGTAGTACCTGTTTTCTTTGGAATAATCATAGCTTCCCAATAACCATCTTCTCGATTTGTATCGGCACGTCGTATCCAAGAACGACATATCCCATCTTTATATTGTTCTTCCGGCAGTTGAAGTCGGGTAAATACATCCACTAAGGTAAAATCGATAGAAGTATCGTTTTTAATAAGGATAGTTGTGGAAAAAATCAATTGATTTTTTTTGCTTTTTTGCAATTTCCACGAGCAACGTTCGGTATCAGATATTTTAGCTTTTCCTTCTTTTGAAAGCACTCTTAAAATTATCCAATATACAATGATTCCGGTCGCGACAAAGCCCAACAAAACCCCTGCAAGCATAATTTAGACACTTCCTTTCATTATTTTTACCCAAAGTGGTAATGGCTGATCTTGGCTTGCGACTTCTTTTAATCTCTCAAAATAGCAATCCGGCAATCGTGTAATTACGCCACTGCTATTGGTGAAAAGATTTTGTGTAAAGCCTTCCGTGAGCAATTTGCCATCTTTCTCGCGAAAAACTTGATAAGCAAATTCCATCTTTGCCTTATTAAAAGAAACCATTACGGCGTTAATTAAGAGCCAATCGTCAAAAACTGCTGATGCAGAGTATTTGCACTCTACTTTTGTAATCGGAAATACGATTCCATCGTTCATCAAATCAAGAAGTTCAATTCCTGCAGAGCGCAGGTACTCTACCCTGGCCATCTCAAACCAACGAAGATAATTCGAGTGATGAACGACTCCCATCATGTCGGTCTCGACAAATCGTACTTTTTCTCGAACTTGAATCAAAGCCATTCACATCCTTATAAAGTCAATCTACTTCAAATATTTTACCATAAATATAGTTACAAAGTCACATCATCCAATAAATTAAATGTAAATAAAAATAGCTTTCCCAAAGGAAAGCTTAATTTTTTTTGGTGCGCCTGGTAGGAATCGAACCTACGCACCCGGCTCCGGAGGCCGGTGCTCTATCCACTGAGCTACAGGCGCAACGACTTGAATACGAAAGGAAGTATAGCATATTATTGAAGAAAGTGTCTATAAAGAGAAGATTGGAAGATTGTAGTGTGAAAAACAAAAAGCCACCTAAGAAGGTGGCTGATTTTTAATGGTGACCCGTAGGGGAATCGAACCCCTGTTTTCGCCGTGAAAGGGCGACGTCTTGACCGCTTGACCAACGGGCCGTTGGCTCCTCGAGTAGGACTCGAACCTACAACAACTCGGTTAACAGCCGAGTACTCTACCATTGAGCTATCGAGGAATGTAAGCCGTTAGTAATCATAGAATATTTTGGCTCAAAAAGCAAGTTTTTTATTTTAAATTCCCTTCCAGTACTTGGGTCACGAAATTGGGAAGCGCAAACGCCCCACTATGGAGAGCTTCGTTATAATATTTTAGATTCCACTCAGGCGCTGCTTTGCGAACCGGGGTTTGAGGATGATATTTTTTCGAACCGATTGTAAATGAGTGGCAACCTCCCGGATAAATCGGAATATATGCCAGATAGCTGTTTACAATCGGAAATTGAGCATCCTTGATGTCTTTGGTTAATTTTGCCAATAGCTCACGATGATAAAACGGTGATTCGGTCTGTTGAACAAAAAGACCGTCCTCTTTTAGTGCATTATAGACGTCTTTATAGAAGGAGCCTGAAAATAGGCCTTCGCCTGGACCGATTGGGTCGGAGCAATCAACAATAATCAAGTCATAGTAAGATTTTGCATCTTTTACTTTTTGAATGCCATCGCCAATTGTTAAAGTAAAATTAGCCGGTGGATTGTTTAAAGCAGAGGAAATTTGCGGTAGATATTTTTTTGATAATTCAACGACCATTCCATCAATTTCCACCATTTCTACACTTTCAAGATCACTATGCTTCAATACTTCCCTGGCAGTCCCTCCATCTCCACCGCCAATAATCAATATCTGCTTGGGGCTTGGATGTGAAAGTAATGGAATGTGGGAAATCATCTCATGATAGACATACTCTTCAAAGGAAGAAGTTTGAAATACTCCATCTAAAGTAAGTAAGCGACCAAATACCTCGGTATCATAAACACCTACTTTTTGAAAATCTGATTGTCCTTCAAATAATGTTTCTTTGACTAATGCCTCCATCCGCAGCGCAGATGTCTGATATTCAGTAACCCAATTTGTCATTCTCTTAGCCTCCTAAGTTTAAAGTCTCTAAAACTACGCTTCTATCCTAACATTTTTTGATTACCATAGCCAATCTTTTGTAAAAATTAAAATTGGAAATACCACTGCCGCGAAAGCAATATGGCTAACTAAGACCGCAGCAATTGCCAAATGATGATTTAATTTGTAAGTCTGGCTAATTACAATTGAAAATATTGCAACCGGCGAGAAGCCAATAACAATTGCAGTTCCGATGATAGTTGGGCTATCAAAAAAGAGATATGCGCCAATTGCAATTGTCAGTGGCGCAACAAGAAATTTATATTTTAAAATTCCTAAGCTGATTTTCCAATATTTTGTCATTGCTGAAAAATTCATCGAATGACCTACAGAAAATAAAAAGGCCCAAGCACTCAAATGCACCATTCCGGCAAGAAGAGGCGAAAATATCTCCGGTCTCTCCTGCCCTGAAAAATTTAAAAGTAAACCAACAAAAATCCCTAATGTGGAAAGTTGATTTTTTGAAAGAAATAAGCTCTTAAAGCCGGGACGCTCGCCTTTTTCATTATTGGCTAAGCTTCCAAAGTATTGCCCTAAAGGATAGCAAATCAAAAAATTAATCGGCATTACTGCAAGAGTCATAATTTGAGTAAGTGCAACCCCCGCCTCGCCAAAAAGAATAAATGAAGAAATAAATCCAATCGTGATATTATTGGGCATCAACGCTGTCAAAAAGTAGCTCCCTTGATCTGCTGGGCTTTCAAGCTTATTTTTGCATTCATACCAACCGATCAGCCCGGGTACAGCATAATGAATAATTCCCAATACGGGCAAAAGCATCAAAGAGCGCTCCAGTTTGATTGACCATATACTAAATAAGCCGAGTAAAGGCCAGAGCAAAAAAAGATTTAAATTTAAAAGATGAGCGCAAAGCTTATCGCTTCGGTATTTACTTTGAGAAAAAAAGTAGCCCACTACCCATGGAAATACTACATCAATGAATAAAGTAGATAGACGAAATAAGACTTCCATTAGTAGCTCCTTTCTTG
>JGI994J12354_10000889_pt1 | contig 30573 bp, 26 predicted proteins | sample IntmicLarv3ML3BL_FD_12354 | JGI IMG/M metagenome (IMG submission 12354) | reverse complement strand
ATACATCTATACGACAAACACGAGTTTAACAAATAGATTGACACAGAAAAAACCCTATGATACACTATATCCAGAGGGTTTGCCGTACTTTTGCGTTTTCTCAGTATTTCTTACCTATACTACTTATGCTTCATTCAAAAAAACTTTCATCAATTCGAGCAAATTAAGTGAGGAAAAGTTGAGTATTGGTATCGGCGAACTAGGTGAAGAAGAAAAACTCTCGCGCAGACATCAGCGAAGCAGTCAAGCGAGAATTATTTCGCTCTTCACCGTATGGCTCTATAGTCTATTTTTTTCTACCTGTACTTAAAATTTATTTCTGAAAGGAATTCACATGGAACGTAAAACAACCTACAAACAACAAACAGATATTAACAACACGCTAAAACTACGCGAAGTCCTAAAAACACTCCCTTCTTTTGCGAAGAACTATTTTCGCGCTATCGACTCAACAACAACGACCAAAACTAGGATTTCTTACGCATATGATATCCGAGTGTTCTTTCAATTCCTAGTTAGTGAAAACCCTAGTTATCGAAACGTTGATATTTACGACATTAAAATATCCGCTCTTGATGAAGTTCAAGCACTTGATATCGAAGAATATATGGAGTTTCTAAAGGTATATAAAGGAACGGATGATCAGATTATAACTAATGGAGAACGTGGCTTAAAACGTAAAATATCAGCGTTAAGAAGCTTCTACGCCTACTTTTTTAAGCGCGAAATGATTAAAACTAACCCCACAGTGCTAGTTGACATGCCTAAAACACATGAAAAAGCCATTGTTAGATTAGATATTGATGAAGTGGCTTTGTTGCTTGATTACATGGAAAACTGCGGAAATAATCTTACAGGGCAGAAAAAAGTCTATTATGAAAAGACTAAAGAACGGGATTTGGCGCTTGTTACATTACTATTAGGTACAGGGATTCGTGTTTCTGAATGTGTTGGACTTGATATTCAAGATGTTGACTTTAAAAATAATGGCATTAAAGTCACTCGTAAAGGTGGCAATGAAATGGTTGTCTATTTTGGCGAAGAAGTCGAAAGCGCCTTGAAGAAATATCTTGAAGTTCGCAAAGGTATTACACCTGTATCAGAACATGAGCATGCACTCTTCTACTCCACTCAGCGTAAACGCCTAGGTGTCCAAGCTGTTGAGAATTTAGTAAAAAAGTATACCAAAGAAATAGCCACAACCAAAAAAATAACCCCACATAAGCTACGAAGTACCTATGGTACGGCACTTTACCAGGAAACTGGTGATATCTATCTCGTAGCTGATGTTTTGGGGCATAAAGATGTTAATACTACTAAAAAACACTATGCAGCCATTGATGACGAACGACGTAGACGCGCTGCTAAGGCGGTTAAGTTAAGAGAGTGATTTTAATTTTTTATTTGATATTTTCAACAGTACTATCATCAAAGTCAAAAATATTCCTAGGAAAAATGGCAATGCGTGATAGCTAATCTTAGTGGCAATTAATCCAAATAATGGTGGCATAAGTGTTGAACCCATATATGCACAGCCCATTTGAACACCTATCATTGTTTGTGAATTCTCACTTCCAAAATTAGTTGGTGTCTCATGAAGTAAACTTGGGAAAATTGGAGCACATCCTAATCCAATAAAGAAAAGTGCTACAAGCATCATTATTGATGGCAAAGGTGTAAATAAAATGGCTATCCCTATAGCGACTGAAGTTACGCCTATACGAACCATTTGCTTGGTATCAAATTTAATCGCCAAAATTCCAGATAAAAATCGACCTACAGTAATGCCACCGTAATATAAAGCAATCCAACTAGCTGCCGTTGAGGCAGGAACATTTCTTGCCGTTACCAGATAACTACTTCCCCACAAAGCTACCGTAACTTCAACAGAGCAATAACAAAAGAAAGCCACTAAAGTTTCTTTGGCTGCTGGCAGCGAAAATAGTTTTTTAAAGGATATATCGGCTTTTTTCGTGTCAACTTCATCTGTTTCTATTTTATTCACCCTTTTCCAGAGTGGTAAAGTTGCAAATAAGAACACAGCTAAACAAATCTGGAATATTCCAACTATCCGATAACCAAGATTCCAAGAATTCCATTCATCTAAAGCAAAAGACATTATGATAGGACTTATAGATGCGCCAACACCCCAAAAACAATGAAGCCAATTCATGTATTTTGCATTGTAATACAAGGCTATAAAGTTGTTAAGTGATGAATCGATAGAGCCGGCCCCTAGACCTAGCGGAATAGCCCACAGACAAATCATTATGAAATTACCTGACAATGAAATACCCAATAATGCGGTCGCCGTCATAGTAACACTAATCGCTGCCGTCAGGCCAAAGCCTAGACGTCGCACTACTCTTCCACTGGCAAAACTTGATAAAATAGTGCCACCAAAGATAATCATTGAGATGATGCCGGCACTTGCCATCGGCACCCCTAATCCTTGATACATTGTGGGCCATCCACTACCTAACAAGGCGTCAGGCAACCCCAAACTAACAAACGTCACATATATAATCACTAACAAAACAATCATTGCTATCCTCCCATTTTTAGGAACTGCACTTTTGCAACCATTTTTCAAACTCGTTTAAATTTTCTTCTGAAAACACTTTGATATTATTTTCTTTAAGGGCTGTGGCGAATATTCCGTCACCAGCGATTAAAGTACCGCTAAAGCTCCCGTCATAAGTTGAACCATTGCCACAAGAAGGACTTCTGGCTTTTAATATGGCCACGCTGCATCCATTTTTAAGAGCTTTTTTAAGCCCTGCATCGGCTCCTTCTAAAAATGCCGAGGTAACATCTACTCCTTCGATATTTATCACTTTTCCATTTGAAATTTCGGCCGATGCTCTCGGTGTCGAAAGCCCGCCCAAAACTTCAGGGCATACTAAGACAAATTCAGTGCCTGGATATTTGATTCTCAAGTCGATATCCTTACTAGTATCATCGTACCGACAATTAACACCCGCTAAGCAGGCACTCATTAATACCTTCATATCGCCTCCACTACGTTAAATTCTCCAAAATAATTGTAAATGGCCCATTGTTCTCCAATGTAACCTTCATATCAGCCCCAAATACACCTTTTTCGACGATAGGCACAGATTTCCTCGCCTCACTAATCATATAGTCATATAACTCTTCTGCCGTGTCTGGTGCTCCGGCTTCGATAAAGCTCGGGCGATTACCTTTCTTGCAATTAGCATATAAGGTAAATTGTGATACTAGTAAAAGTTCACCTTTCACATCCGAAAGCGAAAGATTTGTCTTGCCGTTCGCATCTTCGAAAATCCTAAGTCCAATTAATTTCTTTAAATATTTATCAGCCACTTCTTTCGTATCGCTATTAGATACTCCTACAAAGACCAACAGTCCCTTGTTGATACTCGCCACCACTTTATCATGAACGACGACGTTGGCTTTATTTACTCGTTGAATTATCAGTTTCATCTTCTTCCTCAATTATTACTTTCTCTTCAATGATAGTCTTCTTAACTTGGTCTTTATACTGAAACGCATTTCGTGAATGATGTGTATTTTTCGGAGCATTGACTGGTTTCATGGTTCCCTCATCAATATGATCGATATTGTCATAATGGTTGAGCTTTATAGGTAAATTCTTTTTTTGTAGGCGTGATATCATTCGATTGCGCATAATCGTGCAAATGACCGCGCAAACGGGCACACCGACGAACATTCCGAAAATCCCAAACAATCCACCGCCTATAATAATCGACACAATAACTAAGAAACTCGAAAGACCTGTTGTATCACCAAGAATCTTAGGGCGCAAGAAATTGCCATCAAATTGCTGAAGCACCAAGATGAAAATTATAAAGTACAAGCATTGCCATGGATTAATAATCAAAATCAAAAATGCTGATGGAATCGCGCCTAAATATGGACCAAAAAACGGAATTATATTAGTCACACAAACAATAACGCTAATCAAAACAGCATAAGGAAGATTTAAAATCGTCATTCCGAGATAACACAAAATACCAATTATAATAGAATCAATAACTTCACCAACGACATAATTGCCAAACATCTTATTGATAAACTGTAAGTCCCTAATAGTGTTGTTGACAGTTCTAACTTTAAAAGCAGAATACATGAATTGTTTGCCACGGGCGATAAAATTTTCCTTTCCATAAAGCAGATAAATTGAAACAACTATGCCAATTAGGAAATTCTTCATAAAAATAAAGAAGCCATAAAGTCCAGTTGAAAAACTTTTGAGGAAGGAGTTAATACCAGGAACTAACTCTTGGTTCATCCAATCTTGAACTTGCTTTTCAACGGTACTAAAAAAGTCTGTCGAAACACTTTGTAGTTCTTGATTGTTTTTAAGTAAATTCTGAATCCACTCTTCTACCGTACTGACATAGCCTGGGAAATTCTCGACTATTTGGATAATACTGGCAAATAATTCTGGTATCAGCATTGCTAGAATCGCATAAATGCCTAGCAAAAAGATAATAACTGTAAAGAAAATCGCGAAAATGCGGGTGATTTTTTTGATTTTGGTTGTTATCGTAATATTCCATTTTTTCAAGAGGCGAAAAACAACTTTTCTCTCAAAAAACCGAACTGTTGTATTAAGCAAGAAAGCGATAATAGCACCATATATGATAGGGCTTAAAATGCCATTTATCTTACCAATAGTAGCTCGTAGGGTATCCATATGAAAAAGTCCAAAATAAAACAGCAAACTTGCTACAATAACTGAAAATACCGTAATTCCCCAATACAAATATTTTTTGTCCCAACGATAATATTTCATACTATTCTCCTATCTTTTATCGAGGCTTTGCCATCCCTTGATATCACTACTCAAAATAGCCGCAAACATCCGCTCGCGCGCACCAGAATGTTCCTTGTTTAGATTACTGACTAGCTGTTTAGCATATTCACGCTTAGTATATCCGTCAATCGGACAAGGACTTTTTTGAACAGGTAACTCAAAGGCGTTGCGAAAACCAATGATGTCTTTTTCATCAACATATAAAAGGGGCCGGATGACCGTTAAATCCATGCGGTCCAAATATGTTTTGGGTGAAAAAGTGTGGAAACGTCCCTCAAAAAGCAATGACATAAGCATCGTTTCGATAACATCGTCCTTGTGATGAGCGTAAGCTACTTTGTTGCAACCGGCTGCCTTGATAGCTTCATTTAATGCACCTTTGCGCATCTTTGCACAAAGTGAGCAAGGATTACTTTCTTTGCGTTCGTCGAAGATTATTTGTGCAATATCAGTTTTGACGACAGTATATGGTACATCTAGAGACTCGCACAAGGCCTTTATTTGACTCAAATCAAAGTCCGGGAAACCCAAGTCAACGGTTATCGCTTCAATCGTAAATCGTTGCGGATAAAAGCGTTTCAATCCATGCAATGCATAAAGCATCGTCAGGCTATCTTTACCACCAGAAATCCCTATGGCGATTTTATCCCCGTCCTCTATCAACTGATATTCGTCAACAGCTTTTCTAGTAAAACTTAATAATTGTTGTAATTTCATAGTCGTTATCCTCTAAGTTTTTGCAGTATTGTTTCAAAGTATTCGGGAAGTGGTGCCTCAAATTCCATATATTCTTTGGTGCGGGGGTGAATAAAGCCCAAAACCATTGCATGGAGGCACTGCCCTTTGGTATTAAACGGCGTCTTTGCCTTAGCATTACCGTATGTAATATCGCCTAATAGTGGATGCCCAATACTTGCCAAATGAACACGTATTTGATGGGTCCTGCCTGTTTCTAAGACACATTCTATGTAACAAAACTTGCCGAAGCGTTCTAATACTTCATAATGTGTTATCGCTTCTTTAGAAACTTTAGCATGTGTTGACATCTTTTTGCGTTCATTGGGATGTCGTCCGATAGGCTTGTCTATCGTCCCAACATCATCAGAAATGTTATTCCATACAACCGCCCGATACTTCCTAGTAATAGAGTGATTATACAGTTGTTCTGAGATGAATTGATGAGCCTTGTCATTCTTGCAGATTAGCAACAATCCGGTTGTATCCATATCGATGCGGTGAACAATTCCAGGTCGTAGTACGCCGTTGATGCCTGAAAGATTGTCCTTGCAATGAAACATCAAAGCATTAACCAAAGTGCCCGAATAATGCCCTGCTGACGGATGAACTACCATATCTTTAGGTTTATTAACAACTAGCACATCATCATCTTCATAGACGATATCAAGGGCAATATCTTCTGCCACTATATTAGGTTCGATCAATTCAGGAATGATTATCCTAACTTCTTCGCCTTCGCTTAATCTATAGTTGGCCTTAACTATTTTGCCATTTACATATGCCTTATCGTCTTTGATTAATTTTTGAAGATAAGAACGAGTACTATCTTTAAGCTGTTCCGACAAAAATTTATCAATGCGCATATTGGTACTTTCTGAACTTATCGCAAATAAACGCTCTTCCATTTACAATGTAACCCCTTAAATTTCTTTATCTTTTGTTGTGTCTTTTGTTTCCTTGTTAGCATTTAAAAATGCAAAATCGGCATCTTTATAATGAAAAGCAATCAGCAATATCAAGATTATCGCTGAAACAGTTACGTAAATATCAGCTATGTTAAATACTGGAAAATTGATTGGGACAAAGTAAATGAAGTCAACCACATAGGCATTCATAACTCGGTCAATAAGATTTCCAATAGCGCCAGCCAATAAAAACACTAAAACAACATGTAGCGGTACATAACGCTTTGTTTTTGGCATTTTAACAAACAAATAACTACTAAAGGCAAGAAACATCATCGTTATCACAATGAAAAGCCATCCTTGATTTTTTAGCAGTCCAAAGGCCGCTCCGACATTTTCTAAATAATGTAATACCAAAATATTTTCAATTAACGGGATATCAGGTTGTCCTACCAGATGTTGCACTGCTAAATATTTCGTCCATTGGTCCAAACCAATCAGCAATGCCAACCCTACGACAGATAACACTCCGCTAACAATTCCTCTTTTTTTACTCATATACATCTCCTGTTTAGTTCTCTACTATGTAAGAAATAGTTTCCTCTAATTCCTTATCAGTAATACTATTATCAACAAAAGCCTCTCCAATGGTTCTAAGAAGAATAAACTTAATCTTGCCCTCTTCCATTTTCTTATCTGATTTGGAGACCTTTAAAATATCCTTGGGCGTTAATCCCGCCACCTTGACTGGCAAATCATATAGTCTATTGGCGGCTTTTATACTTTCTAAATCACTCGTCGTTAAATAGCCCTTTTTTGTCGACAAATATGCTGCTGCTACCGTTCCTACCGCTACGCATTGCCCATGTAGCATCTCGAAGTTCTTTAGTTTTTCAATCGCATGGCCAAGCGTATGTCCAAGATTCAGTAATGCACGGACGCCCTTTTCATAGGGGTCTTCTTCCACAATATTTGCTTTGATTTGGCAACTTCTTTTAATCATTGTCGCTAAAACATCGCTTTCTCTTGCTTTGACCTTGTCTTCGTTATCAATTACCCACTTAAAATAATCACCATCGTTAAGCAGTCCTGTTTTGAGAATTTCTCCCATACCACAGGCAAATTCCGCTTGAGATAAGGTACTTAAAGTTGCCATATTCATATATACTAGACGCGGTTGCAAGAAGGCACCCACCATGTTCTTGAAATTGTCAAAATCGACACCAGTCTTTCCGCCAACACTGCTATCAACTTGTGAAAGTAATGTTGTCGGTACTTGAACGAAATCAATTCCGCGCAGATAAGTTGCCGCTACAAAACCAGTAAGATCTCCAACCACTCCACCGCCTACGGCAATCAAGATATCTTTGCGTTCAATCTGATTGTCTATTAAATGAGTATATAGTTTGCGAACTGTATCTAAGGTTTTATTTTGCTCTCCTGCTGGAATCACGAATTTAGTTACTGCTTTGAATTTGGGTTTGAGTATGTTTAGTACTTCGTTGGCATACAAAGAATCAACATTGCTATCTGTTACAATGCATGCTTTCATCCCTGTTAAAGAAATGTCACAAAGAGAGTCTATTAGTTCAGCAAAGCTGTTGGCAAAGACAATCTTATATTCAAATTCACCTTCTCTTTTTACAGTAATTTGTTGTTCCATAATTCTCTCCCTTTATATATAAACAATAAGAAAGAGCATCAGGAATAAAGGTTTTACTTCTGACGCTCTGACATTTAATATATTTTATTTAGTAAGTTGTGCGAATTGAAGATAAATCTAAGGCACCATCCAATATCTCTTGGAAATCGCCTGACACTTCTACATTATCTGGAGTCAATATAAAGATATAGCTAGACACTTTTTGTAACCCACCACCTATTGAGTAGCAAGAGCCTGAAGAAAAATCGATAATTCGCTGTGCCACATCAACATCTAAACCTTCTAGGTTTAAAAGCACTGTCGAGTGAGCAATTAATGTATCGGCAATCTCTCTTGTGTCTTCCATTGAACTCGGTTTAATAACACATACTTCCATGCCATTTGATGAGCGTTTACGCATCGGCGTAATCTTAGCTGTTGACTTTGGCTTTGAAAAAGGTGATGTCTTTTCTTTTTTGGCAAAGAAAGGTTTCTTCTCTGGCATTTCATAGTCGTCGTCATCAAAGTCGCTATCCAAATCATCATCTAAGTCATCATTCATCTTTTTGAAGAAACGACTTTTTGGTTTCGGTTCTTCTTCAATTTCGTCATCTAAATTATCATCATAAAAGTCATCTTCATCATAATCGTCATTCAATCTAATGGCATCTAAAAACTTGTCTAAAATTCCCATGGTTAATCTCCTATCTGTGTTGTCATAGCATAATCTCTATCACCGAAAATACCGGTTCCTACTCGTATCATGGTGGCGCCTTCTTCTATTGCAACTTCATAATCGCCAGTCATGCCCATGCTAAGAACATCCACACTAACATTATTAATGTTTTTATTCTTTATGTCAACACCTAATTGCTTTAATTTGCGAAAAATCCCCCTGTTTTCTTCGGGGTCTTTGACAAACGGTGCTATTGTCATTAATCCTTTTATCAGAACTCCAGGAAGCTTTGCAATGTCTTCTACTAAGGCGATAGCCTCTGTACAAGTGACTCCTTGCTTGCTCGCCTCTTCACCCACGTTGACTTCTATTAGAACCTCTGCATCCACCCCGTGCTTCTTTGCTTCTTTGCTTATCTCCTTAGCTAATCTAAGTGAATCAACCGAGTGAATCAAAGCGACTTTACCAACAATATATTTGACTTTGTTGCGCTGTAAGTGTCCAATCATGTGCCACCGTAGATTATCTGGCAATATTTCTATCTTATGGGTCAGTTCTTGAACTTTATTTTCGCCAAAATCTTGTTGCGAGTTTTCCATTGCTTGTTCTATCAACTCAATCGGCTTAGTTTTGCTAACAGCAATTAATGTAACTTCGTTAGGATTTCGATTCGCCTTTTGGCAAGCCGCTTTAATCTTTTGACGTACTTCGTCTAGGTTTGTGGAAACCATTTTAAGCCTCCTTAGTGCAAGATTTCTTCTTCTTTAACCGTACTACTTTTCAAAACAATATTATCATATTGTGCAATTCCAAAAGGTGTTCCTTGCTCAACAATGCAAAAGTCTTCATTTTGATCAATGATTGATATTTTTCTAAATACAGCATATCCCTTATTGGTACTATAAACACCTTCGAGTGAATCCGCCTCCTTAATCGTATACCGTTCGTTGGAGTCAGGCTTAATCAAAATATCACCCTCGCTAAATTCACTTTTGTCAACATAGTACTGTTCTTCTTGTTCAGCATACAATGTTGCGTCGATAAATTCTTGTGAAGTCTGCCCCTTCTTATCGGTAGTCTCGAGAATAAAGTTTGCTTCACTGTTTTGCTTGACGTTTGCTACAAATTCCTTTGGAATAACATAAAACTCTTTATTTACAATCGCTGATAGCGGTACTTTCAGTCCACTTTTTGTGTTGGTTACAAGCTCTATATCAAGGAAACGACTTGAAGCATATCGAACCAAACCACTATTAAATGTTATCCGGCAATAAAAGTCATCATCCTTTTGCAAAATGGAGAATTTACCAACTTGAGTTTCGCCATCCTTTAGAAATTTAACTCTTATTCGCTCTCTACCTGCTAGTTGAACTGTTTGCTTTTCGGTTAAGGGAATGTAGATTGACCATTCTTCGCTGGTAATAATTTTGTATACGGGGTCCCCTAAATTAATTTTCTCCGATGTACGAAGATTAACTTTTTGTTTGGCCTTTTGAGTAAAATCATCTTTGGTAATATTTTCTTCTGTAAGTCCTTCATAACCATCAGCAGAATACATTACCATCCCATCAGTAACAGAAAAATTGATATTTTGATTGTTGACACTTTGTGGCGGTATTGCCGAACCACTGCCATCTCCTGTCTCCGCACTAGCAGCCTCACTTGCTATAACTGGTTTAATTCCAGCGTATTGGAGGATTTCTCCCTCTAATTCGTATTTAAACTCATATACATCAGCAAATGAAGCGGAATGAAAGGCATAAGCAAACTTGGACATCGAAGTCCGTAAACTAGCTAAGTCATTTTCTTGGAGCTCTACACCTGCAGGTACTTCCTTTTCATTGCTAATACCATAAACAGGTCCGTGTTTTTTGATTTTGGAATTATCGCGTGCATAATATGTGACATATCCCGATTCTCTGGCTTCCACAACATCCTCTGAATATAATGCCAGTGCCGTATAAGTTTGATTACGTGACAATGGACCAGCGGTAACTTGATAAGAAGTAGTTCGCGCTGAGGTTATATACAGCAAGATACTTATGACCATATATATAAATAATGCCCCGAATAAAACCGTACCAATATTAAGTGTCATAACTTTTTTAAGGTCAGACAGCTTAAACTTTGAACGTTTAACATCTTTATCCGAAATCTGCAAAGTGTACCTCCTTCAAAAAATAGAAACTCCTCCAAGAGAAGTTTCTATCTCGATACTTTCTTTGTTTAAATCTTATAGTGACATAATAACTTTATCTTTTAAAGCATCAGAAATCTCATCTTCGGTTGCTGATACACTAATTACGAAATTAATATTAAATTCAGTACTAATCGCTTCCATTCGTTCTATTGTTGGTGAAATATCTTGCCAATCAAGCTTAGCAATCACTCTAAAGCCATCAAAGTATATTTCTTCAATGTCGTGGTCTTGAGAAATGATTCCACAGATGAAGCCTACAAACTCGTCACAATTCGCCAGATGATACTCTGAAACGTCAATAAGGCGTACCTTGTTGTTCAAGTCATACATGTGTTTAGAAGTCTTGTCTAAGTAAACAATATTGCCATTTGCAGATTTGATGGATGAGTTTACTTTATCCAAGAGCTGCTTAGTCTTTCCTTTTCCTTTGTCGCCAATAATTAATTGAACCATAGCAGTTACCTCCTAAGTATTTTTTAATATGTAATCTAGGTAAAAACACATCAATTTATGTTATAATTATAGTCCATTCAGTCCGAAAAAACAATGCTTTTTTCAAATTTATTGAGGATTAACCTTGGCTAGTAATTGATTCATATCTTGGTAGAGAATCGCCTTTGTTGGAGCCCCCAAAACAATCGAAACAAAAGGTTCACCGTATTCGTTTTGACTCAAAATCGCCAAGCATGCTCCCGCCGCGCTAGTCGTTCCTGTCTTGCCGCCTAAGACCTTTACTCCTGCAGGTGCTGCTACTTCTCCTGTTAGATATTGGTCTGTCGCATCAAGTTTAACCGTTATCGTTTCATCGGCACGTTTGTATGACAAGTTATAGACACTAAGTTGCATAACATCAACGAAATATTGATACTTTAATGCTTCGTTTAACATCAAGTAGATGTCATATGCCGTAGTGTAGTGGTTGTCATCGTGTAGTCCATGAGGATTAACAAAATTACTCTGCGTGGCCCCGATTGCCCGCAGTTCATCATTCATCATCTTGACAAAATCCGCTTCATTACCGCCTATATGTTCAGCGATAGCCATCGCTGCATCATTCCCAGAGTATACCAACAAGCCATGGAACAATTCATCCATTGTTACGATGTCACCGGCTTGAAAACCACAAACCTGCGAACCCTCTTCTAACGTCACAGCATTTTGACTAATGGTAACTGTATCAGTCATGTCGCTGTGCTTTATCGCTAAAATAGCCGTCATAATTTTAGTGATACTGGCCGGATAAGCTCTTGTATGAATGTCTTGAGCATACATAGTATCCCTGTTTTCAACATTGAGCAAAGCTACCTTTTCGTTGGCGCTAGTTAGTTGAATTCCATCTAATCCCTTATTTTCGTTGATGACGCATAGTTTCGCTGCAAAGGCTGGAGCTATTTGCACTTCGGTATCCGTCACCAAATCAGTCGGTGGTGCTGTATACTCATATGCATAACTCATATCTAATGCTTTGGCTTGGCGCAATTTTAAAATGCCCCAAATTCCCAAGAGTAATATGATTATCAAAATGAAAACCAACGAAATACTACCAATGATTGTTTTTCTTCTTCTGGCTTTCCTAGCCACTGCTCTTTTCATATTTATTTCGCTTCTCCTACTAAGTAATTCCTATTTTGAAGACCTACATTAAGCACCAATCCCATTCCAATGAAAAGACTTACCATCGAAGTCAATCCATAACTAACAAATGGTAATGGTGTTCCTGTATTAGGAATAATTCCCGTTGCTACCCCTATATTAACAAAGCTTTGAAATGCGACAATAGTTGCAACTCCACAACATATTAGTTTACCAGAAGTGTTCTTGGCTCGCTGACTAATCAAGATACACTCAAGGCAAATTAAGAAGAGCAAGGCGATAATACCCGTAGTTCCTAGAAAGCCTAGTTCCTCTCCTGCTACTGCAAAGATAAAGTCGGTTTGTATTTGTGAAACAAAATTCCCTTTGTTGGCTGAAGATACCTCGTTGTTATTGTAACCTTTACCAGTTAATTCGCCAGAACCTATCGCCGTAATGGAATTATTTTGTTGAACAATACTATCCGAGTACTCATCGTCTTCCGGGTACATAAAAGTCATAATTCGGTTCTTTTGATATGGCCTAACGATTTGGATATCGGTTTGCGTGACTATAAACAAGAAAATAAAAGCCAAGGGAAGGATGATTCCAAGTGCGCCAAAAATGATTTTGTAGCTCAATCCTGTAATATATAACATTACACCAAATACTATTAAAACAGTGACAGTATTCTTCATATCAGGCTGTATGTAAATCAATATTAGTGGTGCTGCCAACAGCAAAAGTACCTGCGATATCGTCTTAAAAGTATTAAGGGAGTCTTCGTGGTCCATTAAATATTTGGCAAAGAATAAAATCAAGATAATCTTTGCTAGTTCAGTTGGTTGAAATTGAAAACCACCAATCTCAATCCATCTAGTAGCTCCCGATATCTCATCGCCGGTCAGTCTAAGTGCCACCAAAAGTGCTATATTAGCGAAATACATAATCCAGTAAAAATTCAGTATCCAGCTAAAATCAATTAAAGATATTACTAGCATCACTCCAAACCCTAAAATCGCACCGAAAAGTTGACGTGATTGCAATGATTGCATCGCGCTGCCCACCAAAAGCACGCCTATTGAACTAATGCAAATAAGCCATAAAACAAGTCTGAAGTTGTAGTCTTTAATCTTATACAGTTTAAACATTTAATAGTCCTATTCTCTACCTTAATCCATTTGTTGTTGCTGCGTGTTTGCTATTGAAGCGTTACCAGTTATCAGCTCTTCTTCTGTCTTTAGTCCAAAATAGTAATTGCAGATGTCTTTGGCAACATATGCTGCATTTTGTGAAGTATATCCATGGGCAATACGAACTGCCATTGAAATTTCCGGTTCTTTATAAGGTGCATAACCGATGAAAACACCATGGTTGGCACGACTTTTACTCTCTTGGGCCGTACCTGTCTTACCTGCTAATTCTACTTCCAAATCCTTGAATAACTCTTTGTTGGTTTCGGCAATAACGCCTCTCATACCGACATGAATATCATCCCAAATGTATTTGGCTATTTCTGGTTTACTTTCTATTCGCGGTGTAAAGTCTTCAATCAATACGCCATCCGAATCAGTAACTTTATCAAGTAATGATATATCATAACTAGTACCACTATTCGTGATGGTTGTGATATAGCGTGCTAATTGCGATGTCGTATAACTATGAGTACCTTGTCCAATAGATGATGGAATAGGCATCTTATCTGAAACATTTGGAATTGCTTCGGATATCTCGATTCCTGAATCTTTATCCAAATCAAAGAGATCTGCATAGGTTTGAATCTTTTGTACCGCCATTGCATCAGAAAAGACATTCGATTCATCTTGTCCCATCCGGTATGCGACTTCACTAAAGAATACATTACAAGACTTTTCAATCGCCTCCCTTATAGTGAGATAACCATGTCCATAAATGTCCCAACATTCAAGTGGTGAACCTGAGATTTTATCGAATATTCCATCGCAAAGAATGGTTGTGTCATCCGTTATGACCCCCTCTTTAAGACCAGCTACGGCAGTTGCCATCTTGAAAACTGAACCTGGTGCTGTTCTTTGTTGGGTCGCTTTATTATAAAATGGTTCTGATAAATCATCGCTTAACTTCTTGTAGTATTCAACATCCATTTGGTTAGCCAAACGGTTGTTATCATAGCCTGGGTATGTTACACATGCTCGTATCTCGCCCGTATCAGGGTCTGTAATAACTACCGAACCAGAACATGGGTCTAGAGCGAGTTGTGCTGGTGTAATCTCTAATTTGCGGATTTTCTCACATATTATTTCGTAAGAGTTCATCTCTCCCGCCATAAAAGCCGTATAATCACTATCATCACCAGGAAATACTCCTTGTTCATAAGCTATTACTGTCAGTTGTTCACCTGAGATACCATCTTCTAACAAAAGGTATTTGTAGATTAATTTACTAAAAGCATCATCCGTCGTAAGATAGTCTGCGATATACTTAGAAAGTTCGCTATACACTTCTTTGGTACTAGCATAATTATTTTCTTCAACAACTGCTGATAAATCAATCCAATTTTGACTGGCTGCGTAAGTCAAGTATTCTTGTAAGCTAATTGTTTCATCAACTTTCCAAGCGATATATGTCTTGTCCGCTTTGTCGATTGCTGTATCTATTAAGATGTTAGTTTTACTCATGAGCATTTCATTTACGATATAACTGATATATGATTTCATCTCTTTGCTCAAGTCTTTGTATGCCGTAGGATTGGAACCTGTTAGCTCGGCCTCGACAGCGGCGAAAATCTTCGTTTGTTTTTGTTTGTATGCCGATAACACTTGCTGTTCTGTATGGCTAGAATCAGCTGCACCAAAATGATTAACATCAATAATATTGTTGTTAATGAGGGCATGATATACATCATATATTGGTATCGGAATTGCTGAAGAGTCAGTCGCATCAGTTGTTTCGTATTCTTTAATATTTTGGATATTGCTATACAAGATACCGGCGATACGTTGTTCTAGCATCTTGTACGTCGCGATTTGCAAATCACTGTCTATCGTCAAGTACACATCATTACCTTTAAGCGGTTTAGTAGCGCCTTGCTCGTCTATTTTTAAAACCTTCCCTAGGTTATCTACGTATACGGTTTCTTTTCCTTCCGTACCTTGTAGCGTTGTTTCCATCACAGCTTCAATACCAGTCTTACCAATGATTGCCCCTGTCGAGTAATCGGAATTTTCTTCTTTGAGTAGTTCTAATTCCTCAGAGGATGCCTTACCTGTGTACCCCAAGATTGAGGCGAAATAAATGCTATCATCATAAACTCGTGCTGAATCTTCTTGAATATCGATACCTGTCAATGTATCTTTGTTTTCTGTTATTGCCGCTACGGTATTTGCATTGACATCTGAGGCTATGGTAACTGGCACGTATTTCTTGTAACTAGTTGTCGAAAGGGCGTATCGAACTGATGCTATCGCTAACAGCTCTTCCTTTGTATATTCTTCAGGCAAACCGTAAGTTTTAGCTTCTTTAACATAGTCCTTAACGTCTTCTTCTGTTACTTTTTCACTAGTTTTAAGAATCAAGCCAAAACGCTCATAAACCAAATAATTCATAATTTGTTCAGCGCTGGCATCTACTTGGTCGCCTTTTAAATCCTCGATTAGCTTTTCGCCATAAATATCTGCCCTAAAGCGATTTAGCGCAAAATCCTTAACATCAAAAGCATATTCACCGTTATCATTCATCGTAATATGAAAATCAGGGTCTAGGACATCGCCATTACTTTCTAATATTTGGATGATTTTATATATTTCACTATTTAAAGAAAGATTGCGTTCACGATTGGTGCTATATGTTCCATTATCCTCAAGGACTACCGAATAAGAAAGCTCGTTATATGCCAACAATTTACCATTGCGATCATAAATATTACCCCTAGTGCTTTTGATAGTTCGCTCCTTTGTTGTCCGCAAAGAAAAGTTGTTAGCGTATTCTTGACCTTTAACTATCTGTAGCTCAAAAAGACGTCTAACCAAAGCAAAAGACATCACTGCAAAAACGACCAACAAGACGGTCGTTCTATTAATATGTATTTTTTTGAAGCTATTCTTTATTTTCTTAACCACAATGAACGCTGTCCTCTCGCTTCTATTGCCAATAACCATTTATTAATTTTAAAATATAATCGATAAAGTATCAGTGTTAAAACCAATGTATAGACTATTTCGGGAAAGATAATATGACGCAAGTAGCCAAGTAAATTCAATCGGCCTCTTAACATAAATTGCAGACCATAAACTACCACCCCAAAAGCGAAGTCACTAATAGCCACTAGCACTAATGGAACCTTAATGTCTTCGTCATAGTAGACCTTGTATAAAGCACCATTAAAAAAGCCAATATACATATAAACCAACGCATAGAATCCAAATAGATTGCCGTAAAATATGTCAATCATCAAACCACTAAAAAAGCCCACAAACAACCCTGTTGTTTTGCCACACATAAAACCAAACGACACAACTAGTATCAACAATAGATTTGGTGTTATTGATGCGATTGACAACCATTGAAAGACGGTACTTTGTAGTACAAATGTAATTATAATTAAAAACGCTAAAATTATTTTACGTTGCACCTTCCTATGATCCTTTCTTCTTTAATTCAGTGATGACCAAAACTTCGTGGAGATTTGTGAAATCTACTGCTGGAATAATCGTTCCTGATTTTGTTAGTTTGTTAGAGTCATATTCTATTTCGCTGACATGTCCTATCAGAATTCCCTTTAAAAACTTATCACTGATGTCCGATGTGACAATTCGCTCACCAGTCTGAACAGCATCGTCAGTATCTGTCATTTGAATAAAGTTTAGCTTACCTTCATCCATCAACAAGAGATTACCAGTGATGATACAGTGATTAGAAGTTGTTGCAGCCATAGCACTAACATTACTAGCATCATCAATAATTGAGCGGACTGTTGCCCAATCCTCTCCTACTTCGGTAACAATGCCGGCAAGTCCGCCAATAGCAATAACATTATGATCGACTTCAATACCATCAGCACTACCGCGATTGATGGTGAAAACGCTATACCAATTACCAGGGTCTTTGGAAATTATTTGCGCTGCTACTTTTTCATATTCTGAATATGCTTTGTCAAGACTGTATAGTTTTCTAAGTCTATCAAGCTCGTCCTTTTCTTGCAGTAAAACATTGTTTTCAGCAGCTAATTCATCTATTTTTTGTGAAAGCTCTTTATTTTGCGCTGTTAGCTTTTTAGCATTATTTAATGCCGTAGTTTGCTCAGTTAGCCATATTCCTATATCGTTAATGCCGTTTTGGAATGGCGAAATAACATAGCCTGTTCCCTGTTTGATTGGTCCAAAAGAAAACTTAGACGATGCCGCCAGAGCGATTAAACCAATACAAATAATGGTCATTATTATAATTAGATGTTTTGATTGAATTGAAAATTTCTTTTTCATAGGTTCCTCACTTTGCCTTTGGCTGTAAATGCCCAATGATGAAGCGTTTTGTGGTTGATTATCTCTTTCAAGCCATATATAGTTGCCATCTCATGCGCCGAAGATACTCTGACGCGGCAATTAAGTTGATTGGTCAAATGCTTTTCTAAACCAGGCAGTTTTGATGTCCCTCCTGTCAAATAAATGCCTTCAGCGATAATTGCGCCACGTACTTGTGGTGGAGTTCGTTCTAAAAACAATTTGATTTCCGCAGTGATTTTGTTAAACGCATCTTTTAGCGATTGGTTGACTAATGCGGCTGTTATAATGGCCGTTTTTGGTAATCCTGTCACACTATCTATGCCCACTATCTTACGTGCTTCCTTGTTACTTTCATCAAAGCTAGCCAAAGCGTTCTTGAGTCTTGTCGCTGTCTTGTAGCTGATATGTGTCTCTGTTCTTTTGCGAACATCACTTATGATTGCTTCATCTAGATGATGTCCACCTATTTTAACCACCTTACTAATGATGACTCGTTGGTCAGCAAATGCCGAAATTTCAGTACTTTCGCCGCCAATATTAACAAGCAATGAACCTTTTGTCTTCATAATCGGCAAACCTAATGCAAGCGCATCAGCTATCGGCTTTTCGACTAATAGCACTTTTGCTCTTCCGCCAGCTATCGCATAGTAGGCTCGCTTTTCTATCTCAGTCATATCTGTTGGCACAGCAAAATAAAGAAGTGGTCGTTGACCCGGGTGCAAGTTGAGACGATGCAACAATGTCTGAACAACCACCTCAACATTAACAATATCGGCAATCATCCCCATTGAAACAGCGGAATGAACATCGATATTATGTGGTGTCTTTTCAAACATCTCGTATGCGTCGTTCCCGATTGCCAGAATGTCTTCGCCATTTCTTATTGCAATCATATTTTTCTCGACTAAAAAATCATCTTTTTTCATAGAATAAACTTTGGCTGTGGTACTCCCCAAATCAATTCCAAAGGTGTCTTTAAAAAGCATAAATATAACCTTTCCAAAACAAATTTTGCTATAAAGATAAAATGCCTTCTTCGCAAAAACTAATATATTTTTGATTCCCAATTATAATGTGATCAAGCAGCTTGATTCCCAACAAATCACCAGCACTCCTAATATTTTTAGTTACCTCAATATCTTCATCGCTAGGTGCCGGATTGCCACTTGGGTGGTTATGTAACAAGACTATATTGACCGCTTGATGCCTAAGTGCACTCAAAAATATTTCTCGCGCCGAAATTAAAGATGCATTAACGGTTCCTTTGCTTATCTCCACTTCTCCAAGAAATGAATTCTGAGTATCTAACATAACACAAAGTAGCACTTCTTGTTCACGGTGACGCATATCTTCCATGTAATAAGACGCAATCGTTTGTGGGTGCTTGAAACTCAGACGCTTTTGGGCTATTGTCTTCGCTATTCGTCGTGATAATTCGGCAATACATTTTAGTTGCGCGGCCTTCACTTGACCGATACCTTTAATCTCCATTAGTTGAGTAAAGGAAAGATGCAATAGTCCCTCTAACCCTTGATAACCTTTGTGAAACTTCAAAACTTCTTCAGCCAACGCTAAGGCATTAGAACCTAATGTTCCTGTCCGCAAAATAATTGCCAATAATTCTAAATCGCTTAAAGCCAACGCTCCCTTTGCCAGAAACCGCTCATATGGTCTAAGTTCTTTGGGTAATTCTTTAATATTTCTTACTTCAATCATAAGCCTCCGCATCATCTCTTCAGGCAAAAAAACGAGATTCCTACTAGGCTAAAGTTCGATATTCATTTTAGCACAAATGGCGCTATAAGTACACTGGTATCATTATAAATGTTCCATTAAATTTTTATAATTTTTCTGGATTATTTCGGCTATTTTAATACCATCTATAGCTGCTGATGTTATGCCGCCAGCATAGCCAGCCCCCTCACCACAAGGGTAAAAACCTTTAACATTTCCTTCAAGATTTTCATCACGCAAAATACGTACTGGTGATGATGTTCGACTTTCAATGCCGCAAAGCAGAGCATCTTCGCGAGAAAACCCTTTGATTTTCTTGTCAAATGCCTCGACTCCTTCAACGATTGAATCACTGATATAGTTAGGCAAAATTTCATTCAAATCAGATAGTTCCCATTCACCTTTTATACTAGGAGTTATCGTTCCCAGAGATTCACTCTTCTTCTTTTTTTTGAAATCGCCATAAAGTTGAACGGGAATTTTGCCATTTCCTAACTTATATGCCTGTTTTTCAAGTTGCTCTTGAAATGAAATGCCTCTTAATACATCCACGCCATCAAAACTTTGATAATCGTCGGGAGAAATCGTCACAACTAAGGCGCTATTTGCATTTTGTCCACTGCGGCTTTGATAACTCATACCATTAACTACTAATCCTTGACGAGCAGAAGAAGCGTTCACAACGTATCCGCCAGGGCACATACAAAAAGAATAAATGCCACGCCCATTTTTGCATTGATGTGTCAACTTATAAGCAGCAGCTCCTAATTCAGGAACATCCTCTTGACCATACTGGCTTTTATTAATTAGTATCTGTGGATGTTCGATTCTAAGCCCCACCGCAAAAGGTTTCTCCGCCATCGTAACGTTTCTCTTGTGTAGTAGCGAAAAGGTATCACGGGCACTGTGACCAATGGCACAAACAACCACTTCTGCGGCTATATCGCGCTTGTCATTTACTCTCACTTTGCTTATCTTTCCTTTTTCAATCAATAAATCTGTCACTTGCGTTTGAAAGCAAAACTCCCCACCCATCGCAATTATTTGAGTGCGCAATTTTTCAACTATTTCTATCAATATATCAGTTCCCAGATGGGGTTTTTGTTGATATAAAATTTCGCTTGGTGCGCCAGCTTCCACCAAGATTTCTAATACTTTGCGGTTTCGCCCTAAGGCATCTTTGACAGAAGTATTTAATTTGCCATCTGAAAATGTTCCGGCACCACCTTCGCCAAATTGAACATTAGAATTCTCGTCAAGAATTCCTGTTTGCCAGAATTTCTCGATTTTTTCTTGGCGTACTCGCGCTTCATCACCACGTTCTAAGACAAGTGGTCGATATCCTCTTTTCGCCAACATATAGGCACAAAAAAGTCCGGCTGGACCGGCTCCAATAACAATAGGTCTATTATTTAGTTTGCACTCTCCCATCACAGGAAATTGGTAAGTCGTTCTTTTTGTTGACATAATATTGTTATCGTTAAGTCGCTTGACTATTTTAGCTTCGTTTTCAACTTCTATCTCTAATGTGTAGACATAAAAAAGTTCTGGTTTACGACGCGCGTCAACCGACTGACGAATTATACTCCATGATTTGATTTGTTCCTTGCCAATACGCAGTCTTTTGGTCACTTTTGCAATCATGTCGTTGTCACTATGCGATATTGGCATTTTTAGCTGTTGTATCCTAATCATTTTATTTTTCTCCTTGCGAAGCATTCTTACCGGCAATAGTTCCGCTACTCCACGCCCATTGTAGATTATATCCGCCACATTTGCCGTCTACATCTACTATTTCACCAGCAAAATAAAGACCTGGAACTAACTTAGATTCAAGTGTTTGAGGATTAAGCTCCTTCGTATCTACACCGCCACTGCATACTTGTGCTTGCAAAAGCGAATGAGCCCTTTTAACCAGCACCGGATAGCATTTAATCCACGTTGCCACTTCTCTTAGCGTTTTATCAGTATTTGCAACAATCGGTATCATCTTCTTTGGTATTAACCCTACTAACGATTCTTGCAAATTCTTATATGGACAATTTTCGATTCTTGATTCTAGCAACCCAATCAGAAATTCTTCCGTAAAATCAGGCATTAAATCCAATACCACAATTACTTGTGAACCATCGTCGATAGCCCTTGTAGCAAAACGACTGATGTCGAAAATCGGAATCCCCGAAACACCGTAATCAGTGAATTGTATCTCGCCTTCACTGCTCACTTCTGGGACATTATCTACTAATAAAGTCACCTTACCTTCCATACGCACCCCACTCCAGCGTGCGAAGTATTCGCCCACACCCTCTAGCGCTACTAACGCAGGCAACGGCTTAATAAGTGGCTGCCCTAATGCTTGGGCTAGCGCATAACCACTATCGCTTCCACCTAGCTGTGGCGACGCCATCGAACCAGCAGTAATAATCACTTTGTCGCCTTGATAAGTCCAAGTTTTGCTGATAACCTCAAACCCTTCATCCAAGGGTTTTATTTTAACTACTTCTTCTAATGTTTTAATCTTTATCTTTAGATATTCCGCTTCCTTTAAAAGGATTTCAAGGACGCTTGCCGCCTGTTCGCTATATGGATAAATATAACCATTTTTGTTTTTTGTATAAACGCCAATTTTCGTAAAAAATTGCATAGCATCAAAATGTCCAAACTGATTGATGATATTCCAAGCAAAATCAGGATTTTCGCCACGATAAGCATCTTTTGATTGGTCAACATTGGTCAAATTACAACGACCGTTACCACTCGCTAGAATTTTTTTGCCTGGCTTTTCATTTTTTTCTAAAATTGTAACATTGGCCCCATTTTTTGCTGCTTCGATTCCTGCCACTAATCCGGCCGCACCAGCACCGACAATTATAATATCCATTTTAACCTCTTTCGCTTCAAATTCATACTTTTACTAGCTGCGCTTCAACCAATTTTTGTAAACTCATCAGTACCCCCAGTTTAGCGTGGTTAAAGGTTAGCCCACCTTGAAAATAAACAGCGTATGGCTCTTTGATTGGCCCATCAGCGCTAAGTTCGATGGAAGAACCTTGGACAAATGCACCTGCCGCCATAATCACATCACTATCATAGCCCGGCATAGCCCATGGCTCTGGTGTCACATAACTATCAACCGGTGCTGCCGCTTGAATTCCTTGGCAAAAAGCAATAACTCTTTCTGGGCTACCAAGCGTTACAGCTTGAATAATGTCATGTCGACTCTCATCGCCATTTGGAACAACATCAAATCCTAATTGCTCGTAAATATTGGCAGCAAATATAGCTCCTTTTAAAGCTCCGGCAACCACTGTTGGCGCCAAAAACAACCCCTGATAAAAGGATTGGTTGATACCAAGTGTTGCGCCAACTTCTTTGCCAAGACCAGGTGAAGTTAAGCGATATGCACAATTTTCAATATATTCTTCTTTTCCAGCAATATATCCGCCAATCGGCGCAAGCCCACCACCAGGATTCTTAATTAACGAACCTACTACCAAGTCAGCGCCCACATCACTAGGTTCGAATGTCTCTACGAATTCTCCATAACAATTATCAACCATACATATTACATCTTCTTTTCGCGCTTTAACAAAGGTTATCAATTCGCCGATTTGCTTTACCGAAAAGGATGGCCTCGTTTGATATCCTTTGGAACGTTGGATGGTGATTAGTTTTGTTTTATCATTAATTGCCTTAGCAATATTGTCATAATCAAATGTTCCTTCTTTTGTTAGTTCTACCTGCTTGTAGGACACACCATATTCTGCTAAGGAACCATTTGAAGGGCGAATGCCAATCACTTCTTCTAAAGTATCATAAGGCTTTCCCGCTGGTGATAGCAACTCATCTCCTGGTCTTAGGTTTCCTGATAGGGCAACAGCAAGGGCATGGGTTCCACAAGCTATCTGAGGTCTAACTAAAGCACTTTCCGTATGAAAGACATCAGCATATACTGCTTCTAGAGTGTCTCTTCCAAAATCATTATAGCCATAGCCACTAGTTGCCGCAAAACAACTTTCGCTAACGCGGTTCTTGTGCATTGCCGAAATCACCTTTAGTTGATTGTATTCCGCAACTTCATCTATTTCCTCAAAGCGTTTTTTTAACTGTAATAGAGTTTTCTCGCCAAAATCATAAACTTCTTCTGTTATTCCTATCTCTGCGTATAACTCCCTAGCTTTCTCCATTAAGGGCTTTCCTCTCTCGGCACTTTGCCAACATGTATTTTAAAATACGTTTATCGTCATAGCCAAATTCATCTTTATTTATCCAAATCACTTCTCTTTCGCGCTTAAACCACGTCAACTGTCTTTTGGCAAAGTGTCTTGTATCGCGTTTGATGGTATATATCGCCTCATCTAAAGCGATTTCACCACTTAGATAGTCTAGAATCTCTTTATATCCTAATCCTTGCATCGAAACCATTTCTTTGTTGTAACCCTCGCCATGCAAGGTACTAACTTCTTCTACTAACCCTGCTTTAATCATAGCATCAACTCGCTCATCGATTCGGTTATAAAGATTTTGTCGCTCGTCATTAAGAACGAAGTACGCAAAATTATAAGGGCTTGTCTTTTCGCGTTGTTCACGATTATGCTCGGAAATTTTCTTGCCTGTTTGCTCGTGGAATTCCAGTGCGCGGATAACCCTTTTGCTGTTATTGTGATGGATTTCACCTGCTGCTTTTGGGTCTTTTGCCGCGAGTTTTGCATGTAAAGCTTCGCTACCTATCTCTTGCAATTCTTGTTCTAAACGATGGCGTATCTTGGTTGAACTTGGATTATCATCAAAGCTGATATCGTTTAAGATAGCCTGAATATAAAACCCAGTTCCACCAACTATAATGGGTGTCTTTCCTCTGCTGTAAATGTCTTCTATTGCTGCTTTGGCCATTTGCTGAAAGGTAACTACATTAAACGATTCTTGCGGGTCGAGAACATCAATTAAAAAATGTTCAACACCTGCCATTTCTTCTAGGGATATTTTGGCCGAACCTATATTCATCTTTTTATATATTTGCATTGAGTCAGCCGAAATAATTTCGCCATTAATGGCTTTGGCTAATTCGATCGACAATTTTGTTTTCCCAACCGCTGTCGGACCTGTTAAAACAACTAATGGTTTCTTCACGCAAACCTCCATTTACACGATTCGTTTGAATTTCTTTTCTAGTTCATGTTTGCTCATAGTTATTATCGTTGGACGACCGTGCGGACAATGATATGGATTATCAAGCGTCAATAATTCGTTGATTAAATGCTCTATTTCTGCTCTTGATTGCTGTCTGTTCCCTTTAATAGCGGCTTTACATGCCATTGATGCCAACTTCTCGCTAATACGGCTGCTTGATATGCCTTTGACTTCATCGCATAGACCATCTAGCATTTCAATAAACAGTTCTTTTTCGTTTAATCCATAAAGGTTGCTTGGAACCGCCGAAACACTAAATTCTTTGCCACCATATGCCTCTATTTCAAAACCAAATTCGGCAAAGATATCACTATAGTTCTCTAAGATGGCTGCTTGTTCCAAATTAACCGATACAATCATCGCTGGAGTAATGTATTGAGACGTTATTTTCTTTTCTTTTAGTTTTTTTAATAATCGCTCATACAAAACTTTCTCGTGAGCTGCATGCTGGTCAATAATGTATAAGTTTTCGCCCGTTTGAACTAACCAATATGTATCAAAAAGCTGCCCAATAATCTGGTGCTTTTTAGTTGCCACTTCTTTTAGGAATTCTGGTTTTTCAAATAACGTTTGTTGTTTTGGTTGGGTACTTGGGTATGTAACTTTCTCTTTAGTCGCTTCTTCCTTGGTATCTTTTTCTTGAGCAAGTGTTGCATCAGCAACTTTTCGTTTAACTTCGAATGGTTCTGGAATCTGTTTTTTAGTTACCGGTGGTGGTGTGTCTCTTTTAGGTTTTTTGTCGAAACTCACTTCGGGAATCAATTCTTTTTCCGACAACGCATCAACAATCATACGATAAACACTACGATAGATGGCATCTTGGTTATCAAATCTGACTTCCATCTTGGTGGGATGCACATTGATATCCACTTCGTCACCCTTAACTTCAAACGAAAGTGCTGTGAAAGGATATTTCCGTTGCATCATAAAGGCGCGGTAACCATCTTCAATAGCTTTAGTTATTAGCTTGCTTTTAACATATCGTCCATTAACATAATAGTTTTCAAAAGAGCGATTGCCTCGTGCAATATTCGGTTTGCCGACATAACCTGTAGCACTAATCGTATCATCTTGATAGTTTACTTCCACTAGATTATTAGTAATTTCGCGACCATAAATTTGATAAATAACTTCTTTAAAGTTACCATTTCCCAAAGTGTGTAACTTAACTTGGTTGTTTTGCATATACTTAAAAGAAATATGCGGATGTGACAAAGCCAACTGTTCCATATAATTGCCAACGTAACTACTTTCTGTTGTTGGTGATTTCAAGAATTTCTTGCGCGCGGGAGTGTTGAAAAACAAATTGCGAATCAAGAAGGTCGTGCCATCTGGTGCACCAACTTCTTCAAGTGATTTTTCAATTCCGCCTTCGATAATATATCTCGTTCCGGTAAAATCGCGTTGTGTTTTCGTGATTAATTCTACTTGCGATACTGCGGCAATACTTGATAATGCCTCACCTCTAAAACCTAATGATTTAATCATTTGCAGGTCATCAAGCTCTCTTAATTTGCTTGTCGCATGACGCAGGAAAGCTAGTTGCACTTGCGCTTTGTCGATTCCTGTACCATTATCAGTAATGCGGATGAAGGATATGCCACCTTCTTTAATCTCAACTGTTATCGCACAAGCTCCAGCATCGATAGCGTTTTCCACCAACTCCTTAACGATTGAAGCTGGTCGTTCAATTACTTCACCGGCGGCAATTTTATCGATTGTAGTTTGGTCTAATAATGCGATTTTATTCATCTTTCCCCCAACGATTTTTAATTTTATTTTGTAGTTTATAAATCAAATTAAGTGCATCCATCGGCGTCAAATTACCAACATCAATCATTTCTAATTCTTTTAGAATATCATCGTCTTGAACAGTATCAAACAAAGACATTTGTTCAAGGTCAACTTCGTCATAGCGAACTGGTTTGCTTTTTGTTGTTGTCTTGGTCAAATCTTTAACTGCCAAAAGGATATCAGCATCGCTTAACTCCTCTACCAACTCTTTCGCACGTTCGATAATCGTTCCTGGCACACCTGCTAATTTGGCTACTTGAATACCGTAGCTTTTATCAGCACCGCCCTTAACTATTTTTCTCAAAAAGACAATGTCATCGCCCTTTTCTTTGACGGCTATACAATAGTTGTTGACACCATCTAGCTTACCCTCTAATTCCGTCAGTTCATGATAATGCGTTGCAAACAATGTCTTTGCNCCTAGNAGCTTAGTGTTGCTAATGTGTTCAATAACTGCCCAGGCAATACTTAGCCCATCAAAGGTACTTGTTCCTCGCCCTATTTCATCAAGAATCAAAAGACTATTTGCGGTAGCATTACGAATAATGGTTGCCACTTCTGTCATCTCGACCATAAAGGTACTTTGTCCACTGGCTAAATCATCCGATGCCCCAACTCTTGTAAAGATGCGGTCTACTACTCCTATTGTAGCTTTCTCAGCTGGCACATAGCTACCTATTTGTGCCATTAGAACAATTAGTGCCGTTTGGCGCATATATGTTGACTTACCCGCCATGTTAGGACCAGTAATAATAGATATGCGACTTTTCCCACCATCAAGGTACGTGTCATTCGGGATAAACATATCATTCTTAATCATCTTCTCCACAACTGGATGACGTCCATTTTTGATATCTATAACGCCTTTGACATTCATCTGTGGCCGAACGTAATTATTTCTTTGTGCCACGAGTGACAATGAGGCAAATACATCTAACAATGCAATCGCTTTTGCCGTTTCTTGAATTCGTGGTATTTGCTTAGCAATCAAATCACGCACGTTACTAAACAATTCATATTCTAAGGCATACAGCTTATCTTCTGCACCTAAAATGACGCTTTCTAATTCTTTTAAGCGAACTGTGCTGTAGCGTTCAGCATTTGCTAATGTCTGTGTTCTTGTAAAGTAATCTGGCACTTGGTTCTTAAATGAATTGCTCACCTCAAAGTAATATCCAAAAATTTTATTATACTTGATTTTGAGCGTCCTAATTTCGGTTTTTTCTCGCTCTTTTGCCTCCAGCTCTGCCAACCATGTCTTACCCTTTGTTTTCGCATCGCGAAATTCATCAACCTCAGCCACATAGCCATCACGAATAATGCCGCCCTCTTTAAGAGCAATCGGCGGCTCGTCAGTAATTGCTTCATCTATTAAGGTATATATATCTTCTAAGTCGTCAAGCCTTTTAGTAAGCTCGTTTAAGGCTTCACAGTTGAATTCTGCTAGAATATTCTTGATATGAGGCAACATGTATAGCGATGATTTAAAAGCAATCAAATCGCGCGGATTGGCAGTTTGGCTACTAACCTTACTCACTAAACGTTCAAGATCGTATACTGGGCTTAGATATTCTCTGATTTCCTCGCGTAGCATTGCTTTGTCATTAAATTCAGCAATAGCATCCAAGCGTTCATCAATCGCCGGCTTGTCAATAAGTGGTTGTTCCACCATACTTCGCATCAATCTTGCGCCCATGGCTGTATTCGTTTTATCCAATACCCATAAAAGTGAACCGCGCTTTTGTTTCTCACGAAGGGTTTCGACTAATTCTAAATTGCGTCGACTGGAACTATCAATCAACATGAATTTATCTGCTGTATAGATATTCAATTTAGTCATCTGCGCCAATGAATTCTTCTGCGTCTCATAGAGATATTGGAATAAAGCCCCCACTGCTAGCGTTCCGGCGTTGACATCTTTAAGCCCTAAGCCATCTAAACTAGCAACTTTAAAATGCTCTTTGAGCGTACGACGGCATAAATCCTCTTCAAAATACCATGCTGCTAGTGGATATACACAGATTGCCATTCGTTCTTTTAAGTCATCCACATCGATGCCGCTAAGTTCAAAAGCTTCATTGCAAATAATTTCGGCTGGATTAAATTTCTGGATTTCATCTAATAATTTGCGTTCGCTATCTACTTCTGTAACATAGCAATCTCCCGTCGTTATGTCAGCTATCGATACACCGTATTGTTCGTCAAGATAAATCACTGACATAATGTAGTTGTTGCGAGTCTCATCAAGACTTTGGGTGTTTAGATTTGTTCCCGGTGTTACAATTCTAACGACCTCTCGCTTAACTATTCCCTTAGTTTGTTTAGGGTCTTCAACCTGCTCACAAATCGCCACTTTATATCCTTTATCTATTAGGCGGTTAATATAAGCTTCCGCCGCATGATGAGGAACTCCACACATTGGAACTCGCTCTTCCAGTCCGCAGCTTTTGCCCGTCAAGGTGATTTCTAACTCTTTTGATGCTAAAAGTGCATCATCGAAAAACATCTCGTAAAAATCGCCAAGACGATAAAACAAAATACAATCTTGATTAGCTTCTTTTGTTTTAACGTACTGTTGCATCATCGGTGATAGCGTTCCCATAGTAATAAAATCCTTTACATTCATCTAGTGATACTTTTATCAGTTTCCCTATATCATCTTTGCTGCCAGGTAAATGCACCAACAAATTATTGGATAATCTCCCCGTCACGAGCGCCTCATCTTGACCATTAACTTCTTCAATCAAAACTTCTTGGACGCTACCTTCGTGTCTTGCTGTAACTTTCCTTGAAATTGTCTGCACTTCACCAAGTAGCACATCAAAGCGTTCTTTGATCACATCATCAGGTATTTGATTTTCCATAACAGCTGCCGGCGTCCCGCTTCGTTTTGAATAAATATAAGTAAATGCGCTGTCGTATTGAACTTTTCTAACGACATCTAGTGTTTCGGCAAAATCCTCATCGGTCTCACCAGGAAAACCGACAATGATGTCTGTTGTCAGTGAAATATCTGGCATCGCCGCTTTAATCTTCGCCGCTAGTTCAAGGTACTGTTCCTTGTTATAACGCCGATTCATCTTTTCTAAAATAGCACTACTGCCCGCTTGTAATGGTAGGTGTATGTGACGACATATCTTTTTACTTTTTGCCATAACTTCGATTAATTCATCCGACAAATCCTTGGGGTGTGATGTCATAAAACGGATTCGTTTTAACCCCTCGATACTTTCTATCATCTGTAATAATTCGGCAAAAGTCGTCGAACTATCATTTGTCTTTCCGTAAGAATTAACGTTTTGACCTAGTAGCATGATTTCAAAAACCCCATCTGCCACTAGCTTTTTTATCTCTCGCACAATGTCTTCTGGTTTGCGACTTCTTTCGCGACCACGAACATATGGCACAATACAATAACTGCAAAAGTTATTGCAACCAAACATGATATTAACACCTGATTTAAACGAATATTTTCGTTCCGTTGGCAAATCTTCTATAATCTTGTCAGTGTCCTTCCAAATATCTACAACCATTCGGTTTGACTCTAATCTTGTTGCCAACAATTCAGCAAACTTATAGATATTGTGTGTTCCAAAAATCAAGTCAACAAATCTATAACTCTTTTTGGTTTTTTCGACCACATGGGCTTCTTGCATCATACAGCCACATAATCCAATCATCATATGGGGATTTTTCTTTTTGTAGCTATTTAGCCGTCCTAGCCGTCCATACACTCGCGTATTTGCATTTTCTCGTACGGTGCAAGTGTTAAAGATAACAAAATCTGCCACTTTTTCCGAATCCGCTCTTAGATAACCTA
>JGI994J12354_10000888_pt1 | contig 30592 bp, 25 predicted proteins | sample IntmicLarv3ML3BL_FD_12354 | JGI IMG/M metagenome (IMG submission 12354) | reverse complement strand
CAAACGTCTTAAACTTCGCGTCTGTAATCAGGCCCTCCTCTGTAATTTGCAGGTATACCTTCATGATATCGCCGCATTTCGCGTTGCCCACAAGCCCTACGCCGCTGGCGTCCTCGATCTCACCCACATTGCGTGGGTTCATGAAGTGATCCATTACCTTTTCACTGTATACCATATTCATTCTCTCCTTTTGTGCATTACCGATTTTTCATAAAGTCCTCGTACAGCGGCGACATCTCGCGCAACCGCGCCACAATCGGCGGAATTGCGTCCAGTGCCGCGTCCACATCAGCCTCTGTGTTTGACAGCCCAAGCGTCATACGAAGCGAGCCATGCGCCTGTTCGTGCGGCAATCCGATGGCCAGCAGCACATGCGACGGGTCAAGCGCACCCGATGTGCAGGCCGAACCACTCGATGCACAAATGCCTTTCATATCGAGCATCAGCAAAACGGATTCGCCTTCGATAAACGCAAATGATATATTAACATTACCGGGCAAGCGTTTGTTGGGATGCCCGTTTAGCCGCGCATACGGCACACGCGCAAGCACACCCTGTATCAGCTTGTCGCGTAAGGCGCTCAACCGCGTAACCTCTGCCGCCATCTCGGCTTGGCACAGCGCAATAGCCTTGCCCAACCCCACGATGCCCGGCACGTTTTCCGTGCCTGCACGGCGGTTTTTCTCCTGTGCGCCGCCGTGGATAAAAGGCGGAAGCTTCACGCCCTTGCGCACATACAACGCCCCTACGCCCTTCGGCCCGTACAGCTTGTGCGCCGACAGCGACAGCAAATCAATCCGCATCTCGTTGACATCAATGGGCGTATGCCCTACCGCCTGCACCGCGTCTGTGTGAAACAGCACGCCATGCGCCCGGGCAATGCGTCCGATTTCTGCGATAGGCTGTATGGTGCCGATTTCGTTGTTGGCAAACATCACGCTGATCAAAATGGTGTCGGGGCGGATGGCCGCCTCCAACTCCCGCAAACGGATGCAGCCGTGTTCGTCCACAGGCAAATAGGTAATCTCAAAACCGTGCTTGCTTAGGTATTCACAAGTGTGCAAAACGGCATGATGTTCAATCGCGCAGGCAATGATGTGGCGGCCCTTGGCGGCATATGCCTCCGCCGTGCCCTTGATGGCCCAGTTGTCCGCCTCGGTGCCGGAGCCTGTAAAATAGATTTCGCCGGGCGTTGCCCCAAGGCTTGCGGCGACCGCTTCCCGCGCCTCATCGATGGCCGCTTTGTTGGATCTTGCGGGTTTGTATATGCTGGACGGGTTGCCGTATTCCTGCGTAAAATAAGGCAGCATCGCATCCAGTACCTCACGGCGCACGGGGGTTGTCGCCGCGTTATCCAAATAGATTCCGCTCATAAATTCTCCCATCTCCCTACTCAATAACCGTTTGCCCTTTCACCAAATCTGCCAGCGAAATAGAGTCAACGACATGATTCAAGCTATCATAAATCTGCCCCCAAACGGGCTTTGTTAAACAAGTTTGGCAATCCGCGCTTCCGCAAGAGGCATCGCCCTCCGCAATGCAGTCCACCGGCGCCAGCGACCCTTCCAGCGCACGCAGAATGTCGCCTACGGATATTTCCGTTGCGCGGCGCGACAGCTTGTATCCGCCCAGCGCGCCGCGCACACTTTCTACCAGCCCCGCCTTTTTCAAAGGGGCCACCAGTTGCTCCAAATAGTGTTCCGAGATGCCCTGCCTCTCGGCTATGCTTTTCAGGCTGATGCATTTGCCGGCCTCACAGACCATTGCCAAATCTGCCATCGCCCGCAGGCCGTACCTTCCGCGTGTGGACACCTTCATCCTATCACCTCTGTCAATTAAATTGCTTTTTTATAATCCCGACTAAAACAATCAGAATTGTTCGAAAATTATCATATCACGCCTTTGGCGGTATGTCAAGTATTTTAGTCGGGATTCGGCGCAACTGCATCCCGTAGCGGGATTTGCGCGAAAATGCTCGGCAATCGAAGGGCGGTGGTTTTGCGGATGCCAAGGGTGTCGCAGGCCGATTGCACCGCGGCAGGCGCGAGGCCGTATATGTATGCGATGTCTTCCTTAGTATATATATAGGGCGCGCCGCACATCAGCTCGCGGTTAAACAACCCGCAGATATAGCTGTCCCCGGCTTTTAAGATATGGAGAAACACAGGGCGGTCAATACATGCAAGCGAGGGCACAGGCAGGCGCGACAGCAGCGCCATAGGGTCAAGCGCCAGCAATTCCGCCACCGTTGCCGGGGCATACGGCGGCTCGGCCTCGCGCAGGAACAAATCAATGGCCGCAAGCCTCGGTCGGATGCAGGTGGTGTATATGTCCAAAAACGTGTGCGGTTGATTCATGGAAACGGCTCCTTTACAGATAGTATATACCTATTATATCCGCCGGATTCCACCATTTCCACATGTAATAATTGGGAGGCGGTAAGCCACCAAGCACCACCCCACCACCCCGGACTTTACCTCTTACAAAAAACAGCACCGCGCAAATTTGCGCAGTGCTGTTTTTACAATAAAGTTTTTGGTTAAGTTTTTTACAAAAAACTTACGGGGTATTGGGGCGGCGCCCCAAGGTCTTACACCGCCCCAACCCCTATCAAGCCTTCATATCTTGGCTGCGAATCTCCACCCGCCGAATCTTCCCGCTGACGGTTTTGGGCAGCTCTGCCACAAACTCCACCACGCGCGGGTACTTATACGGCGCGGTATTGGCTTTCACATAGTCCTGTATCTCCTTCACAAGCGCGTCAGACGGCTCGTAGCCTTTCGCCAGCACAATCGTGGCCTTAACATTAAACCCGCGCAAGGGGTCAGGCACACCCGTCACCGCTGTTTCCAGCACCGCGGGATGTTCAAGCAGCACGCTTTCCACCTCAAACGGCCCAATGCGGTAGCCCGAGGACTTGATAATGTCGTCCCCACGCCCTACGTACCATAAAAAGCCCTGCTCATCGGCGTAGGCCATGTCGCCTGTGTGATACAGCCCGCCGCGCCACGCCTTTTCCGTGTCCGCCTCGCTTTTGTAGTAGCCCATGAACAAACCGCACGGGCTGTCCTCAATACAGGCGCGCACGCAAATTTCGCCCGTTACGCCCGGCGCAACCTCGTTGCCGGCCTCATCCGCCACAAACAAATCATAGCCGGGGACGGGCATACCCATTGCACCTGGTTTCGCCTCCGTAAAGGGATATAGCACGCCGCAGCAAACCGTGGTTTCCGACTGCCCAAACCCTTCGTATATATGGAGGCCCGTGTGCGCCTTCCAGCTATTGAAAATGTCCGGGTTCAGCGCCTCACCCGCCGTACAGCAATGCACAAGCGACGAAAGGTCAAAGGAGCCCATATCCTCCAAAAGCATAAACCGATACATGGTGGGCGGCGCGCAGAACGTGGTAATCTTATATTTTTCGATCATCTTCAATATATTGGCTGCGTTAAATTTCTCGAAATCATACGTGAACACCGCCGAGCCACCGAACCACTGCCCGTACATCTTGCCCCACAGCGATTTCAGCCAACCCGTGTCGGAAATCGTAAAATGCAGGCCATCGTCCAGCACGCGGTGCCAAAACACACCCGTCATGATATGCCCTAAGGGATACGTGAAATCGTGCGCCACCATTTTGGGATAACCCGTGGTACCGGAAGAAAACGACATCAGCATCATGTCAGTCGCCTTGGTATCCGCCTCGCCTGTCGGGCGCGACCACACCTCGGACGCCGCTTCCAGCGCCGCATCAAAACCAATCCAGCCCGCACCGGCGTTTTTGCCCTTTGTAACGGCCTTCGTTACAACCGTTGGGCAATCCGCTTCGTCGAAATGCTCCGTACACTCGCCGTCGCCCGTGATAACCGCCATCTTGATGCCTGCGGCGTTGCAGCGGTAGCTGTAGTCCTTCGCCGTCAATAAGTTTGTGGCCTGTACAGCCACCGCCCCTATTTTATGCAGCCCCATCATACAATACCAAAAGAGGTAGCTTCGTTTCAACACAAGCAGCACAAAATCGCCCTTTTGGATGCCCAGTGAGGCAAACAAATTGGCCGCCTTATCGGAGTACCGCTTCATATCGGCAAAGGTGATCTGCCTTTCTTCACCATCATCGCCGACCCACAGCATGGCCAGCTTCTCCGGTGTGTCCGTCCCCATTTTATCAAGCACGTCATACGCAAAATTAAAATCGGCGGGATAGGTCAGCTTGTATGTTTCCCTTGTGTCTTGCAGGGACTTGAAATCGTCCCGATTCCGCCCTGTGTATGTTTCGTAAAGTGGCACTGCAAACCCTCCCATCGCTATTTCATTACCACCGCGATAAACCGCGCGGGTTCCGCCCCCAGCGCCTCCATGGCGTGCGGGACAGAAGCGTTATAGTACATGCTGTCGCCTTCTTGCAGATCATACTGCATATCGCCCAAATAAATCCGCATACGGCCCGCCACAAGGTAGTTAAATTCCTGACCCTCGTGTGCGTGCAGCGTCGGCGCCTCGCCCGCTTTCGGGCTTACCGTTACAAGAAACGGCTCGGCCTTTTTGTCACGGAAGGTAAACGCCAGATGCTTATAGTCATATGCTTCACGGCGCAGGATGTCAAACCCCTCGCCCTTGCGCACCAAGCAGCAGGTGGACAGCTTGGGCGATTCGCCGTTTAATATATCCAACACATCCACGCCCAATATCGCGGCCGCATTGTACAGGAAGCTGAAGGAAAAATCAATTTCCCCGTTCTCATATGCGCGGTAGGTCGTTTCCTCAATACTCATCTTCTCTGCCATTGTTTGGCAGGAATACTCCATGATCTCCCTCAATGCCGAGAGCCGTTGGCCTATGTCCTTTAGCTGCTCCGTCATGGCGCCATCCCTTCCTATTTGTATTCATACCCCAAAGTAATGGCCTTCATATTGGCGTCAAACATCGCCTTTTTACGCTCCGGCACAGCCTTGCGCATTGCGGCCTCCAACATGTCAAGGCCGCAAATGTCCGCCGCGCGAACCGTTTTACCAATGATAATCATGTTCGCAAGGCCGTCCAAGCCCTCATCATTCGCCATCTGCGACGCAGGTATGTAAAATGCGTCCACATCCGTGCGGGTAAGTTTACGGGCAATCAAAGTGCTGTCCGCAATAACCTTCGCCCCCGGCACACACGCATCCTCGAACCGGTCAAGCGATGGTGCGTTCATAACAATCAGCACATTCGGGTGCGTCACAATCGGTGAGCCAACCGGCCCGTCACTGATGATCACGCTGCAGCTCGCCGTGCCGCCGCGCATTTCCGGCCCATAGGACGGAAGCCAGCTCACCTGCTTATCGGCCATCATGCCTGTGTATACAATGAATTTGCCGCCGAACAGAACACCCTGCCCGCCAAATCCCGCAACCAGTATATTTTTGCTCTCGCTCATGCCTCTGCCCCTCCCGCCGTGTTGTCTTTATATACGCCAAGAGGATAGTACGGCATCATATTTTCTTCCAGCCAGGCAACGGATTTCACCGGGTCAAGCCCCCAGTTTGTCGGGCAGGTGGACAGTACCTCTACAATGGAGTAGCCCTTGCCGTTTATCTGGTTCTCAAACGCTTTCTTGATCGCCTTCTTGGCTTCTTTCACGTTTTTCACATTGTTGACCGCCACGCGCTGTGCAAAAGCCGTGCCGTCCAAAGTGGCAAGCATCTCGCTTACGCGAATCGGGTAGCCCGCCGTTTTTACATCACGCCCGTAGGGCGAGGTCTGCGTCACCTGCTGTGGCAATGTCGTCGGCGCCATTTGGCCGCCGGTCATGCCGTAAATGGCATTGTTTACGAAAATAACAGTGATGTTTTCGCCGCGCGCGGCGGCATGTACGGTTTCGGCCGTGCCAATCGCGGCAAGGTCGCCGTCACCCTGGTACGTGAATACAACATTTTCGGGGTTGGCGCGCTTCACGCCCGTTGCCACTGCTGGGGCGCGGCCATGTGCGGCCTGAACCATATCGCACGCAAAAAAGTTATACGCAAACACCGAACAGCCTACCGGCGCCACACCAATCGATTTTCCCGCAATATCAAGTTCGTCCATCACCTCGGCAATCAAACGGTGTATGATGCCGTGCGTACAGCCCGGACAATACGAAAACTCTGCATCAGTCAGCGCTTTTGGTTTTTCATAGACCACCATTTATTTCACCTCCATGATTTCTTCAATTTTTGCAAGGATTTCTTCCGGGGTCGGCACCATGCCGCCCGTGCGGTTGCACAAGTACACAGGCTTTTGCCCATTAACCGCCAGAAGCACATCTTCCATCATCTGCCCCATGCTCATCTCTACCGACACAAACGCCTTTGCCTGCGGCGCCAGCGCCGCAATCGGCTTCGAAGGGAACGGCCACAGCGTAATCGGGCGCACCATGCCGACTTTGATGCCCTTTGCGCGGGCGGCGGTAATGGCATTCTTCGCAATGCGGGAAGCCGCGCCAAAAGCTACAACCACGATTTCCGCGTCATCCGTTATGTATTCTTCGTACAAGGTTTCTTTCGCCGCAATTTCAGCATAACGCTCAAACCGCTCGAAAACAACTTTCTCCAGCTCATCAGGCTTGATATACAGCGAATTAACGATGTTATGCTTGCGGCCGCCCTTCGTTCCCGTAAGCGCCCATGTTTTTTCGGGCAAATCGTTGACCTCGGACACGCGCAGCTCCACCGGCTCCATCATTTGACCCAAAATGCCGTCACCCAGCACCATGGCCGTCATTCTGTAACGGTCGGCCAAATCGAAGGCGTGTACCGTCATATCCACCATTTCCTGCACGCTGTTCGGTGCCAAAGCAATCATATGAAAATCGCCGTGACCCGGGCGTGTTGCCTGAAAGTAATCCGCCTGCGAAGGCTGAATGCCGCCAAGGCCCGGGCCACCGCGCTGGATATTAACAACAACCGCCGGCAAATCACAGCCCGCAAGATACGAAAGCCCCTCACTCTTTAACGAAATACCGGGGCTGGACGAGCCCGTCATAACCCGGCGGCCCGCCGCCGATGCGCCGATAACCATATTGATAGCGCCAATTTCACTTTCCGCCTGTACAAATGTGCCGTCAACCTGCGGCATACGTTTTGACATATACGCGGCAACTTCCGTCTGCGGCGTAATCGGATAGCCGAAGAAGTGGCGGCAGCCTGCCATGATAGCCGCTTCCGCAACTGCCTCATTTCCTTTCATTAAGACCTTTTCCATCTGATATCCTCCATTTCGGCAAGCGCCGGTGCTTATTTCTCCACCCGTATGATAACATCCGGGCACATGATCGCGCAAAACGCACACGCAATACACTTATCCTCTTCCCCCGCGACCATTTCAACAGGGTGATAGCCTTTTGCGTTCAGTCCGGTTTCGGACAGTTGCAATATCTTCTTCGGGCAGGCGTTTACACACAGCCCGCAGCCTTTACAGCGGCTTGCTTCAAAACTCAGTTTCGCCATATTCTTACATCCTCCAGCCTTCTTTTTGCATTATGTGTATGGGAAATATATTATCGACACGACCCGAAAGCCGGCCGCATAAATCACTGCGCACAGAGGTAAACACCACGGGCAGCCCGCTGCACGCCGAAACCGCTTCGGCATACGCAAGCGAGGAAAGCACGGTTTCCTCCGTCGTTTGCACCCCCAAATTCGAGTTGTTCACCAACCCCGTAAACTTAAAATGCGCGGCAAGCTCAATCTCCCGCAGCACCTTCATGGCACTCTCGGCATCGGCAGTCAGCGGGCGGTAGCGGTTTAGCACAAAGAGTATGGATGCACTCTCCTCCGCGGCCAGCTTATCGGCGTACCGCCCAACGGCAAACGCGCCGCGGTCGTCCCCGCCTACATCAATGACACTGTATAGTGTCTGATCATCAAACACACGCACCGCATCAGACGGCAGCGCCGGGGCTTCCACATTGGTGTTGGCAAACGCGGAGGAGATGATTGTAACCCCTGCGGCAGCCAGCTCCCTCTCCCCATCTTTGGTACGAAAATATGGATTTACAATATCAAGGTCGGCAATCGCCACCCGTTCGTGCCGTTTTCGTAAATCCAGTGCATAGCTTACGGCAATATTGGTTTTCCCGCTGCCGTAATGCCCGGCAAACAGGGTAATTCTGGAATCTGTCATGGCCGCACTCCCTTCGGGTAAACAGCATTCCTCTTATCATACCAAATTTCGCATTTCGATGCAACCCATAATTTCAATCCGCCGCGCATTATCTGGCATTTTTAAATTCCTGCTCCATCTCGCGGCGCTGGTCCTTCTTGGCAATCTCGTGGCGTTTGTCATACAGCTTTTTACCCTTCGCCAAAGCAATGTCCACCTTCACCAGGCTGCCCGAAAAATACACCTTCACGGGCACAATGGTATACCCGTCACGCATCACGCTTCCGATAAGCTTATTGATTTCGTATTTATGAAGCAAAAGCCGCCTCTTGCGCAAAGGATCTTTATTGAAAATATTGCCATGCTCATAAGGCGAGATATGCATGTTGGTGATAAAGGCTTCCCGTTTGCTGATTTCCACGTAGCTGTCGCGCAGGCTGCACTGCCCCGCCCGCAAGGATTTGACCTCCGTGCCGAACAGCTCTATACCGGCCTGGAAGGTTTCTTCTATAAAATAGTCGAAGTATGCCTTTTTATTTTGGGCAATCAGCTTGAAATTCCGTTTTTTGTCAGACATATATGCCTCCGTTTCCGCCGCGCCCGGTGCATCGGCTTTACACCATTACCCCGGCGAAGCGTTTGCGCCTTGCCGGGGTAATGACTTCCTTACGATATTTGGTGAAATGCTTCCTAGTATAATGAACCAAAGTTTTGGCAGGCGCGATAGTCCGCCCCCTCCAAATCCTTCGTGCCAAACGCCGCCCAGGCCGACGGGCGGAACACCCGCTCCTCCGGTACATTGTGCATAGAAACAGGGATGCGCAGCATAGATGCCAGCGTAATCAGCTTATCGCCCACATGCCCATAACTCAGCACGCCATGGTTGGCGCCCCAGTTGCTCATCACCGAGTATACATCGCGGAATGCGCCCTCCCCCGTTGTAATCGGGGCAAACCATGTGGTCGGCCATGTCGGGTCGGTTCTGTCCCAAAGGGTCTTTGCCGCATCGTCCGGCAAGTCCACGGTATAGCCTTCTGCAATTTGCAGCACGGGACCAAGCCCGGCAATCAAATTGATGCGCGCCATGGTCACCGGCATTTCGCCCTTGGTAATGAAGCAGGACGAATACCCGCCGCCGCGGAAATACCCTAAGCTGCCGGGCCGCCATTCTGTTGCGTCCAGACAGGCCTTCGCATCGGCTTCAGTAATATCCCAAAACGGCTTCATGGCAGATTGGCCGCACTTTCGCTGCCGCCCGTTGCCATCCAGCGCGGCCGAGCCGGAGTTGATCAAATGAATAATGCCATCCGCCGCCTTGCCCTCCAATGTGTGACCCGTCACACGTTTCACCGCATCAGGACTCCAATACGTGCGGACATCGGCAAACACCTGCGCCGTATCGGTTAATAAATGCCCAAAAAGCATAGTTACGCCGTTCAGCGCGTCATTTTCCGTCGCAACGATATACGCCTCGCGGATGCCGTTCCAGTCAAAAGAAGAGTTCAAAATCGCTTCAGAGAAATCGCCGTTTGGCATAAAGTCCGTCCATTGGCGCTGGCCTTGGAAGCCTGAGGCAATGGCGTTGTGGCCGTTGGCCTCTTCCCCGAAGCCCATTTCGCGCAGCTTCTCGTTGCCCGTCATAAGGTCGCGGATGATAAGCGTCATCTTCACAACCGTCCCCCATGCCGCGTCCATCTGCTCGCGGGGCAGCGCCTTGTCGCCGTTGTTGTCCGCCCCTTCCTTACAGTTGGCCTTCGTCCAGGCAAGCGCCTTGGCGTATTCGTCTTTGTCATAGATTTCAAGATTGATACGGCGGATCAGCTCAGTCATATCCACATACTCGTTACGCATTCCCAAGTATTTCTGGAAGAAATCGGGATCCACAATGGAGCCGCCTATGCCCATACTGACAGAGCCGATGGACAAATACGACTGCCCGCGCATGGTGGCTGCCGCGAGGCCTGCCTTGGCAAACAAAAGAATCTTCTCTTTAACATCACAGGGTATCGACGTATCGCCCAGATCCTGCACGTCATGCCCGTATATGCCAAACGCCGGAAGCCCCTTTTGGTTGTGCGCCGCCAAAACCGCCGCCAGATACACAGCGCCCGGGCGCTCGGTGCCGTTAAAGCCCCAAATCGCCTTGGGCACAAGCGGATCATCATCAAAGGTTTCCGAGCCATAGCACCAGCATGGGGTCACCGTTAAAGACACACCCACACCCTCGCGCTTAAATTTCTCTGCACAGGCCGCCGCCTCTGCCACACCGCCAATGCATGTGTCGGCTATCACACATTCCACAGGTTCGCCGTTTGCATGGCGCAGCTCAGACGATATAAGCGCCGCGGCGTTTTTCGCCATACCCATTGTTACCGCTTCCAACGACTCACGGACACCGCCAAGGCGGCCATCTATCGCCGGTCGAATACCGATTTTCGGCATTGTTCTCTTCATCCCAATTCCCTCCTCAATATATAGACAATCCATCTTCTTGGTTGTTCCCCGTTCTTAGTTTACATGATTTCTTCGCGCCTGTAAACATAATTCTTGTGAATTTCTCTATAAAAAGCATTGACATTCCTCCGCATATCCATTATAATGATTCAGGATTTACTAATTGTATACGCAAGCTTATTTTGGAGAAATACTCAAGAGGTCGAAGAGGCGCCCCTGCTAAGGGTGTAGGTCGCGTAAGCGGCGCGAGGGTTCAAATCCCTCTTTCTCCGTCAATTCGCCGATGCCCGTCAACAGGCATCGCAAGAAACAAAGCCGATTGAAAGCGCCTTTGGTCAAGGCGGCGTTCAATCGGCTTTTTTCATTCAATCATCTCAGCGACATAACCCTTGTCACACTCCAACGCCCTCCACTCCACGGTTAGGTTATACAAAGTCTTCACACTAAACCCGCAAAGGGCCGCCGCTTGCCTGTTCGTCAGCTCACCGCTGCGCCAGCGCCGATATGTTTCATCGAAATCTTCAGGCACGTTCACAGCCTTACGGCCAAACGGCACCCCCTTGGCCTTGGCGGCAGCAATCCCCTCCGCCTGCCGCTGAAGAATATTCTCCCGNTCAAGCTGCGCCGAAAACGACAACACCTGCAACACTAAATCCGATATAAATGTGCCCAGCAGGTCTTTGCAGTAGGTTGTGTCCAGCATCGGCATATCCAAAACCTTGATGTCGATACCTCTTTCCCGCGTTAAAAACCGCCACTGCTCAATGATTTCACCATAATCGCGCCCAAGGCGGTCAATGGATTTGATATACAGCAGATCGCCCGCCCGCAGCATTCGAAGCAGCCGCTTGTATTTTGGGCGGTCGAAATCCTTACCGCTTTTCTTGTCAACAAAGAGATTCCTTGATGGTATTTGGTATGGCGCCAATGCCACAATTTGGCGGTCGGCATTCTGCTCTTTCGTGGAAACCCGAACGTAACCAAACACTTCCGGCGCTTGTGCTGTCTTATGTCTTGGCATTATATGTGCCCCCCTTATCCGTTTTCTCTAATTGTAAAGGAGATATTCTTAAAAAGCAGAGCGAATGGCGCGTAAATATTTCTTGCAATACCGCCGAACCCGCTGTATAATAAGCATATATAGGTTTTCTCGGTTTGTAACAACTCATAGTTTATTGCAGGGTATCATATCGCTCCGAAATGGCATATTTCGGAGTTTTTTTTGCTGTAATTTGCTAAAACACGCCATTGTAAAGAGGTATACCTTTTTACAATGGCGTGTTTTTTTGTTTCCCTCGATTTGTCGAATCAGTAAATCAAAGACTTAACGCCATTGCAACCGCTATTCGCTTAATTGGGTGCGCTTATTTCCATTGACCACCAATAAGTGATATAGCCTAAAACTAAGTGCGTAAGTGACCGTCTAAAGGCATCCCTGCGGGCGGTAGACTTCCAATAAATACATAATAAGGAGGGCAGCAGATAAAAGCAATGGACATGATGAGATGGACTATCAAACGAGGAGGTATACAACCAATGAACATTTGGAAAATTTTGAAAAAGCAAATTGCATTTGGTATGGCGCTCGTTATGCTGTTCGGGGTTATGCAGCTGGGGATTTTCCCGTCTATGACGGTTTCAGCAGCACCCTCGGCAGACATTGTGGCAGGTGGTGACAGCAGCCACAAAAACACGTTGATTCCTGTGAATTTTGAGGATGTGAACGGAGATGGCTCCGTTTACGTTTGGAAAACAAACCTCTCCATTTGGAACATCGGCAACCAAAGATTTTGGCTTTCTATTTTGCCAAAATCATTTGCACCGGGTTCTGTGACCCGAGGTAACAACGGCGGCGACACCAAAGGTCTTGCGTGGGCAAATGCCACGGATGGGGACATCACGCCGCCGGTTTATATTCTTTTTGATGACTTTGGCGGCGAAAAATACATCGAAATGAATGGCGCAAAAATCCCTTCTTCAGAATGGACAGCCGGAGATGCATCAGCAGCAGGCGATGAGTTCACGCTTTATGTAGAGGTGAACATGGATGACGAGGCAGTAACGTTGAAAGTTGCGGACGCTGTGACGAACGAGCTTCTTTACACCCTCGCGAATGTAGCATTCCAGACAGCCTCCACCGGCTATGAGTTGACGACAGCAGACCCTCCGGGGCTTGTTGCGCTTCGCAACCGAAATGGCGGTAATAACAAAATTGTTTTAAGCAAATGGAGTGACAGCGCAGAAGACTGGGCGCCGGAAATCACTTTCCCGGCTGCTGCCGCGCTTGAAACAATGTCCGTCAATGATGCGGCCGACATTACATTCAGCGCATTCGCAAGCGCGTTTGTTGCCACAACTTACAGCGTAGACAGCGGCACATTGCCGACGGGATTAACGTTAAGCCCGGCAGGCAAACTGACAGGCACGGCCACTGCAGCAGACACTTACAACTTTTCCGTTGCCGCAACCAGCATATACGGCACCGCAACAAAGGCATATTCAATGGCGGTCACAGCAGGCAGTGCCCCTGTTGTTTCGACAACAAGCTTCCCGAACGGCATGGTTGGGGCAAACTATTCCGCTCAAATCAATGCCAACCGCAGCCCGATTTCTTATGCAATCGACAGCGGCACATTGCCGGACGGCCTAACATTGGATACAGCAACGGGCATCATCTCAGGCAAACCGACAACAGTCGGCACGGCATCCTTTGAGGTGACAGCCACCAATGACGACGGCACTTCCGCACCGCAGGCACTGACCATCGAGATTTTGGCACAGCCTTCCAATGAGCTTATCCTGGATTCCGGCGACAGCCATTTGATCGAGCTTTTTGGCTGGGAGGAAGACCAATATGAGCCGGGCATTTATGTCTGGCAGGGTCTTGTAACAGCGGTTGATGTTACGGGCTGGAACAATTTGCAGTTTACAATTTTCCCCGCAAACTATGCAGGCGGCGCTCCGGTAAATTCCGGAACAGGCGCCCCGGTATACATCCGAATGCGTGATTTGGATGAAGGAAATGGCACGAAGGATTTCCAGAATATCGGCGGCGGTGGTGCCACCCCCGGCGGTTCGTGGGAAGCCGGCGAAACATATCGGGTGGAAATTCGCATCACGGCAACAGGAAGCGTTATCAGAGCGTATGATTCTGATGATAATCTAACGGCATCGGTTTCCCGCGCCTTTAACGACGGCGCGTTCAGCGCAACCAACCCGCCGAGATATCTTGGCTTGTATCAAAACGGCGGACAGTCTAAGGTAGAGGATTATATGCCTGTATTCTGGCCGCAACCGGAACCGCCCGTGGTGGTTGACCCGAATGAACCATATGCAGAGCCGGACATCGATAACGGCGACTATTATATCAACGTTGTCGGCACGCCTGCGTATCAGTATGTGGCGTATGAGTTGTTCCAGCCCTTGCGCGGTGACGGCACAAGCTCAGAAACAAATGCGCCAAGCAACACGCTTGCGTTTGACCTTGTTGTAACAGACGTACACGAAGGCGGCAACATGCAAATCGCATTCAACCCGAATGACCGCAGAATATCCGGCGGCAATTCGCGCGCGTGGGGCATTCAGCTTGCGGCAGACGGCACATATCAGGTTCGTGACCAAGGCACTTTTACACCCACAGGTGTTAATTATTCGCAAGACCCGAACGCGCCTGACCGTGTTGAGGTTGTTTTCGATTTCACGAATTATACATACACCGTGAAAGTGAACGGCTCACCGATTGCAACAGATCAAAGATACACAGGAAGACCACAGGCGGCACATGATCCGAAAATAGACGGCGAGAATGTCGATTATCAAACATTCCCGGACAATATGGGCATCATCAGCGTCCTATCCGTTGCAGATGGCGGCCAATTCGGCTGTTTTGAAATGCGTAATATCAGCGCAGGCATCACAAATATCGTTGATAATGATGAAATCAAAACGGCATCCGCCGTCAATCCGACGACCAACGCAGACGGCACAAAAACATACCGCGTTGGCCCGAATGAGATTTTCCAGAAGCCGCAGGATGTTACGTATATGCTGGACGCAGGCGACACCGTGGAAATCATGGGCGATGCAACGTATCCGGCACCGCTGCACTATCTTAGCGGCTATGATGCCAATGACGGCACACCCGGCAAGCCGATTACCTTCAAGGGCATTATCCAAAACGGTAAAAAGCCTGTTATCCAATCCATCGCATCCACAAATGTGGTTATGATTGAAGCAAGCAATATCGTTCTTGAGAACCTTGATATTTCAGGGCATATTGACCGTGCAATCGCTATTCGCGGGTTCACAACGCTTGACCAGTTAAAGACATGGGGCGGCGATAGAGAGCATGAAAGCTTCATATCATACCGCGGCGTTTACTATTCCAATGGCGACAACCTTGTCATTCGCAACTGCGATGTTCATGGCAACTACCAGGGCATTCATTGCGCAAGCCCGGGCGATTTGCTTGTGGAGTACTGCGATGTGTATGAAAACGGCACAAATGCTTACGGGCATAACCTCTATCTCTCTTCAAGAGAAGGCGCAGTGCATACGATTCGCTACAACCATATCCGTGATACGTTAGGCAATAACAATGGCCTGAAAAGCCGCGCTTGGCGCAATGACGTATATGGAAACTTTTTCGAAAATTGCGCACAGGCAATAGAGCTGCTTGGCCCGGATCCGGCCTTTACAGGCGGCGGACAGTATGGCGAAGTTATCAACAACATTTTTGTGAATTGCAGACAGGGTATGCGCCTTGGCGGCGATGGCACGGGCCCGGGTTCCTCAGGGCGCTTCCGCGTGATGAACAACACGTATATCGCATCTACCGGCAATACATTTATTCGTGCGTTCATGGCGCTTGATACGATTGAGATTTACAACAACGTAATGTATGTAGAAAACGCTATGAATTTCTATGAAGACCAAGGCGCCAATTGGGTAACAGGCTCCGAAAAAGTTGTCGGTGAAAGCAACTGGGTTAGCGCGGCTGTCAATTCGGCTTCCGTTCCGGCAACAGTTACGGGCACGGTTACGGGCGCGGCGGGCGCAAATCCGTTTGTGGATCTCGCAGGTAAGGACTTCCGCCTCGCAGATGGTTCCGATGCGGCGGCAATTACGCCGGTTGCAGCCGACACAGTACACAATTGGGGCGCAAATGCAAGCCATTCGGATGCGGCATTTATCAACCCCATGACCGACACAAGCTTCCTGCCGCTGGACTTGGCGACATGGACGGTCGGCACAAAAGAATTTGACAGCGTTGGTGCGTTTGGCATGGAAGAAGAAACCGTGGCCGCAACACCGACACCGGCTCCGACAGCAACACCGTCACTTCCGCCCGGCGGCGGCAATTCAACAGCGCCGACGGTGAAACAGCCCACGCCTCCCGCTGTTGAAGAAGAAGTTGTTTTGGATGTTATTGTGAAGGACGAAGATGGCAAGGTTCTTACTCCGGGCGCGGATGGAAACATCATTGTTCCGGAAGGCGGCGGCACGGCATCCATCGGTAATGATGTAGTGGTCGAATTGCCGGAAGGCTCAGTGGTTGATTCCAATAACGCCATCACCGTTGGCGATGGCGGTGCGGTAGTGACGCTTCCTGACGCAACCATCGAAGTGGATGGCGGCACAGAAATCAGTCAAGACAACGGAAATATTGTGATTGACGGCAATGCAACAGTGAATGTCGGCGAAAATGTGGAGATTGGTTTGCCTCTCGGCGGCTCTGTATCGGCTGACGGCAGTTCTGTCACAGTGGGCGATGGCGGTGCGGAGATTGTGTACCCGTCCGGCATCACGCTGCAGGTTGACGAGGGCGGCGTAATTATGCTTGATGAAACGGCTCCGCTTGGTTTCGTTGTCGTCACAGCACTTCCGTTTACAGATGTGGCCGCAAGCGCTTGGTATTATGATGCGGTTATGTTTGTTTATTCCAATAACTTATTTGCAGGCACAGGCACCGACACATTCTCACCGAGTATGGTGATGACGCGCGGTATGCTTGTAGCTGTATTGCACCGCATGGTCGGCGCTCCGGAGATGGCAAACTTGGATTCCTTTGCGGATGTAGCACAGGCTGCCTATTTTGCGGCAGGTGCGGCATGGGCGAAGGAAGCCGGCATCACATCAGGCACAGGCGGCGGCATGTTCTCACCGAATACTGACATCACACGTGAACAGCTTGTGACAATGCTGATGCGCTTTGCGGAGCACATGGGGCTTGACACAACCGTGACCGTAACTACAGAGTTCGCAGATGCGGCAGAGATTTCTCCGTGGGCGCTGGATGCTGTAAACTGGGCACGCGCAAACGATATCGTCAGCGGCAAACCGGGCAATACGTTTGATCCTAAAGCAAGCGCAACGCGTGCCGAGGCTGCAACGGTTTTGAAAGCTCTGATTGAAATGGCGAAATAAGCATTCTTTCTCCGTAAACAGAAACAAAGCGAACCCGCCCGGGTTTCATTAACCGGGGCGGGTTCGCCTTTATATTTGTCCCACACAGAACACCAAAACGAGAATTATCAATGCAATAACCCCGCCGTCACTGGCTGACATACTCCGCCCCGCGCACGGGCTGCACTGTCAGCGAGGTAAGCGCAAGCCGTAGATACGCATACCCGCCTTCCTCATATTCCTCCAGAACGCCGACAGCCTCCACCCAGTCATTCGGGGCAGGATACGTGTGTTGGCCTTCGCTCTTCCACACAACCTCAAAACCCACATTACCGTCATCCCCGCAGCAGCCGGGGCCGTATCGAAGCACCAAATAAAACGTCTGCCCCGTTTCAGGGGATTCGTACTGGCTGAAAATCCCTTCGTATCGAATCGCCTTTCCCAGATAATCGTCGGCATTATAGTACACATCATTGACCTGGGCAATGAACATCTTTTCCCGAATCTCAACCACATCACCGGTCGAGGCACCATTTCCGCATCCAGCGAAAACCCATAGGCCAACAAGCAGTACCGCCAGCGCCTTTTTCACCTTCGCACCCCGCCCTTCGCAATGTTTATGCCCCAAAACGCAAAAAACGCTATCATATTGACAATCACCACACTCGCCCCTGTAGGCGTGGCGTAGACATACGAGATAACCACCCCGGCAAAAAAGCATACCAGCGAAACAATGGCCGAGCAAATGGTCACGCTTTTGAACTTTTTGCACAGCCGCATCGAAGTAAGCGCGGGAAAGATAATCAAACTTGATATCAAAAGCGCTCCCATCATTCTCATGCCAAGCACAATCGTGATGGCCGTCAGAAAAGCGATAAGCATATTGTATATTCCCGTTTTTGTGCCTGTCGCCTGCGCGAAATTTTCATCGAATGTGACCGCGAAAATTTTGTTGTAAAACAATACAAACAAAGTCAGCACAACGATGGCAAGAACAACGCTAAGCGTTACATCGTCCTTACTCATGGCAAGGATGCTGCCAAACATGTAATTGCAGACATCTGTGTTCATGCCCGTTGTTAGGGATATTACCACAACGCCGATGGCAAGCGAGCCTGTCGAAATCAGCGCAATGGCGGCATCGCCCTTGATTTTGCTGTTCTCACTGATGCGAAGCAGCAGAAACGCCGCCAGCACAACAACAGGAATCGAAACGCTCAGCGGCGCGGCGTTCAGCGCCGTGGCAACCGCCAGCGTGCCAAACCCGACATGGGAAAGCCCGTCGCCAATCATTGAATATCGTTTGAGAACAAGGCTTACCCCCAACAGCGCCGCACAAAGCGAAACAAGCAAGCCGACAACCACCGCACGCACGAGGAATGTATAGGAAAACATCTCAATCAAGACTTGCATCATTGCGCACACCTCCCAAAAAACCGATGCCCGCACCGGATTTCAAATAATCCTCCGTCCGCCCAAAAAACACCTGCGAATTTTGCAAATGCAAAATATGTTTCGCGTATTTCACCGCGCTTTGAATGTCATGGGACACCATAATTATTGTGATGCCTGTATCCCGATTGATTTTTTCGATCAGGCGGTACAATTCCTGCGTAACCACCGGGTCAAGTCCCGCAACCGGCTCATCAAGCAGCAGCAGCTTCTTTGTGGCGCAAAGCGCCCGTGCCAATAACACGCGCTGCTGCTGGCCGCCTGACAACTCCCTGTAGCAGTTGTTGCGAAGCGCCTCGATACCGAGAAGCCTAATGTTTTCCTCCGCCAGGGCCTTGTCCTCATGCGAGTAAAACGGCCGTATGCCCCGCGCCCCAAGGCGGCCGGAAAGGACAACTTCATACGCGCTGGCGGGAAAATCCTTTTGCGCGGCGGTTTGCTGCGGCAGATACCCAATCTCGTTGGCAAGAAGGCCTTCGCCCATCACAACACTGCCCGACTGCGGCGTTTTAAGCCGCAGCAGCCCTTTAATCAGCGTGCTTTTGCCGGAACCATTTTCGCCGACAACGCACAAATAATCCCCGCTTTGCACCTCGAATTGCAAGCCGCTGACCGCGGTGTTGCCTTCGTATGCAAAGGACGCATTTTGACAAGTGATAAGCGGCATATTATTGCAGCGCCTCCTTCAAATTTTCCGCATTTTGATGCATCAGTTCAAGATAACTGACCCCCGCCCTTATTTCATCCCGCGTAACATTGTGGCAGGCATGGAACAGCAGCACCTCGGCCCCGGTTGCTTCGCTGATGGTGTTTGCCATCTCTTGATTGGAAAGCTCGACATGGAACACCACAGGGATGCCCTCCGCCTTCACCTTTTCGATCAAGAAAATGATCGTTGCGTTGCTTGCCCCCGTTTTGGTGGAGCAACCCGGAAACGCCGCGAAGTACGAAAGGCCGTATGCATCGGCGAAATACCGAAACGGGAACCGATCGCCGAAAACCAAAGTTCGCCGCACAGCGGAATCAACTATCGCCTGAAATTTAGCATCCAGTTCATCCAGCTTCGCCAGATACGCCGCCGTATTTTCTCTGTACGCATCGCCGTTTGCCGCGTCAGCCTCACAAAGAACATCCGCGATTTTTTGCACAATCAGCTTCGCGTTCTTCGGTGAGGTCCAAACATGCTCGTCATACCCGCGCACATCATTGTGGTGTTCGTCGTACTCGCCGTGGCCGTCGTGGCTGTTATGGTCGTGGTCATCGTAGTGGTTGTGGTCGTCATGGTCATGGTCATCGTGGTCGTGGTCATGCTCCATCCCCTCCACAATTTCCTCCGCCACCACCTCCACACAGTCCATCAAAGTGATAATTCTCATTTTGTCTGTATCCACAGACGCCAAAACCCGATCGACCCACGCATCAGAATCCCCGCCAACATAGATGAACACATCACAATTTTGGATTTTGATAACGTCTTGCGGCGTGAGGTCGAAGGAATGGCTCTCGGAACCGGGAGGCAGAAGCATGGTGACCTCGGCGTGCGCGCCCGCAACCTCCCTCGCGAAATCATACGGGGCAAAAATGGTTGTAACAACGCTAATTTTGTCATCGGCCCCCGCAGAATCGGCATTATTTTGCACGCATCCGCCAAGCGCCGCAAGCAATATACACGCGCCAAGCCAAATCGCCAAACATTTTTTCATAGAAATTACCTCCATACTTTGGTCGGGGCATCACACGCTGTGCAAGCAAACCGCGCACCGCCCGTAAAAAACCGTCTTTGTCGTGTTCACTTTAAATGTGTGATCCTGATAAATATGCTGATGTATCTCGTCCAACACACCGCAGGCCAAATGCGTCAGCTCACCGCAGCCCTCGCATTTCAAAAGAAGCGGCTGCCTGCTTTCGTTGTCGCTTATATATTGATAGCACGCACCGCCTATGCCGTCAACGCTGTATTTGCGCAGCCTGCCCTCGCGAATCAGTTTGTCCAAGTGCCGGTAGATGGTTGTGCGGCCCACTGAGGTTTCCGCGTTTGCAAAGTGGCTGACAATTTGTGCGGCGGTCACATGTGTGTTTCCATGAGAAACAATATAGGCAAAAATCGCCTCGCGCTGTTTTGTCTGATAATTTGTTGGTCGTTTCATTGTGTCACCCCCAATTCGGTATGCTGTTTCATTTTACCACGGCACACAGCCGAAGTCAATACGGGACAGTGTTTCAATTATAACAAAAATCCGACACCGCCTCAAACGGTGTCGGATTTTTGTTTATTGGCGAAGAAGCGCATTCTGCACACTATTCAAGATGATAGCGCTTCCTCAAATTGGCTGTTATACAAACCCGCGTAAAACCCATCCCGTGCCAGCAGTTCTGTATGCGTCCCCTGCTCCACTATATCGCCTTCATTCATCACCAAGATCAAGTCCGCATCGCGGATGGTGGACAAACGGTGCGCGATAATAAAGCTTGTGCGACCCTGCATAAGACGTTCCATCGCCTTTTGAATCAGCACCTCCGTGCGGGTGTCCACAGAGCTTGTGGCTTCGTCCAGTATAAGCACCTTCGGATCGGACAATATGGCCCGCGCAATGGTAAGCAACTGCTTTTGCCCCTGCGAAATGTTGCTGGCCTCCTCGTTCAGCTCCATTTGATAAGAGCCGGGCAGCGCGCGCACAAAATGATCCGCATGGGCCGCCTTTGCGGCGCTGATAACCTCTTCATCCGTGGCCTCCGGCCGCCCATAGCGTATATTTTCCATAATGGAGCCATTAAAGAGCCATGTGTCCTGCAACACCATCGAGATATGCTTACGCAGCTCATTGCGCGTCATCAACGTAATGTCCGCACCGTCAATCATGATGCGCCCCGCGTTCAGCTCGTAAAACCGCATCAGCAGCTTCACAATCGTCGTCTTGCCCGCGCCCGTCGGACCCACAATGGCGATACGCCGCCCCGGCTTAATCTTGGCGGAAAAGTCCTTAATAATGACCTTCTCCGCGTCATAACCGAAACGCACATTCTCAAAGGAAACTGCACCCCGCACCGAAGAACTCTTGATCTCGGCATCCTCTTCCTCTTCATTGAGGAACGCAAACACCCGCTCCGCCGCCGCCGCTGTAGATTGGAAGACATTCGCAATCTGCGCCATCTGCGTCATAGGCATGGTGAAGTTGCGCACGTATTGTATGAAGGAAAGGATGTCACCCACTTCAATCACTTTGCGCACCGCATAATAGCTGCCCATCACACTCACCGCCACATACCCCAGATTGCCCACAAAATTCATAATCGGCATCATCACGCCCGACAAAAACTGCGATTTCCAAGCCGAGGTGTACAAGGTGTCGTTAAACCCGTTAAACGTTTCGATGGCGCGCCCCTCGGCGGTAAACGCCTTCATAACGGTATGCCCGCCAAAAGCCTCCTCAATCTGCCCGTTCACATGCCCTACGTATTCCTGCTGCTGTTTATAATATTTTTGCGACAGCTTCACAATCACCGTCACCAGCACCAAAGAAATCGGCACAATCAACAGCGCCACAAGTGTCATCGGCACACTGATTGTCAGCATCATAATCAGCACGCCAAACACCTGCATCACGGATGTAACAATCTGCGACAGGCCTTGGTTCAAGGAGGTGCCAATGGTATCCACATCATTCGTCACACGCGATAGAATCTCCCCGTGCGTCTTTGTATCGAAAAATTTGAGCGGCAGACGGTTCACCTTTTCGGCCATCGCCTTGCGGAAATCATACGATATTTTCTGCGACACATGGTTCAATAAAAACCCTTGCACAAAGCTAAACAGCGAGCCAAGCGCATACAGCCCCGCCAAAGTCATCAATATGCCAAACAACGCGCCGAAATCAATGCCGCCGCTTGTGCCGGCCATTTTGCCCGCAATGCCGTTAAAAATTTCCGTGGTGGCGCGCCCCATGATTTTCGGGCCTTGTATCGAGAACACGGTGCTTGCCGCCGCAAACAAAAGCGAAACGATGATTTGCAGGGCAAACGGCTTCAAATGTGTAAAGAGCTTTCTCATGGTGCCCTTAAAATTTTTAGGTTTCTCGCCGGGCATTCCGCCGGGTGGGCCAAAACCGCCCGGGCCGCCCATACGCCGCCCTTGCATTGGCTTTCCTTCCGACTTTCCTTCCGTTTTCCTATCCTCACGCATGGTGCGGCGCCCCCTCTCCTAAGCCATTCGCGCTTGCTTCCTGCACCAGCTCCTCCGCCGACAGTTGTGACAGCGCGATTTGCTTGTATACCTCGCAGTCCGCAAGCAATTCCTCATGCGTCCCCTGCCCCACAACGCGGCCTTCGTCAAGCACGATGATTTGATGCGCATTCTTGATGGTGCCCACCCTTTGCGCCACAATCAGCAAGGTAGCGCCCCCAAGCTCCTTATCCAGCGCCTTGCGCAACGCGGCATCCGTCTTAAAATCAAGGGCAGAAAAGCTATCGTCAAATATATAGACCTCCGGGCGCTTCGCCAACGCCCGCGCAATGGAAAGCCTTTGCCGCTGCCCGCCGGACACATTTGTGCCGCCTTGGGCAATGGCCTCGTCAAACTGTGCATCCTTTTCCCGAATAAACGGCATGGCCTGCGCGATTTCCGCCGCCTTCTCCATATCCGCGTCAGAGATGGCATCGCCGCCGAATTTCAGATTGGAGGCAATCGTGCCGGAGAACAGCAACCCCTTCTGCGGCACATAGCCAATGCGCTCCCGCAGTTCCGCCTGCGTAACCAGCCGCACATCCGCCCCGTCAAGCAGCACTTCGCCCTCCGTAATATCATAAAACCGCGGAATCAAGTTAATAACCGTTGACTTGCCGCTGCCCGTACTGCCGATAAACGCCGTGGTTTCCCCCGGTTTGGCCGTAAAGCTAATATCGCTCAGCACATAGTCCTCCGCATTCGGATACTTAAAGGACACATTCTTAAACTCCACAAGACCCTGCTTGCCGGCAAACTTCTTGCGTTTCTCCGGCGGCGCATCCTCTATCGAAAGTTTTGTACGCAGCACCTCGCTGATGCGGTTGGCAGACACCGAAGCCTGCGGAAGCATCACACTTACCATAGCAATCATCAAAAACGACATGATAATCTGCATGGTGTACTGCAAAAACGCCATCATATCGCCGACCTGCAAACTGCCTGCCTCGATATTGTGCGCCCCAATCCATAAAATCAGAAGCATCGTACCGTTCATCACAACATTCATCAAAGGAAAAACCCCTGCCATAATGCGCCCGATAAACAATTGTGTTTTTGTCAAGTTTTGGTTGGCTGTATCAAACTTGCGCTCCTCATGCTTCTGGGCGTTAAACGCACGGATGACAAGAATGCCCGTAAGCGCCTCGCGCATGGCCAGGTTCACCTTGTCGATTAAAGATTGCACCTTGCGAAACCGCGGCAGCGCCACAACAAACATAACAAGCACAATCAGCAGCATCACACCCACCGCCGTCGCAATAATCCATGTCATGGATGCCTCTGTATGCATTACCTTAAACACGCCGCCCACCCCCATAATCGGGGCGTAAATCACAAAGCGGATCAGCATAACAAGCATCTGCTGGATGCGCTGGATATCGTTTGTGCTTCGGGTAATCAAAGACGCTGTGGAGAATTTATCCAGCTCTGCCCCGGAAAAGCTCATAACCTTGGTAAACACGTCGCGCCGCAAATTCTTGCCCATGCCCGCCGCAATGCGCGCCGCCAGCAAACTCGCCAGCACCACCGCCACCATAATCAGCAAACTCAACCCCAGCATCGCACCGCCCTTGCGCAGGATATAATCGGTCTGCAATTTCTCGATATCAACCCCGATTTCCTCATACTCCGCCGCGATATAGCGGGCGGCGGCCTGTATCAGCAAAGCGTCCGTCATCTGGTCCGTCATTTTGTTAATTTCTGTCAAAACTTGCGCCTTCTGTGCCTCGGGCATCACTTCCAGCGCCGCCACCAAGTCCATCCCCGGGGGCAGCTCCACCTGCGGCAAGCCCTCGGCCCCGGCCGTCGGCATTTGCGCAGGGTCAGAGGCCGACAATGTGCCAACCACAATCAGCGCCTTGCCAAGCGCAGTTTCAAACGCGGCCAAATTCTCTTTGCCTTCCTTGGTCAGCGCGTATACCGCCTCCGTCCGGGCAAGCGGGTACGCCTCATCATTTTCGGCCACAAGCGCGTATGCCGCCTCCACCGCAGAAAGCGCCTCCTCCTCCAAAAACAGCTTCGCCTTTGCAAGCGTCCCCCCGCGCACTGCTTCAGGTGCGGCGCTCTCGATACCCTGCTGTGATATGCCCACATTCACAATGTCAGACATATACTCGGGCAGCGACAAATCGCCGTAAGCCTGCAAGGCCAACAGCAATACCGCCACCAAAAGCATCGGCAAAAACGGCACAAAGCACTTCGCCAATTTACTCATGCGGCAACCTTCTTTCTCTCATAATTTCGTTTATATTACCACGGTTATATAGATATGTCAACACATGTACAAAAACACCTTGAATTTCTGCCTGTGTTGTGGTACATTACATATATACAAGTGAACGGAGGTGCCTGCATGGCCGATAAAGACAATGAAACCAAACTGAAAATATTCGGCATCGCCATCGCCTTATTCAAAGAAAAAGGCTTCGACAGCGTGACAATCCGCGACATTTGCGCCGCGTCGTCTATATCGAAGCATACATTTTACTATTATTTTGCTTCCAAAGACGAGTTGCTTCTGTCCTTTCGCGCAATTCCCGAAAGCTTGCACGCGGACTATTTGCAAAACATACTGGCTGCCGAAAACTATTTTGAGCAATATATGCTTCTCACCACGCGCATGACCGACTTCTTCATCAGCATGGGCCCCGAAATCAGCAAACGCATCATTTCCCTAAATGTGACTTGCAAAACCGATTCGCTTGAAAAAATCCGCCACCACCGCATCAAAGACGTGGAAACAGACATCCTCCGTAAAGCGCAAACGGCGGGTGAAATCCGCAACCAATCCGAGGTGCACGCCTTGGTCGGTGTCAGTTTCGGGCTGCTGTTTTCCGCCGTTTTTCATTGGAGCATGGGCGGCGGCGCGTTTGATTTGCCCGCGTTTGCCCGCACGGCAATCGAAAACGCGCTTGACGTGCGCCAGGATTTGCGCAAAGGCGACAACAGCATCACCTGGATGCATCAGGAACCGAGCCCTACCCCATAATGCCTATTGTTTTGAATATATAGATGAAGAAAGTCAGCGTGAATACGGAAAACACCGTCGTCGTCACCACCGTTGTGGCGGCAATGGTATGGTCGCCGTCCAGCTGCACCGCCATGGCGTAACTTGCGATCGCCGTTGGCACGCCCAGCATCACCAAAAGCGTCAGCATCTCACTGCCGCGGAAGCCGATGCCATAGGCAATGGGCAGGAAAATCAGCGGAAACACAACCACCTTCAAAGCAGACGCAACCATCGCCAGCGTAAGCTTTGCCCCGCGCTCCCGCAAATTGATGCTTCCGCCCAAACAAAGCAAGGACAGCGGCGTGGTTAAGGAGGCAACCACCTCCAGCGGCTTGACCGCCAACTCCGGCAACGGCACCTTTAGCAACGACAGTGCCGAGCCAAGCAAAATCCCCACAATCATATGGTTAGAAAACACGGTTTTCAGCAACCCGCCAACACTCACCTTGCGCGGCGAGCCGGAGCGGGCAGACAGCGCCACGATAGAGTAAATGCTGTACAGCGGCACCACAAACGTCACCACCAGCACGCCCTTCTCGCTTCCCTCCGCACCTGCCAAATTCATCAGCAGCGGCAAGCCCAAAATGGCGAAATTGCCGCGCACCGCACCCTGCACAAATGTGCCTATCACCGCTTTGTCTTTGATAAAAACCTCGGCCGCAACCCACACAACAACAAATGCGATGCTTGTCACCGCCACAGCGAACAACACAAACCGCGCGTCAAACACCTGCGTAATATCGGCATTGTACGCGCTTAAAAACAAACTGGCCGGCAACGCGAAAAAGAAAACGAGCGAGTTGCCCGTTTTCACAAAGTCCGCACCAATCACATCAAACCGCCGCATAAGCCCGCCAGCCAGCATCACCAGGAAAATCGGCAAAACTATGTTCAAGCTAAAAATCAAATTGGACAGCATCGGCCTACCCCTTCACCATCTCACTCATATTGCCCGTAAAGCACAGCTCCAACTCCGCCATCTTCATGAAATCATCCGGCAAATACCGGGCGCTGGGCTTATGGAGCGGCACCGCCTGCGCCTTCTCCAGCATCTCCGAAACAAACTGCGAACAAAAGTAGCGGTTCTTTCGCTTGTAGGTAATGCGCAGCAAACTCAGTATCATCCCAAACACGGTATATCGATACCGTGTCGCCTGTTTCTCATGCTCTGCAAGCGCCGTTTTAACCGCCTCATATATCTTCTCCGACACCGCCAGCTTATATAACCGGCACGGCACTTCGGCCTGCCGAAATGTCGGATGTTTCTCAGGCAGCTCACGGCGAAACCCTTTAATCACGTAGCTGTAAAAGGTACCGTTTGCGCCGCCCAAGCCAACCGAAGCGTGGCTGTAGCGCATACGCGTAAAAAAGCGAACCGCACGGGAAAAGTTGTCGGGATAACGCATCAGCAGGATGTATACATACCACTTCTCATCGGGTTCCCTATCCGGCAGCCTTTTCCCAAGCCGCTCCTTGCGTGACTGTTTGCCCACAACCATCCCCCCTGCCGCTTCTTATGCATATCCATACGCAAACCCGCGCGAAATTGTCTTTTGCAAAGGACATGTTTATGCACTTTCGTCAGCCGCAGGCGCACCTTATAAGCCGCGCCCGCGGCTGACATGTCACACCCGCTCTACCGAGAAGGTCATATCTTCGCCGTTTATGCCCCATTCTTTTATATAGCCTTTGCCTGCTTCCGCCGTCAGCTCCTCCGCAAGCACTTCGCCTTTAATGGCCTCGGCATTGCGCGCGATAACCGCCGCAACCACCGCACTGCCGCCGTAGGTCACGCGGATTCGGTCAAGCACCTCAAAGCCCGCCTCCTTGCGCATGGTTTGCAGTTTGCTGACCACCTCGCGCACAAAGCCTTCTTCAATCAAAGCCTCCGTCAAGTTCGTATCGATAACAACCGTGACGGCCTTGTTTTGCTCTGTCACAAAACCATCGCGGTGCGCCGTTTCCACTTGTAAATCCGCAAGCTCGATTTCCGCCGCTGTGCCGTCAATATCAAACGCCACCGCGCCCTGCTTAAGCTGCGCCATAAACGCGTCTGCGTCCACTTCGGCCAAAAGCACCGAAAAACGCGGCAAAAGCTTGCCCAACTTTTTGCCCAATGTCTTTAACTGCGGCTTAAACTTATAAGTTGTAAACGCCTCTGTACTCTCGATTTGCTCCACCGCTTTGACGTTCAGCTCTTCCGCCGCAATCATTGCAAACAAGCCGGAAAGCGCCTCTTCCGCCTGCACATACATCTTACCGATGGGCTGGCGGTTCTTGATGGCGGCGGTGTTGCGCGCCGCGCGGCCAAGGGTGACTACTTCCAACACCAAATCCATATTCTTTTCAAGCTCCGCATCGATAAGCGCCTCATCTGCAACGGGATAGTCGCACAGATGCACGCTTTCGGGCGCGTTTTTGTCCATCGAACAAACAAGATTCCGATATATCGCGTCCGTCATAAACGGGGTGAACGGCGCGGCCAGTTTTGTCATTGTCGTCAGCACAGTATATAGCGTCATGTAGGCGTTAATCTTATCTGCCTCCATACCGGAAGCCCAGAAACGCTCACGGCAGCGGCGCACATACCAGTTGCTCAACTCGTCCGTAAACGCGGTCATGGCGCGGGCCGCCTCTGTGATTTTGTACTGCGCCATATCGCCGTCCACCGTTTTTACCAGTGTGTTCAAACGCGACAGTACCCATTTGTCCATCGGCGGCAGCGCCTTTATATCAAGGGTGTGCTGCGACGGGTCAAAACTGTCGATATTGGCATACAGCACATAAAACGCGTATGTGTTCCAAAGGGTGCCGATAAATTTGCGCTGCCCCTCGCTGACCGCATCGTCATGGAAGCGGTTCGGGATCCACGGGGCGCTCGCCGAATAGAAGTACCAGCGCACCGCATCCGCCCCTTGTTTATCAAGCGCCGTCCACGGATCCACCACATTGCCTTTGTGCTTGCTCATCTTTTGGCCGTCTTTATCCTGCACATGCCCCAGTACCACCACGTTTTCATACGGTGCCTTGTCAAAAAGAAGTGTGGAAATCGCCAGCAAAGTATAAAACCATCCGCGCGTCTGGTCTATTGCCTCGGAAATAAAGTTGGCAGGGAAATTGGCCTCAAAGATTTCCTTGTTTTCAAACGGGTAATGATGCTGCGCAAACGGCATCGCGCCCGAGTCAAACCAGCAGTCGATTACTTCGGGGATACGCTTCATTTTGCCGCCGCATTCGGGGCAGTTCAAAAGCACTTTGTCAATAAAGGGCTTGTGCAGCTCAATATCAGGCGACACATCATCGCCCATCTCCATAAGCTCCGCCACGCTGCCGATGGCATGGCGATGCCCGCAGGCACATTCCCAAATCGGCAAAGGTGTACCCCAATAGCGCTCACGGCTCAAGCTCCAGTCAATCACGTTTTCAAGGAAGTTGCCGAAGCGGCCTTGCTTCACATTGTCGGGATACCAGTTCACGGTATCGTTATTCTTCATCAGGCGGTCGCGCACTTCTGTCATGCGGATAAACCATGCATCCCTCGCGTAGTACAGTAGCGGGGTATCACAACGCCAGCAGAAGGGGTAGTTATGCTCATAATCCATCGCGGCAAACAGCTTGCCGGACAGGCGCAAATCCTTGATGATCAGCGGGTCGGCGTCCTTTACGAACATGCCCGCCCAAGGCGTTACGCAGTCCACAAAACAGCCCTGCTCATTAACAAGCTGTACAAAGGGCAAATCAAATTTCTTGCCTACGCGGGCATCGTCCTCACCAAAAGCGGGCGCACAGTGTACCACGCCCGTGCCATCTGTCAGCGTGACATACGGGTCGCTTACCACAAAACAACCTTTTCTGTCCATCGAAGCAAACGGAAACAAGGGTTCGTACTCCAGCCCTTCAAGCGATGCGCCTGTCATGGTTTCCAGAACCTCAGCCGCCTCGCCAAGCACCGTGCCAACAAGCGCCTCGGCCATGATAAATACATCATTTTCATACACCGCACGCACATAGGTTTCCGCCGGGTTTACCGTCAGCGCCACATTTGACGGAAGTGTCCAAGGGGTTGTCGTCCAAGCCAGGATATACTCGTTCTCCTTACCCAAAACCTTAAACTTTGCCGTAACGGATTTCTCCTTCACGTCCTTATAGCCCTGCGCCACCTCGTGGCTGGACAGCGCCGTGCCACAGCGCGGGCAATACGGCACAATGCGGTGGCCTTTGTAAAGAAGGTTTTGATCCCAAATCTTCTTCAGCGCCCACCAAACAGACTCGATATAGCTGTTTTCATATGTGACATAAGGGGCTTCCATATCCGCCCAAAAACCGACGCGGTCACTGATTTCTTCCCATTCCGCCTTGTATTTCCAGACGCTTTCCTTGCACTGTTGTATAAACGGCTCGACCCCATAGCTTTCAATCTCGGGTTTGCCGCTGATGCCCAAAAGCTTTTCAACCTCAATTTCCACAGGCAAACCGTGGGTGTCCCACCCGGCCTTGCGCAGCACTTGATAGCCCTTCATCGTTTTGTAACGAGGGATCAAATCCTTAATGGCGCGGGTCAAGATGTGGCCGATGTGCGGCTTGCCGTTGGCCGTGGGCGGGCCGTCGAAGAATGTGAATACGGGCTTGCCCTCTCTGGCGGCGATGCTTTTTTCAAAGATGCCGTTTTGCTTCCAGAACTGCAAAATTTCCTTTTCGCGATCCACAAAATTAAGCGTGGTTGATACCTTTTCGTACATACTGAATCCTCCCAGCAATAGTAAAGCCCCTTTGTCCTATTATTCACAGGACGAAAGGGGCTTGCTTCCGTGGTACCACCTGCGTTGGCGCGATTGCGCCCGCTCAGAATCGGCCGCTAACGGTGCCTGCCGTTCGGCATTACTGACGGTCGCCCGCGTTCATCCGACTGCATCGGCCCTGGGGCCGGGATACGG
>JGI994J12354_10000887_pt1 | contig 30632 bp, 28 predicted proteins | sample IntmicLarv3ML3BL_FD_12354 | JGI IMG/M metagenome (IMG submission 12354) | reverse complement strand
AAGTCCAGCATATGCATGATTTGCGTAGATATCCAATTTACAATGCCGTCTAATATACCCATATGCGTTCACTCCTTTCAAGAGCGCAGGTCAGCGCGGGGAGAGATCCGCGCCGTACCGTTTGCTCTAACCGTTCCATTTTCCATCTGAAAAAAACGGAACAATGTATGCCATAATGAATCCTAAACCGTTCAGTATCGCCCATGAAATGATAATGCGTTTGAGCCACGAACGGCTTTCGTCTACGGTTTTGCCATTCTTGCTGAAATTCATCAGCAACAGGGCAACCGCGGCGGTGACAACGGCGGCAATCGTGGAAATCAGAACGATTTGATTGTATACGTCTTTCATGATTTCCTTTGCCTTATCCCATACGGTTGTTGCGGCCGACGCTTGTGTGACGAACAAAGTCATCATCACAACAACCATAAATACAATGTAGAGTATTCTGCCGTAAGGGATAGTCCGTTTCAGTTTTGTTTTCCGAGGTTGAGATTGCAATTCTTTTTTTGACACGCGTAAATTCCTCCAATTTCTTTTTTGTTTTTTCTCTCCATGAACAGAAAAAAGCACCCAACACAAAATGCTGAACGCTTGCTTTCCGACAGCGGGCAACTGCCGGTTGGAAACAAAGAAACGCCCCGTAAATGAGGCGTTTTCGTTTCCGTATTCGGTTTTGGATGCAACTTTAAGCATGCTCAGTATAGCACGCCCGGATTTGCGTGTAAAGAGCAATGCTGTGCCAATTTCATTCAGTTTTGCGCCAATATTGTGCCAATGCGAAAAAACGTAAAATAGCCGCTATTCCGGCAGAAACTTTTCGAGAATATCCTTACATTCATTGTTTGTATGTAGAAGCAGGTACTTTCCAAGAAAACTCGAAACACGAAAAGCGGTTGTTGAAGTTTTTGTTGATGTATATGACAAATTTGGCGTGGCAAAAATGAAATTCGGACAACATCGCAACCATAATTCCTGCGAATTGCTAGTTTCTTTAGGAATATGATTGGCCAGCTCTAACACTTGTGAATATTTTCAGCAAACTGCCTGACAAGTATATTTACGAGGTGCATCTATAAATAGGTGTATTTTATTCACACCACATTCAAGACTTTTCACAAAAACAACAGAGTGAACAAGTTGAAACATTATTATTGACGTGAAAAGATTAGTATTGTAAAATATTTACAAAGGACGATCATATTTAAATCTTTCAAAAAAATATATAACAATGTATTTTTTTGATATGCATTATCATTCTTTAGAATTTATAGATGTTTTTTTATATACAGTTATATTTATATATCTGATTCACTCAACGATGACAGGCCGAAAATTAAAGCTACTTCTGTTCAGGCAATTGACAAAAACTATAAAGGTGCAGCGGTATATGAGATAAGCTTTGCATCGTCATTATTCAGATCAGGGCATGTTGATTTTATTGAGAATACAAAGGATTTGTTTAATGATGATGATTATTATGCAGTTGGCGGTCTTATAAAAACTTCAAATGGAAAATTTGTTGCTGCCACAACAGATAATCAAGGGCATAAATTTGACGAAACAAACAAGATATATATTGATGAAAAGGATTTTCCGGGCGTATTAAATGTTTCGTTAGAAAAGGCTCCGGAAATAGGATTTCCGTCGATTCCGGCTTCTTTGATTCCTGATATTACTTCACATGAACCGGATATTACAATATCGGGAGATTCTATATCAAATCCGATCCTGACTGTTCCAAATCCAACTATCACTGAACCAGTATTAATAGAACCTGATAATACAACTGAAACTGAGGTTGGCGAACCGACATATCTTGCGTTTATTTCTAGAAAAAGAAATCAATCGATACCTGATTCGCTTTCTGCAGATGATGTAATTTTTCTCATATCAGACATACCAAATCCAGTAAAATCTTTGGATGATAAACCATTTGTTACAGCGGCCAGAACCGCATATGATAGCTTGTCTTTTGATGAGAAATTATTGGTAACCAATTATGATATTCTTACTACAAATGAAAATATTATTTCGCTTATAACTTCATCATTACCGCATTTAATTTTCAATTCAACAACAGGAAGCATTACCGGATATACTGGAGGGCGCCAAAATATTTATATCCCCTCAAAAATAGAGGGGGTTTCCGTTAACAGTATTGCAGCCTCAGCATTTAGTTATACTTCTGTATTAAGCGTTACAATCGCTGATGGTCTGACAGTTATTGACGATTATGCTTTTTATCTTTGCGGTGCCCTAAACAAGATTGTTTTACCAAAAACGCTGAACCGGATTGGATATGCTGCTTTCGCTAACACTGCTCTAACGCAAATCACGTTGCCGTCGTCCATTGAAATATTTGACAATTCAGTATTTTTTCAATGTTCGCAACTCAGAGACGTTGTTATTTTAGAAGGAATGACTTATATCAGCAATTCGGCGTTTTCCCGCTGTTCAGCACTTACAAACGTTACATTGCCGCAAAGCCTTTTGATAATAGATGACTTCGCTTTCTATATTTGCGATAATCTTAGCAATATAACACTGCCAGGGAATTTGAAAAAGGTTGGCTATGCTGCGTTTGCAAATTGCCCGTCTATTACACAGATGATTTTGCCTTCATCTTTGGAAGTAATAGGTGACCGGTTGTTTTTTGAATGCAGTGCGCTCTCAAGTGTGACTCTTCCTTCTGGCATGACCAAAATCGGCGAATCGATGTTTTGGCGTTGCAAAAGATGCTTCGTATCGAAATTTATTTCAACCGAGTACCGCAAGCTTCCGTACTCCTCAATGGTTAATAGATTTAATGGAATATTCGCGGCAACATTTTATTGTTCAGCTCGAATTTTCGGCGCGGGCATTAGCAAATGTAGAAGTACCAATTAAAAATGGTGGACCAAGCGGAAGTCACGCCGGATGCGCTGATGTATTGCGAAGTCGTGGAACATACAGTGAAATTTGGGAGATAAAGCATGAGCATCCTAGGAATTTGAATATGGGTAATGCGCAATTAACTCGTTATTTAGCGGCAGCAACTTCTTATAGTCAAAATTTCACTAGACCCTTATTGAGAGGTTATAACTTTAGTACCTATTACATCCCATACAGTGCAACAACATATTTGAAAGTATCTAGCACTTCAGTGGCAGGATTAATTTTCTATGACGAGGTTCCAATCTCTAATGCTCCTCCAGGATATGTACCAGTAATGGTGCCATTCCCTGAAGCCAAAAAGGACTATCAATACCAGTTAAAACCCATTCCTGTTGGAACACTAGTAGCTGGTGGTATTTCAATTGTCTGTATTGCAGGTGGTCTTTATTTCGTGGCAACAACTGGTGATCCACAACCTCTTGAAGAAGGATTAAGAAATTTGGGGAAATTAGTAGGAGCCAACTAAAGTTAATTACATCCATTCACAGTTCCTTGTTAACAACAAGGAACTGTGAATAAAGATTTTAAAATCAAATCAGAATTGTTGAGGGAATTTACATGTGCACATTTTTGTTCTCGATTTCACGATTAATGGATGGATATACTTGCGAGAAAAGATGCTCTTTCCCTATTTTGAACATCCAAGATTCTAGAGATGGGTTTAAGCAACTTAAAGATCCGTTCAAGAGAGGAATTAACGGAGATATTATTCAGGATAAAAAAGGAGAGTATGTTTATTTACATCCTTTTCTCGATCCTACGGGACAGCTTCCTGAAGTTTGGGATGAACATAATAATGAGATTGTTGTGAAAGATAGGTTTGGGATGGGATTTCGTGTGTGCGACTTTTGGGAAAAAGTGTCAGTCAATGCTGTTAATATTAATTTTTTGGAGCAAATAACACTTCAGATATCACCGCTTCTTTTTAGTCTGTTTGGGAAACTTATTCCTAAATCAACTAAGATGTTTGTTTTTGATAGTACAGCGATTGAAAAAAATAGAAACAGCTATCTTTACATTGGACTTCCAGAATTAGGAATTTTAGGAGTGGATGCGTTGTGGATAAAATGGAAATCACTGATTTCAGAAAAAGAGTACATCAGAATGGATGAAGCTATTGATTCATCATTAATTGAATTTAAATTTTGTACACTTGAAGAAGAATCAATTTGCAGCCAAATAAAGTTTAATGGTCGAAATGATATTGGTGTTGGATCTTTGGAAAGGTTGCAAAAGTTTTACCGTCAAATGCAACGGATGTAGGCATTGTGTGGTCAAGCAGCAACCCGAGTGTGGCTACAGTGGGCAGCAGCGGCTTAATCAGGGGTACAGGAGTTGGCATCGCAACAATAACTGCGCGTTCAACCTGAGACAGCAGCAAATATGATACTTGTATTGTGACTGTGAATGCGGTTTCGGTAATTATCTCACACAAGAATCTGACTCTCAATGTGGGCAAAACCTTTCCACTTACTGCTATTGTAAATGCTTCTAATAAAAGTGTAACTTGGAGTTCAAGCAATACAAGCGTTGCTACGGTCAGCAGTTCCGGACTGATCAGTGCAAAAAAACCAGGCACAGTGACAATAAAGGCAACTGCTAATAATGGCGCATATGGAAGTTGTACAATAAAGGTGACAAAGAAAGGAATTGTTGTTGTAGCAGGTATAATGGCAAGTGAATTATACAAAAATGCCAGCTCATCAAATCGTTCCAAAGTCTGGGAGCCGAATATAGATTACCCATCATCAATTCCAAATCTCTACAACAATTTGAGAATGAATGCAAATGGTACATCTTACGACAGTTCTGTTGGGGTATGGATGGATGATCAACGACCGACAAGTTCAAGACTTATGGGGCTACGAGTGCATATGCAGCTCTTATAAATAAACTCAAACAATCATTTCCAAGCCTTTCAAATGATATTTATCTTTTTTCTTACGATTGGCGTTTTGGAAACGAAACCTCTGCGAATAAACTCGAACAATTTATCAATGAAAAGGGACTTGGACCGGTTTCGATTGTTGCCCACAGTATGGGAGGATTAGTGGCATCCAAATACATTTCAAAAAATTCAAATTATCAAAAAGTTGATAAATTGATTATGGTTGCATCTCCACTTTTAGGAACTCCAAAAACCTATGATATTTTTGCAAACGGTGAGAGTTTAACAGGCGGGAGTTTCGCGCCACATGCTTTATCAGTTTTAGCTGGACTTGGAATATCATTGACTGATCTAGCTGCTAAAACCAAACAGTTGGCGCCCAATTTGCAATCAGGATATGAATTGCTACCTTCTCCAAAATATTATTCACTGAATAATATTAATACTATTTATTATTACGATCCAAAACTGGGAACGAATATTGTCAACACATATTACAATGGACATCAGGCAACAAAGGACTTCCTACTTTCCTCACAATATCAATCTATTACTAATACAACAAACAACACAATGATGAATAATGCAATTACATTTCAAAATAGTTTGTTTTTAAGTAACGGTGAACACGTGACAACTCTATGCAATACTTATTATCTTGTGGGGATAGGAAAAGTCACCACATCTTTCATCGAAAGACGGGGGTCTCATATACTCCCGCGCGCTAATAATTTACCTAACGGAGATGGTACAGTAGTGTTTTGGAGTGCAGATATAGGAAACAAATATCCAAGTAAAACATTTTATATCAACGATTCAAGTGCGCCTTGGGATGCACATACTACAATGGTTCAAAATACAGGGCAACTTAATTTCATAGTTGACATTTTAAATGGCTCCACATCAAATTACTCAAACCGCGGTTTTACCAAAACCAGACCAGCGATAACCAAATTAAATGATACTCAAGTAATCTAATAAGTAATTGCCTACCTAACGCAGTTCTCATTTGAACTGCGTTAGGTAGTTCTTAAATTTATAGTAGGTGATACAAATGAAAAGCTTAGCAAGAAAACATAGTATTATGATTGTAACGGCAATATTCGAGATGGTAGCTTTACTTTTCGTATATTTGTTTTGGTTAAAAGATTTCTCTTTAACTGTTTTATTAATCCCCCTATTTATAGTTGTTGACTATCTTGTTTTTTCAATATTTGAGTTTTATTCTTATGAGCGTTTTAAGGAGCGTATGGTTTTTAAAATACTTATTTCAACAGCTGTCACAGTAGTATTTTATTTAATAGTTTTATTCCAATTAGGAAAAAATGGAGTATTTGAAATCCGTGATGAAATGATAACTTTGTGGTTATCAAAAATGATGATATACCTCGGACCCAATTTACTTATATCTTTTGCGTGTCTTGTAAATTATATGAGTAATAAATTTAAATTTTTTCTCATAAAAACAATCAGTTTTTATATAATAAGTCTTTTAACAATAATTGTTGGTTATCCATCCAAAGGGATATTTTTAGCAGATTTTATATTTTTTGTGCTGTGTATTGTACAAGTGATAAGTGGATTTATCCTTAGTCTGTTTAAAAAAGAGTGACGGTGTAAGCTCTGCAACAATCACTGCGCGCTCAACTTGGGACAGCAGCAAATATGTGATACTTGTGTTGTGACTGTGAAGGCAAAGAAAATTTATAGTTTCACCAGCAGCGAATCGATTTTTCTGAGTAATTTTCTAAACCCCAATCATCCCTTCAATTTTTTGAGCATTGAACAGATGAATGATATGCTCAAATTTTACACTTGGGAAACGGGATAACAGTACAGCAACTTGAGACTATTACTGGTCGTTCTAATTTGAGTACCGGAGCAGTGCATAATATAACCGTAAAAGGGATAAAAGTAGGTGACAGTTTTGAAGCTGCCGCCAAAGCCTATGGATTTAGCAATGAAGATATTATCAAAACTTCAGATTCTGACTGGAACGTATCTGTGTTTTTTTCGGATTCTATAATTAGATTCAATAGGGCTTGGATATCAGCCTGCCTCCGGCAACTAATCAGGGATCATTTTGCCGTAGAAATATCCTATTTCCCAAGATTTGACGCTGACGGAAACATCCGTGATTCCCCCAGGAGGGTTTAGGAATCCGTATGGCTACAGAGGCGAATACACTGACAATGAGACAGAATTCGTGTATCTGCGGGCGAGGTATTACGATCCGAAAACCGCACGGTTTACGCAGGAGGACACATGGCTTGACCAAGGCCCCAATCTATACAGTTACTGTGACAACGATCCTGTGAACAGGGTTGATCCCAGCGGTCATTGCCACGGGATGTATTGCGGGTCTGGTGAATGTACGTTTTTTGGCGAGATGTATTGGTTCTATGAAGATTACAGGCTGAAAACAATTTCACAAACTGTTTTTGGGGAAGATTTCAGGAAAGTTTATAATAAGAAAATCGAGCAGAAATCGGAGCTTGACAATGAAACAGCCGGCAATAAAATGCATTACATCTCCGGCAGAAACTTTTCGAGAATATCCTTACATTCATTTGAAGTATATCCCCATAAAACTGAACCGAGCGCGTCAATCGCCTCATTGCGCCTGCGATAATAGGTGCGGAAACTGATATCCCGGATATGAGGTCGAAGCTTTTCAATGACCTCTTCCACATTTCGTAACTGTTGCGGAGAAAGAAAAGAATAGTAAAGCACCCAATAATATATTTCGCCGTATTTATGCTTATTGCGCAGCAGATCAATAGCCGATTCCACAAGTCTGAGCATTTTATGGCTTCGTTCAATACATTTTGCGTGGTGTTCTATGTCAGTTCCGGACATATCGGCGCCCATTAAGTACATAGAATCCAAAAAATCCTCAATACTCGTTCCGTATTCGATTTGAAAGCTGTTTCGCACCTGCTGAACCGATAATTCAAGGCTCCAGACCACATCCCGATACTTCTGGAGCAACTTCCATGTGTTATGATACATCGGATTTTCGGTAACGTCCGGTTGTTGATTGTTTTTACGGTTTTTCATCAAAGTTCCTCCTTCTTTTGGCCGTCGATCAGAGCCATTGTTAATTCAAAGGCAAAAATACGCTTTTCAGCCTTGCAGTAAATTTCAAGCAGAAAACGCTCCGGCTTCTTTCGATCAGGCAATGTCATTCCCTCGAAAACAATCTCCTTGCTACCCGATAAAGGAGATAACTTGTATTTTGAGTGAGAGCATTCACAGCAGTAAAACCCGCCTGCAGCAAGGATTTGCGCTGTTTTTGAAAGGACAATTTTAATGTGCGATTCCGGGACGCTAATTTCGGATTTTGGCACGCAAATTTCAATGTCAACAGAATCCGTAATGTTCATTGGTTCATCATCCGAAACAGAGGTTGGAATACATAGGCTCATAGCGATTTCATCTTTGTCAATCAGCACATCGGTAATGTCAAACATAGTGGAAAGGTAGTTTTGTATATAGATTGCGCTGCCATGCCGTCCGGGGAAGGACAGAAGCGAGATGTGCTGCAATTCGGACAGCTTGTTTAAAATCCGTCCGACTGTGCTTTTTGACAACCCCCAGCGACGTGCCAAATCTGCATATCCAACTAATGGGCTTCCTGTACCGTTTCGCAAATATACTACGGGACCAACTTCTGAACCTTGTACCTGCTCTTCGTTGTAGACCGTGTTGATCCACAAATCCAGAACAATGTCCATTTCAGAGCAGCGAACCGAGCTGACTAATTCGGTAGCCTTTGCAATAGGTATAAAGAAAAAGCCGGTATCTTTTTGGCATGGGGCATTATAGTCCAAAATGGTATTGAATTTCTGCCAGCCCTTGATTTTGAACTTTACCAAATTTCCCCGGCCAAACTTTGTATAAGTGATATAGTGCTGTTCTTGAAGCGTGTCCAGTATAGACCACGCCTGATGCTGAAATCGTGTGCGGAACCATTCGGATACTTCACCGATTCTGCAAACCCATTCGCCGGGGTAAATCGTGTAGGTGATACCCTCGATCCGCTTATATGACGTGCGGAAATTAGCATAGGAACAAAGTGTGATAAAATAAAAAAGACCGGAGCCGCCGCTTACGCGAATGCTCTGGTCTTTCATCAGGGTGCGTATAAATTCTCGGTAAATTCTGCACCGTGGATAATCTACGAGCTGTTTTAGCTCTAATTGATATTCTGACATTATAAAAAACTCCTTTTTGCTTAATGAAAAACCGGTCATAAAAAATGACCGGTTTTGGGTATTGCATTTTTTTGAGATTTTTGCTACAATAGCTTCGTTATAGTAACTTGTAAATTTGTCCTAACCAATATGACGCTGATTTTCCCTCAACAAAAAATCAACAAAAAAATCAACATTTCTTACTAACCTCAAATGTTTTTCGTTGCGTTTAATGATTTCTATTGCAAAACCGTGTTTGTGAAAATGGCGTTTTTACTGCAATAGAGGGGGTTTAGTGCAATAGGAGACAACAAACTGAGGCACTCGTAATGAGCAGGTCGTCCGTTCAAATCGGATCAGTAGCTCCAATTTCAAAAAAAAGCTTGACCATATGGCCAAGCTTTTTTTGAAGCATTCTATCCGGCGGGACAGCATGCAATGCAAAATGGCAACACTATAAACAAGCTCATCAAATACAAATAAAACCTCATATATCAAAGCTTTTATCTGCATTTTCTGAGATGTTTTCTAAAGTTAATTGACTATATTATGGATGGAGCGGCTCACATGAACATTGTTATCATCACCGAAAATAAAAAAGATTTTCTCGACCTGTTGCTTTTAGCTGATGAACAAGAGAGCATGATTGACAAATATTTGGACAGAGGTACGCTGTTCGCGTTATATGACAATGATTTAAAAAGCATATGCGTTGTAACAGATGAAGGAAACGGCATCTTCGAAATACAAAATTTAGCGACATACCAGCATTTTCAAGGAAATGGATACGGGAGGTATTTAATCAATTACGCGTGTGATTATTACAAAGGAGAATGCACAGTTATGATGGTTGGAACAGGCGATGTACCCGGTGCCATATCCTTTTATGAAAACAGCGGCTTCGTATTTTCGCATCGCATAAAAAACTATATTCTTGAGCATTACAAAGAACCTGTTTTTGAAGACGGCGTTCAGCTGATAGACAAAGTGTATTTAAAAAGAGACTTGCGGGCGATATAAACAAAAAGAAGCAGGGGCGGTTGGCATATCAAGCCTGCAATCCGTCAAATTATCGGATATCGGACGGATTGTCAACCGCGAAATCCATAAAATGCAGAAAATGCCAAAAAATCCGGCAATATATCACGAAAATCCTATGCAGTGGACGGAGGACCTTTTTGCTAATAAATTGCTATCGGCCCATAAGGTCCATCAATAATTTCTATCTTTGTTTCAAAGATAGAGGTCAAAATCTCCGTATTCATAATATTGTCCACCGTTCCAAAAGCGGCAATTCCCCCATCTTTCATGGCACAAATTCTATCAGAGTATTTGGCGGCAAAATTTATATCATGCAAAACCATCAAAATCGTCCTGCCAAACTCATTTGCAGCATGCTGCAAATGTTCCATCATTCGAACCGACCGGGCAACATCAAGATTGTTCAGCGGCTCATCCAAAAGCACATATTCAGTCTCCTGACACAACACCATCGCCACATAAGCCCGCTGCCGCTGACCGCCGGAAAGCTCATCCAAATATCTGTTTTCCAAATCAGCAAGATCCAAAAAATCAATATATTTTGAAACAATCATTTCATCCTCTTTTGTCAATCGACCTTTGGAATAAGGAAAACGCCCGAATTCGGCAAGCTGCCTGACAGTAAGCCTTGTCACAAAATGGTTTTCCTGCCGCAAAATAGTCAAAACCTTTGCCAAATCTTTTGATTTTGACTTAGAAATGTCCATATTTGCCACACTGATTTGACCTTCGTCCATATGCAAAAGCCTTCCAATCATTAAAAGCGCCGTAGTTTTCCCCGCACCATTCGGTCCGATTAAAGAAGTAATACCGGCTTTTGGTATTTGGATATCCAGTGGTCCTATTTCCACCTCGCCTGCATAACTCTTTTTGGCACCAATAAGATTTATCATAATTATGACCATTCCTTTCTTTAATCAACGGCGGATTCTCGCGTTATTTTCGCACCATAAAAGCTTCAGCTTTCATAATTTCCCCTTCCTTAACAGCACAACCAAAAACACAATCCCGCCAAACATTTCAATAATTATTGAAACCACGCCCTGCGCTCTAAACACATGATACATGAAGAAATATGAAACTGTTATTATCAAAAAACCTATAGCAAGTGCCATCGGAAAAATATATTTATGGTCATAAGTCGGCGCCGCCTGATATGTCATGGTCGCGACCAAAAAACCATAAAAAGTAAGCGGTCCAACCAAAGCAGTAGAAACGGACATCAAAACCGAAACCAGTATAAGAGCATATATCACTCCGAACTGATGATTAACCCCCAAAGCAGTGCTGGCACTCTTTCCAAGTGACAATATATTCAATCTTTTGGAATACCCGATAATAAGCACCGCCGCAATTATAATAATCGGAATCGCAACAGGAAAAAATTCCGCTTTTGCATTGCTGACAGACCCAAACAATCTCGACTGCAAAACATCAAACTCTGACGGCGCCAAAAGTCTGCGCATAAACGATGACACCGACCTCAATCCGGTTCCGATAACAATTCCAATCAAAAGCATAAACTGCAAATTCCCGTATTTTCCGCGAAGCAACCATCCATAAAGTATCAAACACACCGCAACCATAACAGCAGTTTGAAACAAAAACGACTCAATACCGCTGGTAAACCTTATAAAAACAGTAGTTCCGAAAAAGAATATTGTTGCAGTATGTATTGTCGAATAAAGCGCCTCAAACCCCAAAAGCGAAGGAGTAATAATCCTGTTGTTTGTGCTCGTCTGGAAAACAACGGTTGCCAAGCTCTGGCAAATTGCGGAAATGAGCATTGCAGCAAGAGCTACCATTCTCCTTCTAACAACCGGAAGAAAAGATGGTGAATCTATCGGAACAGGATTCTTATAAACAAGAAGTCCGTAAGAAGCGAGCGCACCTAAAACAAACAATGCTATCAGCAAAATCCAATAGCGCCTTTTTTCTTTTTCAGAGCGAAAAGCTCCGGCGGTTCTACGTTTATTGCCATATATAACTTCGCTCATCTCAATCTCCTCCGTTTCAACAGGATAACAATAAATACAACCGCTCCAAAAGTTCCGAGTATCAAGGAAACCGGCACTTCAAAAGGCATTATAATTGTACGGGAAATGATATCACAAAGAGTTATCGTCCCCATTCCCAATACGCATACCCAAGGCAGATTGCTTCTGAGGTCATCTCCCCTGTACATTGAAACAACATTTGGCACAATCAGCCCCAAAAAGGGCAAATTACCGATAACAGCCGCAACGATTCCAACCACCAAAGAAATAAGACCGGTACCCAAAATAATAATTTTATTATAATTCGCCCCAAGGCTTGTTGCGACATCTTTTCCCAATCCTGCCAAAGTCAACCTATCCGCATATATAAAAATAAATACAGTAACCACTACAATTATCCACAAATATTCATATCTTCCGATTTGAACCGACGCAAACGACCCCACAAACCAATTTTCAATGCTTTGCGTCATTTGAAAAACGAGTCCGACAAACGTGGAAACCGCAGATATGACCGCTCCAAGCATCATCCCTATAATAGGAACTATCAGCGATGAACGAAGCTTGACTCTTCGCAAAAACAAAAAGAAAATCATTGTCCCCACGAAAGAAAAAACAATTGCGCCGGTCATTCTCATAAACAAAGTTGGCGCAGGAAATACCAAATAAACAAAAACAAGCCCCAGCCCCGCCCATTCAATCGTTCCGGTTGTGGTAGGTTCAACCAACCGGTTCTGTGTAACAAGCTGCATTACCAGCCCCGACATTGACATCGCCGCACCGGTAAGCATCAAAGCAGAGGTTCTAGGAACACGCGTTATAAAAAACATGTTAATTCCGTCATCTTGCCCCCGTATATCATAAACTCCGGTAAACAGCGATATAATACCCAGAATAAAAACAATAATAACCGCTGCTGTAAATGGCTTTGTCCATATTTTTCTTCGACTTGAAAGCAGGGGCTGAGAAACCTCAGCCCCTGTATTTTTTTGCATTGTACTTTTCGGCATTTGTTATACTTCCTTTATGTCTTAATCTATGCCAGAACACGCGCAATTTCATCAAACAGCTTAGTAAAAGTCTGTATAGATTCGTTTACATAAGCATCATTCGGCGCAAAAATCATCTGACCTTCGGTAACGGCGGTTATGTTCGCAAGAGCAGGTGCATTGGCAATAACATCATGTGCGGGAACATATCCGTCCGCCGATGTATTCATCGCATCACGATCAAGCACAAAAATCCAATCGGGATTGCTCTGTGCAATGGCCTCAACGGAAATATCGTCACCCTGATGGTCAGAGCTGGTGCCGTCAATGTATAATGAGGAAGTCCAGCCAAATATTTCATACAGTGGGCCCCAAACGCGACCGGAGCGGGGAGCAGAGAAGCCGATTTTTCCGCCGGAAACGATGACAGTCATGATTGTATCGTCACTGTTGTATACAGCCTTTACCTTTGCGATTGAAGTATCAAAATCCGCTGCCATCTGTGCGGCCTCTGCGTTTTTATCAAAAATCTTGCCCAATGCAAGCGTATAATCCTTAAATCCGTTTACCAAATTATCGGCAGACGACTCGGCGTCCACGGAAACGTCAAAATTAAGGTTGATAACCACTGCTTCCGGCACCAAAGCCTTTATCTCGTCATAACGACCGGCAAAACGCTGTCCGACAATTACAAGATCGGGGTTAGCTGCTGCTATAACCTCAAGATTGGGGTCATTGTGCGAGCCAATATCCATAACGGAATCATCAGTTTTATAGCTTAAAGCATCCGGCATAACAGGCTTCGGACCCGCTACCAGCTTAACTCCCCAGGCTTCCAAGGTTTGGAAGGTTCTGTTATCCAAAGAAATCACGCGCTGTGGATTTATGGGAGCGGTAACAGTACCGTAAATGTCGTTAATTTCAACCGTTGTGGCAGCAGGCGCGCTTGTTGGTGAGCTGCTGTCAGGTGTGCCGGAAGGTTCGCTGTTTGAGCATCCCACCAAAGTCAGCGCAAAAACCGTTGCAAGTATAAAAGCAGTTAATTTAAGTGTACTTAATTTTTTCATGTTATGTTCTCCTCGTAAATATTTTTAATGTTCAGGTGAATTGTTTCTGGTAAGCGATGATAAAATCCGTCATACAAATTTGCGAAGCAATCCTTCCGGATTGGCGGGAAATTTTAGGATTGGACAAAGGGAGTTTTTTTAGTGCAACGCGAATGAGCTTATTTCCAAGTTAATTGACTATATATCCCCATGTCTGAGCCAAGGCTTTCCAAAGCCTCATTGTATATGCCTGCAAATCCTCTTCTACTTCATCAATTTTCCTTTCTGTTAATAAAATACAATACAAAACCGTCCCGCATTCAAAGTTAGTTCCAACTAACCGCTAACTCTAAAAAATAGTTAGTCGCCACTAACTTTAAACGTATATTATCACAAAAGAAGTTTTTTGTCAACAGTTATTTCCAAAATGGAGTGGACACGGCGCGTTGCTAATGTGAAAACCTGTCATTCTGAGCAGCAGCTGTGTATGTGAAGGGCAGCAGTTCAAAGGCGAAGAATCTTGTGGATGTATTGAAGTTTTTCAACTATTAAAACAGATTTGCATTCACGCAACATCAAATTCATGTCCCAAAGATTCTTCGCCTTTCAGCAACATAAGCCCCATAAACGGGATTTTCTCAGAATAACACGCGGGTCATCGGCTTCGGTGCAAGACACATCTGCAATAAAAAAACGCATTTTGCGAATAATCTCAATAAGTTCCAAGCTCAATTCCCTTTTGCAGATAATACCGAAAAGTATCATAATCCACCGTTTTGGGGATAGAATGGTCAGAATGCATAACATATCCAAACCCTTTTTTAACAATAGGAAGCTTATCCTCCAACTCCCTGTCAATAGCCTCACGGTCATTGGTATAAAGAACACGAACATCAATTCCGCCAATCAAAGCAATCTGCCGGCCATACTTCTCATAAATCCGCAACAAATCCATACCTGCTTTAATCTCAATAACCTGCAAGCAATTCATACCGGCGGCAATCATATCGGGAATCAGCGGCTCCACAAACCCGCAGGAATGAACAATTACCGGCAGTCCGAGCGAATGAGCAAACCCAAATGTAGCAACATGCCCCGGCATAATAATCTCACGATACATAGCAGGCGACATAAAAGGCGTGTTTTTGTATCCCAAATCCTCATAATACCAAATGCCGTCGGGAGTCCCCTCGCGCTCGAAAAGAATTCGCTGAAGCTTAACAATAAGAGAGGACAAAACCTGAACCATATCATCAATCCATTCAGGGTCGTCAGCCATACCGAACAAAAGGTTTTCATGCCCGCAAATAGGATGAATAGCCTCAAAAACATTAACACCACACATACAAAAAAACAGCTGATGCTCCGCCGCCTGAGCACGCTCCGCACGATACGCATCAAAATTTATTCTGCGCTCGTCAGGCTCAAGAAAAAAGTGCCGGATTTTCAACCATTCCTCACGGCAAGTAACACTAAACCCAACATGTTCTGGCGTAGAATCATGCTTTTTATGCCGCTTCAAAATAGCACCATTACCATCTTTGATGGTGATAGTATCCTCACTTTCGTCAACAACTTCCGGAACAAAATCCAAATCCGCAATCAAATTAAGCGACCAGGACAGCTTCATATCCAAGCCAAAATGAAGCTCAAGCATCTCATTCTGCGGAATATGTCCCTCGCTGACATAAGAGTTGTAGGTATCCGACCAAAAATGCTCAAAAACGCCAATACGGTCAACAGGCTGATGATTAAGAATACGGGATATACGCTCTTTGGAAGTAAGCATTAACAAAAGCACCTCACAAATTAAAAATTTCAAGAAAACTATACCATTACCGCCGAAATATGTCAATAAATTTATAGGAGTTGGACAAAAGAAGTTCATTTCGTCATTACAGCCACATCTTGCAGTGAAAGCCGATGACCTCGCGTGTCATTCTGAGCACACCCTGTTCAATTTAGCTTACACTGCTAAAAGGCGAAGAATCCTTGGGACATAAATTTGAGCGTTACTCACGAATTTCTCCTGCTTTCTAAAAACGCGAATGCAAATCTGTTTTAATAATTGAAAAACTTCAATGCATCCACAAGATTCTTCGCGTTTGAACTGCTGCCCTCCACATACACAGCTGCCGCTCAGAATGACAGCCTTTTACATTATAAGCGCGTTTGTCCACTACCCTCTGCAGAAAAAACTTGACAATATTTGAAAATGCGTATATTATGTTAAAGAATAGTTATTACACATTTGCGAAAGGTACGGTTTTTGGCATGAACATTTCCTGTGCGACACTCACTACACGATTTACCGGCTTTGGCTTCAGATTTTATACTGAGGCTTATTTTAGCATGTCGGCTTCGCGTGTGATACATGGCAGGGAGTAAAACCGTCCGTTACCTGTTTGTGGAAAAACAAAGCGAAGCTCATACAATGTGAGTTTCGCTTTTTTTATTTTAACACAGAGAAAGGAATAAATTTTATTATGATTATTGTATTAAAATCCGGCACTACACAAGAACAGGCGGATAAGCTCGCCGGTCTTTTGGAATCACGCGCACCTGTTAAGGTTGCCGCATGGCACGGTGAGCACTCCACCGTTCTCGGCCTTTTGGGCGATACGGCGGCGTTGGAGCCGGAGTTTGTGGCGGCGCAGGATATTGTTGAAAGCGTTAAACGCGTGCAGGAGCCGTACAAAAAAGCCAACCGCAAATTCCATCCCGATGATACTGTTATTGACTTGGGAAACGGGTCATTGCTGGGGGATGGCAAGCTGGCTATAATCGCCGGTCCATGCTCGGTGGAAAGCGAAGAGCAAATCATATCCGTGGCACGCGATGTCAAGGCGGCAGGGGCAGCGTTCATGCGCGGCGGCGCGTTCAAACCGCGCACCTCGCCCTATGCGTTCCAAGGGCTGAGAGCCAGCGGCATTGAGATGCTTCGCAAGGCACGAGATGTCACAGGACTGCCTATTGTCAGCGAGATTTTATCGCCCGCTCATATTGTGCTGTTCGAGGACGTGGATATTATTCAAGTCGGCGCACGGAACATGCAAAATTTCGAACTGCTCAAGGAGCTTGGCAAATGCCACCAACCGATTTTGCTCAAGCGCGGGCTTGCCAACACTATTGAGGAGCTGCTCATGAGCGCGGAATATATAATGGCATCGGGAAACGAAAATGTCATACTGTGCGAACGGGGTATACGCACCTTCGAAACCATGACCCGCAACACGCTTGATATTTCGGCGGTAGCACTTCTCAAAAAGCTGTCCCACCTTCCGGTAGTGGTAGACCCATCCCACGCCGCGGGCATCGTTTCGCTGGTCGAGCCTTTGGCGCTGGCGGCGGTAGCGGTGGGCGCGGACGGACTTATCATCGAGGTGCACAACGACCCGCCGCATGCGTTGTCCGATGGCGCACAATCACTCACTCCGGCGCAATTTGACAAGGTGGCCGCACGCATTTCCGATATTGCTCCCCATTTCGGAAAGGAGCTGACAATACGGGCATGATTTCCATGACAGTAGAACTGGCAAAAAGCTATGATATTTTTGTGGGCGGAGGACTGTTGCCGCAATGCGGGCGCTTTTGCCGTGAAATTAACGGCGGCGAACGCGCAGTTATTGTTTCGGACTCGAACGTTTTCCCGATTTATGGCAAAACCGTGGGCGATTCGCTAAAATCCGCGGGTTATGCGGTTGACAGCTTCATGTTTGAAGCCGGTGAACCACGCAAGCGGTTGGAAACAGTAACAGATATATACCACACACTCGCAAAAAACAGCATCGGACGCGGTGATATTATAGTTGCGCTCGGCGGCGGAGTTACGGGCGATATGGCGGGATTTGCCGCCGCCACGTGGATGCGTGGCATTCAATATATCCAAATCCCCACATCACTGCTCGCGCAGGTAGATTCATCGGTGGGCGGAAAAACCGGCGTGGATATTGCCGACGGAAAAAATCTTGTGGGCGCGTTTTGGCAGCCATCGCGGGTAATCGCCGACACCGGAACACTTTCAACTCTGCCGGCCGAAACTCTTACCGATGGCATGGCGGAGGTGATTAAAACCGCCGCAATCCGTGATGCGGAGCTATTCAAGCTTCTGGAACAAAAAAGCTCGCCGAATGATGAAATTATTGCGCGGTGTATCGATATTAAACGCGGCGTGGTACAGCGTGACGAGCGCGAATCGGGGGAACGGCGGCTGCTCAACTTCGGTCATACGCTGGGACATGCTTTGGAAAAATTTTATGGCTATACCTCCATGTCACATGGCCGGGGAGTGGCTATCGGAATGGCGGCGGTTACCCGTGTATCGGAAGCGCGCACGCTGACTGCGGCCGGCACATCAGCGCGGCTTGAAGCATTGCTGAAACGCTGCGGACTGCCGGCCAAAGACACCGCCAACGCGGAAAAGCTGACAAAAAGCTTTGGATTGGACAAAAAGCGTGAATCGCATATACTTCCTCTCATTCTTCTTCGAGAAATAGGCGATGCATTTGTGTATCCTGTTGATTTTAACGGCGAATGGCCGTGGGCAATTGCCGCCGCGGTTTAAGTAAGCGATGATTAACTCGCGCCGCACATCCTCACGGTCAAATTATCCGGCAAATTGCCCGAAATTCCTCGCTTACTTAAGAAAGGTATGGTTGTATATGATGTCACATCAAGTTGCGCCGTCCGAAATAAGCGGCAAAATATCGCTTCCTCCATCAAAATCAGCAGCACACCGCGCATTGCTCTGCACCGCGCTTGCCGGCGGCGGAACAGTAACCGGCATCGCGGATTCACATGATATGCTCGCAACTCTAAACATGCTGTCCGCGATGGGAGCGGCCACAGAATCGCTCGGGAATACTGTAACAGTGCACACAGCAAAACTTCCGCCGGGCACTGTAAACATCAACGCACGGGAAAGCGGCACAACACTTCGGCTTGCCATGCCGGTATTGGCGGCGCTGGGTGTGCGGTGTATAATCACCGGCGAAGGACGGCTTCCCTCACGGCCGCTCGGAGTATATGGTGACTGTCTGCCGGAGCATGGCATAAAATTATCCTCCGATTCCCTGCCCTTGGAAATGAGCGGCAAGTTGACGGCGGGAACTTACCGTGTGCCGGGCAACATCTCCAGCCAATTCATTTCCGGACTACTGCTTGCACTGCCGCTTTGCGAGGGTGACAGCAACATTATCCTTACTACAGAGCTGGAATCCGCGCCGTATATTGACATGACAATCGACATGTTGGAACAGTTCGGCGTATCGGTCGAACGCGTTTCCAACGGATGGAACGTGCGGGGACAACAACAATATCACAGCTGTGACACGGTGGTGGAGAGCGACTGGTCACAGGCGGCTTTTCCGCTGGCAATGGGAGTATTGGGCGGCGAAGTAACACTGTCAGGACTGAACATGAATTCACGGCAGGGCGACAGAGCAGTTTTTGATATTTTGACCCGAATGGGAGCGGATATTTCGTCGAAAGGCGGACATATTACATGTCGCCATTCACAGCTTCGCGGAATTAATATAAACGCCGCCGACATTCCCGATATGGTGCCGATTTTAGCGGTGCTGGGAGCATTTGCCGACGGTGTTACCGAAATAACAGGTGCGGCGCGGCTGAGAATTAAAGAAAGCGACCGACTCGCCGCCATTACAAAGTGTTTGGCCGATGTCGGAGCTGAAATTATCGAGCGCGAGGACGGATTGAGCATCACGGGACAGCCAAAATTATCCGGCGGTGCGGAGGTTGACGGCCACAACGACCACCGCATAGTCATGAGTATGGCGGCAGCGGCAATCGGATGCGAAAAGCCGTTGATAATACACGGCACCGACGCTGTCAACAAGAGCTGGACGGATTTTTTTGAACAATACACACGTTTGGGAGGGATTGCAAATGTCGTCAATTTTGGGAAATAATATAAAATGCTCGGTATTCGGAGAAAGTCACGGAACGGCAATCGGATGCGTGGTGGACGGACTTCCCGCCGGAGAGCCAATTGACATGGATGAGATTTTGCGGCAGATGGCACGCCGCGCGCCGGGTAACGACGCTACCTCTACGGCGCGGAAAGAGGATGACCGTCCCGAGATATTATCCGGACTGTTAAGCGGCATAACAACAGGCGCACCGCTTGCTGTGACTATTGCGAACGCCAATACGCGTTCCGGTGATTATGCGGGTTTTTCGGACACACCACGACCGGGACATGCGGATTACACCGCCTTCGCGCGGTATGGCGGGAATAATGACGTGCGCGGCGGCGGACATTTCAGCGGACGGCTGACTGCGCCGCTGGTTTTTGCCGGAGCATTATGCCGCCAGATTTTGGAGCGGCGGGGCGTACAAATCGGCGCTCACATCCTCGAAATAGGCAAGGTACACGACAAGAGCATTGACGCCGCCGGTATTGACAAAGAAACGCTATTAAAATTAACACACATGTACTTTCCGCTTATAAACCCCGCCGCCGAAGCTTCAATGAGAGAAGCTGTGGAAGCCGCGCGAATGGACGGTGACAGCGTTGGAGGAATTGTGGAAGCCGCGGCAACGGGAATACCGGCCGGAATCGGCTCACCAATGTTCGGCGGGGTGGAAAACCGTTTGGCGGCAGCGTTGTTCGGTATTCCGGCGGTAAAGGGCGTGGAATTCGGCGATGGATTCGCGCTCGCCGGAATGCGCGGGAGCGAAGCAAATGACCTATTCAGTTATGCAGATGGGCAGGTGCACACCGAAACTAACAAATGCGGCGGGATTTTAGGCGGAATCACCACCGGAATGCCGATAGTTTTACGCACCGCGTTCAAGCCCACTCCATCCATAGCAAAGGCGCAGCGTACAGTTGACTTAACAACGAAAAAGGATACGCAAATCATCATCAGTGGGCGGCATGACCCTTGCATTGTCCCGCGTGCAGTACCGGTTGTGGAATCGGTAATGGCACTTGTGCTGTTGGATATGTTGATGGAAAGGCATGGTTATGACAATGGACAATCTCGATAAAATTCGCGCCGAAATCAATGAAATTGACGCAAAAATATCAGAGCTTTTCTGCCGCCGCATGGACTGCGCCTCACAGGTTGCGGACTACAAATCGGCACGCGGCATGGCTGTTACGGATGCGGAAAGGGAACGCGCGGTGCTCGACCGTGTGCGGGAACGCACAGGCAAATATGCACCCGCGGCGGAAATAGTATTTGCCACAATTATGGATGTGTCCCGCGCGCTCCAGCATAGCCGGCTCGCCTCGGGACAGGAATTTTTGCAAAGCATCAAACATTCACAGTCGGACTTACCACCAGCGCATGAAGCGCGGATAGTGTGTCAAGGCGCACCCGGCGCATTTTCGGATGAAGCGGCGGAAATGCTGTTTCCCGGTGCGAAGCCCTCCTTTGTGGCAGGATTCGGAGATGTGTTCGCACAGGTGGAAAGCGGTGCGGCGGATTATGGGATTTTGCCGGTAGAAAACGCGTTTGCGGGGTCTGTGCATGAGGTGTATGATCTAATGACCAGCCACCGTTTCACCATTACCGCGGCGGCAGAAGTGCCGATAAATCACTGCCTGCTTTGCCGTGACGAAGCCGATATTTCCAAGCTTTCCGCAGTGTTATCACACCCGCAAGCGTTGTCACAATGCACGGAATTTCTCACCGCAAACGGGCTTTCACCTCTCCCCTACAGCAACACTGCGGCAGCGGCGGCGGAGGTCGCGGCAAAATCCGACAATACCCTCGCGGCGATTGCGTCACGGCGGGCAGCGGAGCTATACGGGCTTGTGGTCGCACGCGACGGAATACAAACGCTGTCAAATAATTACACAAGATTTGTGGCAATTTCACGCAAGCCATATATCCCGCCGGATGCCGACAAAATCAGCCTGCTGTTCGCGTTGCCGCATGTAACCGGCTCACTTTATCACATTCTGACAAGATTCGCGTCGGTGGGATTGAATCTTACCAAGCTGGAAAGCAGACCAACACGCGGTGCTGATTTTTCATATGTTTTTTACGTGGATTTTGAAGGCACACTGCGGGACGAGGCCACAAAACAGTTGCTCTGCGCGCTGTCAGAGGAGTTGACGATGTTCACATTTTTGGGAAATTACCGTGACATTCCTTCGGCAACGGTTTCTTCTGAATAAAAAGATAACAAATCCATACAGCAAAAGCATTTGCTATTTTATCCAAGTTTTCAGCAAAGAGCATGTCATTCTGAGGCCCTGCCGAAGAATCTCAGACTGGCTCAAATGCCAAGTCAAAGATTCTTCACTTCGTTCAGAATGACACTTTTCGGTAATCTGCATTTCGGTCATCTGCATTGCTTTTCAAAAGTAAATGCTGTTGCCATAACAAATCCGCAATATTGCTTGCATTTTTTTGCACGATATATTATAATGTGTCGTGGATATTAATATCCTACGGATATTCGACTGAAAACGCGGTCATGATAATTTTTGGGGAGGTGCACTATGTATTTTGCAGATAACTTGAACCCGATTAACAGTATACGAGACATGGCAAAAATGCACACCTTGGGTGCTGTGCGCTTTTTCTTCCAAAGATATTGGCACGCGTTTTTATTCCTTTTATATTTGGCATTAATGGGTACTTTCGGATTGTTGGAAAAATTTATTATTCCGCAATATTGGCTCGGATGTTATCTCGATCAATATATACCGTTTTGGCCGGCTTTTATTGTTCCGTATATATTATGGTTCCCGCTCGTTGCCGCTATACTGATTGCACTTTGTTTCAGCGATCGAGGGGATTTTACTCGTACAATTATGCTGCTCTTTGCCGGAATGACTGTTGCTATGGTTGTTTTTGCCATTTTTCCGCATGCTCAGTCTCTTCGTCCACAGATTACAAGCAACGACTTTTTCAGCCGCGCGGTGAGATATAGTATTTATGCAAATGACACCAACACCAACTGCTTTCCGAGTATTCACGTGCTTAACCAGCTTGCCGTGCATATCGGGCTTTGCAAGTCGCGCATGTGCCGGGGCCGCAAATGGATTAAAAACACCTCGCTTATTTTGACCATCCTCGTGTGTGCATCCACTGTGTTTATCAAGCAGCATTCCATCATTGATGTTGCGGCGGCGCTGGTTATTGAGGTGCTTCTCTATATGCTTGTTTTCAAGGTTTCGTGGCTGCAATTCGTTCCGGCAACTATACGTCAATTTTCGTTGCGTATGTCGCAAAAATGGGGGTTGCAAGGAGATTTCAGCTGTTTGGAAACAACATCCGCGGTTGCTGAGCAATTCTTAAAGTAAGCGGGGAATTTCGCAGAAACGCTTCCGCATTTCAAGGAGATTTAACACAGCGTGACAGAAAATTCGCCAAAAAGATTTACATGTAGGGGTTTTTAATTAAGCCCTAACAACAATATTAAATATAAAAGCATTGATGGAGAAAGTATGCCGGAACGTTCCGCCACAGAGAGAACCGCCTTTGGGCTGTGAGCGGTTTGTGGAATGTCCGCTGAAATTCACTCCGGAGCTGCGATGCTGAATTAAGCTGGCAACCGCTTAATAAGTTTCGCCGTTTGGTCGCGTTATGACTATCGAGTGGCTCGCGCAAGCATGTGGTTCGTACCGCCGGTACGCGGGCAATTAGGGTGGTATCACGGAGGATTCTTCGTCCCTTTCCGGGGTCGAGAATTCTTTTTATTTATCTATAGAAAAGGAGCTTGAGTGATGAGTACGGAAAACTCAATGGAACAAAAATTGTCCGAATTACGGACACAAACGCTGGATATGCTGGCATCTGCTGCTGCGTCCGCGGCGCAAAATGCTCAAACAGCGCAAAAGGAGCTTGATGAGTTGCGGATACGTATACTCGGCAAAAAAGGCTCGCTGACCGAGGTTCTTCGCGGAATGGGCGCATTGCCCGCCGAGGAACGTCCGCGTGTCGGACAGCTTGTTAATGATGTTCGCGCCTCACTGGAGGAGCAATTTGACATTATCAGCGAAGGCATTTGTCAGGGTATTAAAAATGAACGTTTACGCCGCGAGCGGCTGGACATTACGCTTCCCGGCAAAAAGCATCCGCAGGGCGGGTTGCATCCGCTGACCGTTGTGACCGACATGCTGATTGATTTGTTTCAAAATATGGGATATGACGTGGTTGACGGTCCGGAGGTTGAAACCGATTATTATTTGTTCGAGGCGCTGAATGTGCCCAAAGACCACCCTGCCCGCGACATGCAGGATACATTTTATCTCGGCGACAACCTGTTGCTGCGTTCTCAAACATCGGCGGCACAAATTCGCACGATGGAGCACCGCAAGCCTCCCATTCGCATTATTTGCCCGGGCCGCGTATTCCGCGTGGACAATGACGCCACCCATTCCCCTGTTTTCCACCAGCTTGAAGGCTTAGTGGTTGACAAAGGCATCAATATCTGTCATTTGATGGGCGCGCTGGAACATATGATGCATGAAATTTACGGCGAGGACACAAAAGTGCGGTTTCGTCCGTCGTTCTTCCCGTTCACAGAACCCAGCGTAGAGGTTGACGTAAGCTGTCAGGCATGCGGCGGAGATGGTTGCCGCATGTGCAAGGGAACGGGATGGATCGAAATTCTCGGTGCGGGAATGGTTCACCCAAATGTACTGTCCTGCTGTGGCATTGACCCCGAGGAATATTCCGGATTCGCTTTCGGAATAGGACTGGACAGATTGGCTATTACACGATATAAAATCAGCGATATCCGTCTGCTTTTTGAAAACGACAGACGGTTTGTCGAGCAGTTCGGAGGTGCCCTATGAAGGTTTCACTAAGTTGGCTCAAGCGGTATGTGGACATAACCATTCCGCTGGATGAGCTTTGCAACAAGATGGTCATGACAGGCTTTGAGATTGAAGAATTGATTGACCTGTCGGCAACTATGAACAATGTTAAGGTAGGGCGTATTGTAAAGCTGGAACGGCATCCGGATGCCGACCGCTTGCAAATTTGTGCCATTGATATTGACGGCGAAACGGTGCAAATTGTCACCGGCGCTGATAATGTGTTTGAAGGCGCGCTTGTTCCGGCGGCGTTGCACAAATCGCTGTTGCCCAACGGCACAAAAATCACAAAAGGCAAGCTTCGCGGCGTAACATCGGAGGGTATGCTTTGCTCCGGCGAGGAGCTTTGCCTGAAGGACGGCGATTTTCCCGGCGCAGGTGTGGACGGTATTATGATTTTGGCCGACACCTACCTTCCCGGCACCGATATGCGCGAGGTTTTGGGCCTTGACGATGTTATTATCGACTTCGCCATCACCGCCAACCGTCCCGATTGCCAAAGCATGGTCGGCATCGCACGCGAGGTCGCCGTTGCGCTTGGCACAGAATTGCGGCTGACGGTTCCGGAATATAAAACCGGCGGCGGTGATATCAACAGTCACATCAGCGTAACAGTTGAGGACAGCGAGCTTTGCCCGCGGTATTATGGCCGCGCGGTAGTGAATGTGCGCATGGCACCCTCTCCCGAATGGATGCAAAAACGCCTGCGCAACGCCGGAATGCGTCCCATTAACAATCTTGTGGACATTACCAATTATGTGATGCTGGAAACCGGTCAGCCGATGCATGCATTTGATATGCGCGATGTACGCGGAGGTAAGATTATTGTACGCCGCGCCAAAAACGGCGAGCCGATGACCACACTGGACGGTCGGGAGCACAAACTGACCACTGGCATGCTGGTCATCGCCGACAGCGAACAGCCCTCCTGTCTTGCAGGCGTGATGGGAAGTCTTGACAGCGAAATCAAGGAGGATACCACTTCGGTATTCCTTGAATCCGCCAAATTCCGCCGCGACAGTGTACGCCGCACGGCGCGTGCACTGGGTATTCGTACCGAGTCCAGCGCGCGGTTTGAAAAGGGTATGGATATACTGAATGTTGAATACGCAATGGAACGCGCGCTGCAGCTGATTTGCGAGCTGGACGCGGGCGATATTGTGGACGGCGTCATTGACTGCAACGCCGGACTGCCTGCTCCGCGTGAGCTGACAGTGGCGGTTGCAAAGGTTAATGAGCGGCTGGGTCTGGACATTTCCGCCGATGTAATGGCCGGCATCCTCAATGCCCTGCAAATTGATACAAAGCTGACGGATAACAAACTGATTTGCCAAATTCCGTCATTCCGCGATGATATTGAGGGAAGTGCCGATATTTCGGAGGAAATTATCCGCATTTATGGGTACAGTCATGTTGTCGGATGTGAAATCGAAGGTTCACTGTCACGGGGACGCAAGTCCCATGACCGCATATGCAACGATTTGGTAAAACGGCGTATGGTCGCACAGGGACTTTATGAAATTGCGACCTATTCGTTTATCACCGCAAAGGCGGCGGACCAGCTAAGGCTGGCGGCGGGCGATATAAGACGCAAAACCGCCCCGGTGCTTAATCCAATCAGCGAGGAAATGGCGGAAATGCGCACACAGCTTACCACAAGCATGCTGTCAGTGCTGTCAACAAACCACTCCCGCCGTGTGAACGAAGCACGGTTTTTCGAAATCGGAAAGCAGTTTCTCCCCCATTCCCTGCCGCTTACAGAACAACCGGAGGAACGTGCGGCGCTGTGCATCGGTTTGATGGGCGAGCATGAGGATTTTTACGCACTCAAGGGTGTGGTCGAGGATGTCTTTGCATGCTTTGGCGTAACTGTTGAATACACGCGCGGAACCGAGCCGTTTCTGCATCCCGGCAGACAGGCGGCGGCGGTGCTTGATGGTCAAATTGTCGGCACATTCGGCGAACTTCATCCCGATGTTGCCGCGGAATACGGACTGGACCGCGCATACACCGCGGAACTGCGGCTCGATGTGCTTTATGCTGTTAACCGTTCTGTTATTCGCACAAAGGCTCTGCCCCGCTATCCCGGAATCGAGCGGGATTTGGCACTTGTTTGCGACGAGGAACTACCGGCGGCTGATATGGAACGTGCTATTCACACCGCCGGTGGTGCTCTTTTGGAAAATGTTGTGCTGTTTGATGTTTACCAAGGCAGTCAGATTGAATCCGGTAAAAAGAGCGTGGCATGGCGGATTTTGCTCCGTCGTGCCGACAGCACGCTGACCGATGATGAAGCCGAGGCTGTTACCGGCAAAATTGTATCAGAGCTGGAGAAAATCGGATGTAATCTTCGGTGATAATTTCGTGGTTTGTAAAATACTATACTTCAGATGCATTCACGCTTCTCAAATTATATACCGGGATTTACGTCTGTGCGAGAACGCATCCGCGTTCTCCCAACCATGCAAAACTATACAAAACAATCACAAAAAACAGGAGGGCTTCACATGGACAATCGTCCTATTGGCGTATTTGATTCCGGACTGGGCGGATTATCGGTTGTTCGTCAGCTGATGCACCAGCTTCCGGAGGAGAACATTGTCTATTTCGGCGATACCGGCCGAATTCCATATGGCACGCGAAGCCCTGCTACCATCGAAAAATACGCGCGGCAAGCGTGCCGCTTTCTGCTCGGTGAGGATGTCAAAATGATTATCGCCGCATGCGGAACAGTAAGCTCGGTCGCTCCGCATGTGCTGGCGGAACTTCCCATCCCCGCCATCGGCGTAGTGAAACCCGCCGCTGCCGCCGCTGCAAAGGCTACTCGCAATGGACATATCGGAGTTATCGGCACTGCCGCTACTATTCGGTCGGGAGCGTTCCATAAGCGAATTATTTCCAAATTTCCCAGCGCAGTGATAGCGGAACAGGCTTGCCCAATATTTGTTACCCTTGTTGAAAACGGATGGATTGAGCGGGATGACGAGATTACTCGCATGACTGCACAACGGTATCTTGAGGACATACGCCGGGAAGAGGTGGACACGCTTCTTCTCGGATGCACACATTTCCCGTTGTTAGCGCCCGTTATATCGGATATAATGGGGAAAGGTGTCACGTTAATTGACACAGGACGCGAAGCGGCGGCGGACTGTACCCGCAAATTGTGGCAAGCCAACGCTCTGTGCGAACAGCGCGAATGCGGAGGTTCTGCCCGCTTTTTTGTCAGCGACCGTCCGGAGGATTTTGCTAAAATAGCGGGAATGTTCCTCGGTCGCGCAGTGGCAGAGGAAGTCCGTGTGCTGGACATTGATAAGATATGAGCCATGTGAATGTTATCACCCGCAGTGTGCGTATTGACGGAAACGAGCGGGAAGAATCGACACAAACTGCCGTCGGAACGTTGGACATGCAGGGGAAATTAACGCGGCTTGTGTACAAGGATGATGAATGTACAACAACACTAACAGCGATGCCCGGCTGTATAGTTATCAGCAGAATGGGCACAGCAAAATCCACCATGTCATTCCGAGAGGGCTTGCGTACTTTTTGTCAGTATGACACCGGATTCGGGGTGCTTGATATGGAGATATTAACCACCGCATCCCATGTGAGCTTTGACGGTTGCAACGGCAAAATATCGCTTGAATACCAGCTATCGGTCGGCGGCGGTGAACCGTCAGCGCATAATGTCGAAATTACAATAGAGGAATGATTTTAAATGAATGTTATAAAGGTATTGTCCGAAGCCGTATCCGCCGCGTTTGAACAGTGCGGATATGACGGGGCGCTTGGCACTGTTACGGTTTCTGACCGGCTGGATTTGTGCCAATTCCAGTGCAACGGCGCATTCGGCGGCGCAAAGCTTTACAAAAAAGCGCCGCTTGTTATTGCGGGAGAGGTTGCCGCGGTGCTGGCCGCCAACACCATGTTAAAGTCCGCCGAATCGGTGGCTCCCGGGTTTATTAACATGACTCTTACGGACGAGTGCCTGCTCGTCGCCGTGTCGGAGGTCGCCGGCGACCCGAATTTGGGAGTACCCCGGTGCGCCAATCCCACCACCGTTGTTATAGATTACGGCGGACCAAACGTGGCCAAGCCGTTGCACATCGGGCATCTGCGCTCAGCCATCATCGGCGAAGCACTCAAACGCATCGCGCGCGCGTCGGGTGTAACGGTTATAAGCGATGTACACCTCGGCGACTGGGGATTGCAAATGGGCCTGGTTATTGCCGAGCTGGAGGTTCGCTATCCGCAATGGCGGTGCTTCTCCCCCGATTTTGACACGGCAGTTGATAAAGTCGAGCCACTGGATGCCGCCACATTAAACGAGGTTTATCCCTTTGCCAGCCAAAAGAGTAAGGAGGATGAGGCGTTCAAAGCAAGGGCGCGGGAAATCACTTCTGAGCTGCAATGCGGGAAACCGGGCTATACCGCGCTGTGGAAAGAAATGATGCGGGTATCGGTCGGCGATATGAAGGGGCTGTACGACCAGCTTAATGTTGATTTTGATTATTGGTACGGCGAAAGTGATGCCGAAAAATATGTTCCGGAATTGGTGGAAACATTGACCAATAAGGGACTTCTCCATGAAAGCGATGGCGCAATGGTCGTGGACGTGGAGGAGGAAACGGACAAGGCCACTATCCCGCCGGTTATTATCAAAAAATCCGATAATTCCAACATGTACGCCACCACCGACTTGGCCACAATTTTGCAACGCGGGCGGGATTTCGCGCCGAACGAAATTTGGTATGTAGTGGACAAACGGCAGGGACTTCATTTCACACAGGTGTTCCGCTGTGCCGAAAAAGCGGGGCTGAACAACGGCGCGGAGCTGTTGCATCTCGGGTTCGGCACCATGAACGGAAGCGACGGCAAGCCGTATAAAACACGGGACGGCGGTGTTATGAGACTGTCGGATTTACTGGATACGGTTGTTGAATCGGCACGGCAAAAAATCGACGCTTCCGACTATGCTTCGGCGGAGGAAAAGGACGTTATCGCCCAAAAAACCGCTATTGCCGCAATAAAATTCGGCGACCTGATTAACCACCGCACCAAAGACTATATCTTCGATATTGATAAATTTTTGTCTTTCGAGGGCAAAACCGGATGCTACTTGCTGTATACCATTTCGCGGATTAATTCCATCTTGAAAAAGGCTAATATAGCCGACCGCGATGGTGATATATCACTCGGAAGCATCTATTCTGATACCGAACGCGAGCTGTACCTCGCTATCGCGCTCAGCTCGGAAGCGTTCCGGTTTGCACTTTCGGAAAAAGCGCCAAACTATATATGCGAAAACGCTTACAAAATCGCGGCTCTGTTTTCGGCGTTTTACGGCAAGTCTCAAATCACTGGCGAACAGGATGTGTCAAAGCGCAGCGCATGGTTAAACCTTTGTATCCTTGTGCGCCGCATGCTGATACAACATCTGGATGTGCTTGGCATTGAATCAGTAGAAAGCATGTGAGTTTGAAAAAATTTCGAACTTGGATTTTGTGACTTTCAAGCCTAAACAGCCTGAATTTCGCTGCGGTGGTCAATCGCATCGAAAACGGCACAAGAATCCGCTGGAGATGTAGGAAGTCATGACCACAAACATTCAAATCATGGCCGGTATGCGATATAGTCAATTAACTTGAAAACAAGCTCATCAAATACAAATAAAACCGCATATATCAAAGCTTTTATCTGCATTTTCTGAGATGTTTTCTAAGTNAATTTA
>JGI994J12354_10000886_pt1 | contig 30672 bp, 22 predicted proteins | sample IntmicLarv3ML3BL_FD_12354 | JGI IMG/M metagenome (IMG submission 12354) | reverse complement strand
TTTACATTAACAGCTTCCATAATCAGAAGTGTGGTGCCGTTAATATCAATTACATCCATAACATCAGGGGTTTTCACTGGAGAATTTTCACTTATATGTTTCAATCCCCAAGCTTCCTGACGAAATTGGTCTGGTGAAAATGAGTTTGTTCCCGCTTTTATAAAAACATTAAATCCATTTCCAATAAACAAAGCGGCATCATGCATGGCCGGAGTGGTGTTTTTTGATACATCACATATTTTCCATTTTTCGCCAGTGTATTGTGTTACCGACTGCTCTATTGCCTTGTTAAAAACTCCACTTATAAGTTCAGACATGTCAAGCACCTGCTATCTCATATATTTTGAGTCCCTACTTTCTAAAACGTCAACTGTTCGCCCGCGTCCTCGGCCGCAATTGTAGCACCGGCGGCGGGGAGGGTTTTTGTGCGGTAACGGTGCGGATTTGTTGACAGCTCGTCACTGAACGCGACAGTTTTGGCAAGACGGTGCTTGCCTTTAAGCGTCATTACCTGCACGCCTTGAGTGTTGCGGGTGGATTTTGATGAGATGGCGCCGGTGTGAGCCAGCAACATCCGCCCGCCGGTTGAATAAAGCATAAATTCGGCATCCTCCGGCACGTAATACATAGCCACGGCGGGAGATTTATCGCTGTACGCGCCCAACAGCTTGCGGCGGTTGGTTTTGGTGGCGTAGGCATCCATTTCCACCTTGGCGGCCTTGCCGTTTTCGAAGAAGAACAGCATATACCCATTATAATTGGTTGTTACCGCCATATACATTGCCGATTCGCCTTCATCAAAGCCTAATTTCGAGGCGACAAAATCGCCCATTGCACTTGCTTTTGTGTCTCCGAAATCAGCGGCACGCGCTTTATAAACTGTACCCTTATCGGTGAAAAACAGCAATTCGCACCGGTTGGTTGTTTCAACAGCCTGACGAATTTCGTCCCCTTCTTTGAGCTTTTGTGTGTTACTCATACGCAACGATTGCGGAGTGATTTTTTTGAAGTATCCCTCCGCGGAGAAGAACAGCGTACAGGGATAATCCGGAATCTCCTCAATGGGGTCGATATCCTCTACTGCAATATCAGAAACGTGAAGCAGCTCACTTTTGCGGGGTTGGCCGTATTTTTTGACAACATCGTTAAGCTCGCTCACTATGATGGAATTAACCCGCCGGCGATTGGCAAGAATATCCTGCATATCGGCAATATCCTTTTGCAGCTTGTCAATTTCATCGGTGTGTTTGAGGATATATTCGCGGTTGAGATGCCGCAAGCGAATTTCGGCGACATAATCCGCTTGGATTTCATCAATTCCGAAACCAATCATAAGATTTGGAATAACCTCGCTCTCCTCATCGGTTTCGCGCACAATGCGGATAGCTTTGTCAATGTCCAGCAAGATTTTTGCCAGTCCTTGCAGCAAATGCAACTTGCTTTGCGCCTTTGACAAGTCAAAAAATACGCGGCGGCGTACGCATTCGACACGGAACGCCGTCCACTCCTCCAAAATTTCGCGCACACCCATTACGCGCGGTGAGCCGCCGGCGAGGATGTTGAAATTGCAGGAAAAGCTGTCCTCAAGCGGTGATGATGCGAATAATCTCGCCATTAATTTATCGGGGTCAACGCCGCGTTTGAGGTCGATTGTGATTTTAAGACCTTCCAGTCCGATTTCGTTACGCACATCGGAAATTTCGCGAATCTTACCGCTTTTGACAAGGTCAATAATCTTGGAAATAATAGCTTCCACCGATGTGGTGGACGGAATTTGGGTAATATCAACGCATCCCTGTTCCTTGTCATAGCTGTAAACTGACCGCACCTTAACACTGCCGCGGCCGCTTGCATAAATTTTTTCCATGTCCTCGCGGGAATACACAATCTGCCCGCCGCCGGGAAAATCCGGCGCGAGAAGGGTAGAAGATATATCATGCCCGGGGTCTTTCATCAGCGCGATGGTGGTTTCGCAAACCTCTTTCAGGTTGAAAGAGCAAATGGCACTTGCCATACCAACGGCGATACCTATGTTATTATTGACCAACACCGACGGAAATGTAACCGGCAGCAGTGTTGGTTCTTTCATGCTGTTGTCATAGTTGTCCACAAAATCGACAGTATCCTTGCCGATATCACGAAAAAGCTCCCCCGCGATAGATTCCAGCTTTGCTTCAGTATAACGTGATGCGGCATATTCCATATCGGTGGAATATGCCCGTCCGAAGTTGCCCTTGGAGTCCACATAAGGATGCAGTAAAGCTTGATAACCCCGCGACATACGAACCATAGTTTCATAAATAGCAGCGTCACCATGCGGATTAAGCTTCATGGTTTCGCCGACAATGTTCGCAGATTTGGTGCGCGAACCGGTCAACAGTCCTTTCAAATGCATGGTATACAAAAGCTTGCGGTGCGACGGCTTGAACCCGTCAATTTCCGGAATCGCACGCGACATAATAACGCTCATAGCATAGGGCATGAAATTGGTTTCCAGCGTTTCGGTAATTCGCTGGTCCTCTACAAATCCTGCTCCGGCAATGTGCGCGTTTTCGGGCAATCCGCTGTCGGTCATTTTCTTCTTTGCTTTTTTTGCCATTCTGTAATTCTATCCTCTCGCTTCCGGATTCTTAGCTAACATCCGCCATATCAATATATCTGCTGCCGTTATCGGCAATAAATTCCTTGCGTCCCGCCAAATTATCGCCCATAAGAGTGTTAAACATATTTGCGGTATCCTCCGCGTCGGTGGGGCGCACCTGTACCAAGCGGCGGGTGGAGGGATTCATGGTGGTGAGCGACATCATGTCGGGGTCATTTTCGCCCAATCCTTTTGAGCGTTGGAGTACGTATTTGTCGTCGCCAAATTCCGCCACTATTTCGTTTTTCTCGCGGTCGCTGTAGGCAAACCACGTATCGGTTTTGGTGTTAATTTCATACAATGGCGTTTCGGCGATGAACACACGCCCCTCGTCAATGAGAGTGGGGGTCAGCCGGTAAAGCATTGTCAAAATCAATGTGCGGATATGGAAACCATCATAGTCGGCGTCGGTACATATAATGATTTTGTTCCAGCGGAACAAATCAAGGCTGAATGTTGCCAAATCCTTGTTTGCCTTGCTTTTTGACTCCACGCCGCAGCCCATGACCTTGAGCAGGTCGGTGATGATATCATTTTTGAAAATTTTGCCGAATTCCGCATTAAGGCAGTTCAAAATCTTGCCGCGCAACGGGATAATCCCTTGGAAATCCGGGTTTCTCGCCTGAATACAGGCACCCATAGCGGATTTACCTTCCACTATAAACAGTTCCCGCTGTGAAACGTCCTTGCTGCGGCAATCCACGAAGCTTTGCACCCGTGACGCGAGGTCGTTGCCGCTCTGCAGCGTTTTTTTGAGGTTTAGACGAGTGGTTTCCGCCTTTTCACGGCTGCGTTTATTAATCAGCGTTTGGTCAGCGATCGCACTTGCTTCAATCGGATTTTCGAGGAAATATACCTCCAGCTGATGGCGTAAAAAATCGGTCATGGTTTCTTGAATGAATTTATTGTTTATCGCCTTCTTGGTTTGGTTTTCATAGGAAGTTTGGGTTGAAAATGACGACGAAACCAGTACTAAACAGTCCTGCACATCTTGAAACGTGATTTTACTCTCATTTTTCAGATATTTCCCGTTTTGCTTGAGTAATGCGTCAATTTGTGATACGAATGCCGACCGTACAGCTTTTTCCGGTGAGCCGCCATGCTCCAGCCAGCTGGAATTGTGATAATATTCCAACGCGTTTTTGCGGTTGGAAAAGCAGCATGCGACATTGAGCCGAACTTTATATTCCGGCTTGTCGGCGCGGTCACGTCCGCGGCGTTCGCCTGTCCAAAACTGGATGCCGGTTAGTCCGTCGCCGCCGATAAGCTCGGCGACATAATCCTCAATACCATTGGAATAAAGGAAATCTTCATCATCAAATCCGCGTCCGTTTTGTGACCGCAGAAGGAATCGTAAATTCGGATTAACAATCGCCTGACGTTTGAGTGTGTCTTGATAATACTCCAGCGGCACGTTGATATCGGTAAAAACCTGCAAATCCGGTTTCCACCTGATTGTGGTACCGGTATCTTTTTTTGAATAAGGCTCTTTGGTCAGCCCGCCGACATTTTCGCCGTGCTCAAAATGAAGCTTGTACAAAAGTCCGTCACGCCGAACCTCCACATCCATGTATTCGGAGGAATACTGTGTGGCGCATGCGCCAAGTCCGTTTAAGCCAAGCGAAAACTCATAGCTTTCGCCTTCAAGTGTGTTGTATTTTCCGCCGGCGTAAAGCTCGCAGAAAATCAGCTCCCAGTTATACCGTTGTTCCTTTTGGTTGAAATCTACCGGCATGCCGCGACCCGCGTCCCGCACCTCAATAGAGCCGTCCTCCATTCGGGTGACAGTAATAAGCGAGCCATGTCCTTCACGCGCTTCGTCAATAGAGTTGGATAAAATTTCAAACACCGCGTGCTGACAACCGTCAAGACCGTCGGAACCAAAAATAACGGCGGGACGTTTGCGCACACGGTCGGCACCTTTCAGAGAGGTGATACTTTCGTTGCCATATTGTGCGGATGAACTTTTGGAGGCCATAGTTTGATGACCATTCCTTCCTTTTGTGAAATTATGTATAGTGGGTAAACAGTGTGAAAACCTGTCATTCTGAACGCAAGCCCTGATGCGTCCGGCACGAAATTGAGAATGTTTGGGAAAACGCGGGGGCGTTTTCGTACATACGCAACGCTCGTGTCACAAAGTGAGGAGGGTTAATGCGTCTGATATATAATAACGGATTTTTGCCGGTTCTGTCAAGCTATAGATTTTTTAAGGGAGTGGCCAAACGAACGGTTATAATGCAAAAAGCCTGTCATTCTGAGCAGTAGATGTGTATGTGTAAGCTAGTAGTTCAAAGGCAAAGAATCTTGTGGATGCATTGAAGTTTTTCAATTATTAAACGAGGATGATGTCGTCCTCAATTTGCAATCCACGCAAAAACGCATTCGCGTTTTTAGAAAGCAGGAGAAATCCGTGAGTAACATTTACGCAACATCAAATTCATGCCCCAAAGATTCTTTACCTTAATGCTATTTATTCAGCGCTTACTTAATAATTACACAAACGCACGTTTTCTACCGTTGCACTACCACCTGTTACAAAGAAGGAAACATCGTTTCCGCGTATGTTGTACATGCGTGAGGTCAGGGCAATATCGTTGTTTATATACAAAATACAAATGTCGTTTTCCACAATCAGCGATATGTCTACTGAGGTTGTTTTTTCAAGCTCTATTGGGCGTGTAACGTCCTTGGTGTAGATGCTTGATGTGATTGAGTTGAATTTTACCGACCGCTCGCATGGTGTAAACTCATATTTGTACCCGCATTTTCCCGCGAAATCCTGCCCCAACTGAATACCGAAATGGCGCGCTTTCGGGTCAAAATTAATGGTTGCATCAACACGATATGCGGAACCGACTTCCGAAAACGCCAGCTTTTCATCCTTGCCGCCATCGTTTTTCAGTGTAATCGTGTTGTTTAAAGTTTTGGACGCATTCCACACGGCGTCAATTGTTTGGGGCATACGACAGCCTAATGTTCCGTCTGGACGCTGGAAAATTTCATGAACCGCCAAATTGCCGCCCCATTGCCATCCCATGTCATCGCTTTGCTCATGCTTAGTGGCCACCCAGCCGAACAGATACCGCTTTTCGCCGTCGGAATAGCTCTTCGCAGCATAGTATGGACGACCATCAAAAGCATCATCATCGGGAATTATCCACGGGCCGTCCCAATCCTTTCTCATAACATAGCGTGTGATGCTTTTGTCGGAATATTCCGAATAAATCAAGTACCACCAATCGCCCATTTTGAAGAAATCCGGGCATTCGTGGGTGTGATAAAGTCCGGGAGCAAAAAACTCGCCGTCATCACGCCATGTTTTGAGGTCGTCGGAGGAGTACAACGCAGTGAATCCTGCGGTATATCCGCTGTCCTTTTTGCGGCTGACCAGCAACATGTTATACCGTCCTGTCTGCTCATCAAGATAAACGAACGGGTCGCGGAAATCGTGCATCTCATATTTTTCGGTGTTTGCAAAGAAGGTATCCTCGGGAATTTTTGTCCAACTCTCCAAATCATCGCTGACGGCGTGCATAACACCTTCGAGCGGCAGTCCTTTCGGAATAAAATGCCCGTTGTGACCGGTATAAAAAATGTGATATTTGCCATCAGCGGACTCAAAAACGCTGCCGGTAAAAATCCAGCAGTCCTGCTCTTCTTTTGTGCCGCGGGGAATCATTTCGCCCAGCTCTTCATAGCTTACAAAATCGTCGGTAGTAATTTGGAACCATGCGACACCTTCGCCGTATACCTCGGCATTGCGCCAGTCTTTGAGATAAAACAGCCGAAATTTGCCGTCTTTCCAAAACGGGATGAAATCAGCGGTATATGCGTCGTCGGGTTTGTAAAACAGCTTGTACATTTTAACAACCATTCCTTTCGTTTTGAAACAAATAAAACCAATAAATCCCCTGCCGAATGGTTGTCCGGCAGGGGGAGAGGGGATTAGCTGCCCCTTATTTCATTCAGTGTGCATGTGACGGTAATGTTTTCCGCCTTTCCTGCGCGGTCAATACGTACCAGTTTAAGCTCTATTCTGTCACCGACATTGCATTTCGAAATCTCGCTGCGCAATACGGCATAGCTGGAAACGCGTTGCCCGTTGATATAGGTTATATAATCGGAAACACGTGCGTTGGTGTCAGTAAGACACGATTCGGCGGCGATGGCTTTAATCTGGAAAGCTTCAAACGGCTGGGTGATGAATTCTCCGGTAATGCCCAGCGCGACACGGTTGCGGACATATCCGTACTGCGCCAAATCGTTGAGTACCGGTACAGCATCGTCAATCGGAATGGAAAAGCCCAGTCCTTCATATCCGGTTTGTGCTACCTTTGACGAGTTGATACCCACAACCTTGCCATATGCGCTTAGTAGTGGACCGCCGGAGTTGCCGGGGTTGATAGGAGCGTCAATTTGCAGACATTTGATGGCAAAATTCATATTTTGATACACGTCACGGGCAAGACCCGATACAATTCCTTGTGTCGCCGACCATTCAAGTCCGCCGGAATTGCCCAGCGCAACGATTTTATCGCCCAGCTGAAGTTCCGACGAATTACCGAATACAGCGGGGGTGAGATTGGTTACACCATCAATTTTTATAACCGCCAAATCAGTGGCGGAATCTGTGCCGACAACAATCGCGTCCTTGTAAACGGTTTTGTCATACATCACAACATCAATGCGGTCATATTTCTCACGCGTGGTTTCATTAACAACAACATGGCAGTTAGTGATAATATATCCATCGGCTTTCCATACAATCCCGCTGGCAGTGCCGGTTTGGATTGGTTCGTTGTTTGCCGCCATGCCTGGATAGATGTCGGAGCGGTTGGAATAGCTGTTGATTACAACGGTGGAGTTGAGATTCATCTTGACGATATCGCGCGTAGACATGCCAACGGCGTTGTCGGGGTCGGGCGTAATTTCCAGTGTTGGTGCATCGTCATTTCTTGTAGGCTGCGTGGTTGTGTCGCCGGAATTGCTGCCGCTGTTTTTTGGTGCGGATGAGGATGAGCCTGGTGTCACAGGGGAGTTTAATGTTAATGTAAACATAGCGCCTACTGCCGTGATTGAAAGGGCGCAGATGACGCTTAACACAATAACGGCGACCATCGGACCGTTCTTTTTCGGACGGGGCGGCACCATCAGTGGCGGCGCGGAAGGAGTGTTGTAGTTCTGCCATCCTCCTGCCTGATTGGTATAGTCACGGTTATACGCATTTCCGTTGCTGTTATATTCGTTGTTATTGTATTCGGGCTGCGGGTTTTGCGGAGCTTCCACAGGCTCCGGCATCGGCGGCATGGCGGAAAATTGAATTTCCGGCACCGGGCTGTCGTTCAGCGAAGCCGGAGAGGTGAATGGCGGCCATACATCCGGCGCAGGGACAGGGGAGGAGCCGGTTTCGCCGGTGAATTCAGGTGCAGTGCTGTTTTGCGGAACGGTTTCCGAAACTCCGGCGGGTTCAGCCCCCAAAGTTTCATCAATAAGCGTGTCGTGTTCTCTTCGCTTTTCAAGCTCCGTTTCACGTTCGTTGTTCATATCGTTGTCATTAATCCGGTCTGACATGTTCAATCATCCTTTCGTCGGGGTGCTTATAGTGTTTGCTGCTGTGCTTCCATTATAATCGTCGATTGTGTCATTTTGTTGAAAATGGTTGGTACATTCTTTGAAGTTTCAACGATTACTCAAATTGACAACCAAAATTCAAATTCACAAAATTCACCTTCGACCGATCGCACCACAATCTCCCCATTGTGCAGCGTTATAATAGTTTTGACAATATATAATCCCAGTCCCATGCCGTTTTTATCCAAACTGCGGGATTTGTCGCTTTTGTAAAACCGCTCAAAAATGTGTGGCATTTCGTCCGACGGAACGCCGGTGCCGGTGTTGCGTATCGAGAAGTGAACCCGCCCGTCCAGCGTATACAGCCGTATGGTTATTTTGCCGTTTTCGCCGCTGAATTTAACAGCGTTGTCAATAAGGTTGTACACCACCTGCCCAATCAAATCACGGTCGGCGGTGACCTCTGTACGCGGACAGTCGTCAAGTCCGGCGATTTCAATGTGTTTGCGCTCAATAAGAGGTTCGAACGAAACCAGTATGCCGCAGGACAGCTCAGTAAGGTCAAAGTGCGCGGCGTTAAGCTGTAATTCGCCGTTGTCAATTCGCGTCAAATCCAGCATGGACTTCACAAGCCGTGACAGCCGTTTTACTTCGGCGGTGACAATGCTCAGATAGTACCGCTGTTTTTCGGGAGGAATAGTGCCGTCCAAAATCCCGTCAATAAATCCGGAAATGGTGGTCATTGGCGTTTTCAGCTCATGCGAAACATTAGCCACAAAGCTTCGCCGCATTCCCTCGACCGACGACAGCGAAACCGCCATAGTGTTAAGAGCGGCGGCAAGCTCTGCCACTTCGTCATGGCCGTGAACCGGAACACGTGAGCTGAAATTACCCATGCCGAAGCTGCGTGTAACACTCGCCATCTGACGAAGCGGGCGAACCATTGAATATGTCATGAGGTAAAAAGCAATAAATGCCAGCACCAGCACACCCAGTGATGATAACAAAAAGACCCGTGTATTTTCCCGCATGTACTTGTGCAGACCGTCAGCAGAGGAGGATGTGAAAACATATCCGACATGCACTCCGTCCGGCATAATAAGCGGCTGGCCCGCCGTATAGTACCGGCTGTCAAACAGCCCGTTAAGACGCCCGACCTCCCAGTATGATGATGTGCCGATTTCCGCCAGAATATCGTGGGAAAGCATTTTGTTGAGCAGAACCTCCGCGCTGTCCGAGCACATAACAATTTCACCGTCCAGCTCAACAATGAACATATACGCGCCAATGGTTCGAGATATGATATCCATATCATAGTTAATTGCGGAAATGTCGTATGTGCCCGATGAATGAATTCGCGCGGTTTGTGCCGCCAAATCGGCGATATCTTTATTGCTGCTGGAAAGAAGCTCCTTCTTATCCGCCACCCAGTATTGTGTGGACAACAAAACCTGCACCAGCCCGATAGCCATCAAGCTGATGCTTAGAATAAGTGAAATAACGGTGAAATATTTCGCGAAAATACTTTTGAACATTACCGTTTCCTACTCAATCGTCTTGATTTTCCCGTACTTCAAATTTGTATCCGACGCCCCATACGGTTTTGAGCGTCCATTGTTCCGATACACCGTCCAGCTTTTCTCTAAGCCGTTTTACGTGCACGTCCACCGTCCGGCTGTCACCATAATAATCAAATCCCCACACCTCGTCCAAAAGCTGGTCACGTGTGTAAACGCGGTTGGGATTACCGGCAAGATGGAAAATAAGCTCCATTTCTTTTGGCGGTGTGTCAATTTGTTTGCCGCGGATTCTCAATTCATAGTTTTCCATGTTTATTGAAAAATTATCAAAACAAATTTCTCTGACATTGGAATCAACCTGTGTGCCGCACCGCCGCAGGACGGCTTTAACACGTGCGACTACCTCTTTGGCATCGAACGGCTTGACAACATAATCATCCGCGCCAAGTTCAAGCCCCAGTATACGGTCAAAGGTTTCACCTTTTGCGGTGAGCATGATAATGGGACATTCGCTTTTTTTGCGAACCTCGCGGCAAACCTGCCATCCGTCAAGATGCGGCATCATGATGTCAAGCAGCATTAAGTCGGGTTTTTCGGACTCAAAAATTTCTAAAGCCTTTGCGCCGTTTTCGGCAACACATACCAAATAATTTTCTTTTTCAAGATAAAGACGCAACAATTCACAAATGTTCGCATCGTCGTCAACAACCATAATTTTTGCTAAATGAGTACCCCAAGGCGCAGCTGAGCCTGCCATATAACCCACCCTTTCCAATTATATACATAAATGTCGTTCAGTCAACACTATTTTATCAAACTTTGACATTTGTGTATGAACAATATATAAATTTTCGATGTGTATCTATTGAATATTCGTCGGCATATGCATGTTTATTCTGAATTTTGCTATTGCTGTTTGCCGAAAATAATGGTATAATACCGTCGGCTGCCTGCGAAAATGTACGCGCAGATTCAAAATTTTGCCAAAGAAAGCTGAGTAACAAGACCGATTATGGGACAAAGAAATGATTTAAGAAATGTTGCGATAATTGCACACGTTGACCATGGAAAGACCACTCTCGTTGACCAAATGCTTCGTCAAAGCGGCGTTTTCCGCGCAAACGAACAGGTTGCCGAGCGGGTTATGGACAGCGGAGATCTCGAAAAAGAGCGGGGTATTACTATCCTTGCCAAAAACACTGCTGTGATGTATCTTGACCCCGATACCGGCGAAAAAACTAAGATAAACATTGTGGACACTCCCGGTCACGCCGATTTCGGTGGTGAGGTGGAACGTATTTTGATGATGGTGGACGGTGTTCTGCTGTTGGTTGATGCGTTCGAGGGATGCATGCCGCAAACACGTTTCGTGCTTAAAAAGGCGCTGGGGCTTGGCAAATTGCCGATTGTTGTTGTCAATAAAATTGACCGTGACGGCGCACGTCCTGCACAGGTAATAGACGAGCTGCTTGACCTTTTTATTGAGCTTGGCGCCGATGAGGACCAGCTGGAGTTTCCGGTGGTGTACGCTTCCGGACGTGACGGGTATTCCTCGCTTGACCCCAATGCACGTGAGGGCGACATGATGCCTGTGTTTGAGGCAATACTCAAAAATGTGCCTGCGCCGAAGGGCGAGATTGACGGCGCGTTGCAAATATTGTTTTCTAATATTGATTATGATGAGTATGTTGGCCGTGTCGGCATCGGCCGTGTTGAACGCGGCAGCGTTACCGGTGGACAAGCCGTGACCATATGCCGTGCTGACGGCACTACAATTAACGCACGTATTGGTAAGTTGTTCCAGTTTGAGGGCTTGCGCCGCGTGGAATGTGAATCGGCGGCACTCGGCGATTTGGTTGCGGTTACCGGAATTGCTGATATCAGTATCGGCGAAACCGCTTGTGACCCCGCTGTTATTGAGCCGCTTCCCTTTGTTAATATTGATGAGCCTACGATATCCATGCTGTTTATGGTCAACAACTCTCCATTTGCCGGCAAAGAGGGCAAGTTTGTTACCACCCGTAATCTGCGCGAGCGTTTGTTTAAAGAGGTGGAGACTAATGTTAGTATGCGCGTGCGCGAAACCGAGTCTACCGATGCTTTTGAGGTGTCGGGACGCGGCGAGCTTCATTTGTCCATCCTTATTGAAACTATGCGCCGTCAAGGGTTTGAGTTTGCCGTCAGCCGTCCGCGTGTAATATACAAAAAAGACACAGACGGTTCGGTGCTGGAGCCAATGGAGCTGCTTATGATTGAGGTACCGGAGCAATATGTCGGCGCGATAATGGAACGGCTCGGTTCCCGCCGTGCGGAAATAGTTAATATGGGTACCCGTGACACCGGTATCAGCCATTTGGAATTCAAGATTCCTTCGCGCGGACTTATGGGGTATCGTCAGCAGTTTTTGACCGACACCAACGGAAACGGTATAATGAACAGTGTTTTTGACGGATATGAACCGCATAAAGGCGATATTCCCCAGCGTGTTCAAGGTTCGCTTGTGGTTTTTGAATCGGGCGAAACCACTGCTTATGGATTGTATGGCGCGCAGGACCGCGGCATTTTGTTTGTTGGTGCCGGTGTTCCGGTTTATGAGGGTATGATAGTCGGGCAGTCACCGAAAAATGAGGATATAGTTGTTAATGTGTGCAAGAAAAAGCATGTTACCAATATGCGCGCTTCCGGTTCGGACGATGCCCTGCGGCTGACTCCGCCAATCAATCTATCGCTGGAGCAGACACTCGAATTTATCAACGATGATGAGCTTGTGGAGATTACTCCGAAGTCTATCCGTATCCGGAAAACTACCCTCTCCAAGGATCAGCGTTTGAAGGAAATGTCCAGGAAGAAGGTATAGATAGTGTGTTTATGCTATCTACATATGAGAAGGGGCAGGGGTTCGTATGTTTGTGAACAAGGGCGACAATTCTACCTATATGATGGAGATTGCGGGGTTGAAGCGTGAGCTTCCGCTTTGCCGGATTGATGACAAGCTGAGTATTGCTGCTTTTGTGATATTCGGCGATGTGGAATTGACGGTCGCTTCCACCACCGCGTTGCTTGAACGCGTGCCGGAGTTTGATGTGTTGATTACTGCCGAGGCAAAGGGCATTCCGCTTGTGTATGAGATGGCTCGTCAAAGCGGCAAGCCATACCTTGTCGCACGCAAATATCCCAAGCTGTATATGCAGGAGCCTATGACGGTTAATGTCCGCTCTATTACCACCGATGCTGTCCAGACCATGTACTTTGACAAAAAGGATATGGAACAGATTGAGGGCAAACGGGTGCTTATTGTTGATGATGTTATCAGCACCGGCGAGTCGGTTCGCGCGCTGAAAGTTCTTGTCGAACGCTCAAATGGATTGGTGGCGGCACAATGCGCTATTTTGGCAGAGGGCGATGCTATTGACCGCGGAGATGTGATATATCTTGAGGCGTTGCCTTTGTTTAAGGATTAAAAAACGTTTGCCAATGGCTCTGTTGGCGGCACCTCTTTGAAAGGAATGAACGTATTAATGAAGCGGCCGTTAGCGGTGTTAGGCTTCTCGTTCTTCGCCGCCTTATATGCGGCATCGTTTTTACCGGTTAATATGATACTGGCGTTGTCGGCGTTTGGTATCATATTGTTTTTGGCGGGTCTTTTGGTTCGCTCTGTACGCAGCAACACGCGGTTAATGGTAGTTATTTTGGCTGCCGTGACCGCGTTTTCATCATATGCTGCCGTATATTTTATCACGTGGCAGCCGCTCCAGTCATGGGATGGCCGCGATGCCGAACTGACAGTAGAGGTGATGGATTATCCCGCCGGCAACAACGTTGATGTGCGTGTTGTTTCCGGTGAGCTTCCCAAGGGGACAAGGATAAGGCTGTGGATTTCGGGGAATGAAAAATATCCCGAACCTTTCGACTTGCTGACAGGAAAATTTCTTATAAATGTACCACAGGAACGCCGTCGGCTTGTTGTCGGCGGATTGTACGCTATTCCGTCCGAATACGGCGAAGCGGGGCTTGAGATTACCCGCGCGAGTGATGAGTTCAGACCGATGATGATTGCGGTTCGCTTGCGGCGGCACATTCGTATGGCCTTGCTGTCCCGCCCGGAAACCGAGCAAACTGCAGGCTTGCTGTGCGGGCTGACCTTTGGATATACCGGCGATATCCCCGGCGAGGTGGTTGGTGATTTCCGCACTGTCGGAGTGTCTCATTTGTTGGCGGTATCGGGTTTACAGACTACGTTGATTGTGCAAATTTTAATTGCGTTGCTTGGGTATATGAAGGTGAACCGCCGTGTTTCAAGTGTTATTGCATCACTGGGTGTGCTGGGATTTATGACGCTTACCGGATTCTCCGCTTCGATAATGCGCGCCGGTTTGATGAGTATAATAATGACTGTGGGCATGCTGATTGACCGGCAATATGACGGACTAAGTGCCCTTGGGCTGGCGGTGCTTATAATAACAGCTGTTGACCCGTTTGCTATACATGATGTGGGATTGCAGCTTTCATTCGCGGCGACGTTTGGAATTATGACACTCTACCAGCCAATGTTGCGGGCAACGGTCAAAAAGATGCGCGAACATGATAAGCTTTTGAAATTCGCCGCAATACCGGTTGATATGGCGTGTTTAACTGTTGCCGCGTCTATACCAACGCTCCCGAGTTTGTTTGTAGTATTCAAGCAAATTTCAACCGTTTCTCCCATAGCTAATGTGTTAATGGTAAATCCGGCACTTGCCGCCACGCTTTTGGCGGGTTTTGGTGTGATAATTGAACAAATTCCGTTTCTTGGACCGGTTGCCGGCCTTTCCTTCCGCTTTGCCGATTTGGCGGCACGGTGGCTTGTGTGGATATCATCAAAGCTGGTGCTCATTCCGCATGCTTCGTTGTCTGTTGAGGATGTTTATCTGTTGGTATGGCTGGTTGGCAGTATTGCGGTATTTATAATTGGAATGAAGCGTTTGGGCACTCGCAAGGGCTTGCGCATCGCGTCAATATTGTCGGTTATAATGCTGTTGTCCGGGATGCTTGCCAATGGTATTGTAATGCGCGGTGTTACCGAAATTACCGTGGTGGGCGGCGATGCTGCCGCGATAATACTTCGCCGAAACAATATGTACGGTGTGATAATAGCCGGAAATGCCGATTTGTCCGATGATATTTATTACACTGCTATGGGTGGCGGCGTGCGTGAAATAAACTTTGTGTTATTTGCTGATTCGCCGGACGGTGATTTGCCAATAAGCGGCGCATTGAAAAAACGTACCAAGGTCAGGGATGTTATTGCCGGCGGGGGACACAGCGAAGTTCCGCTGCGCAGCTTTGACGGAACCGGACAGACCTTGCTTTGGGAATCCGGTGAGGTCGCGGTGTGGGATGATATAACCGTTTCGCGGTTCGGCGACTGGATACGTGTTACGATTGGCGATACACGTATAATGATTTGCCCGTCTGACGGCAACGCCGCTGAGTTAAGCGAGACATGGCGCAAAAACCATGTAGTTGTCTTTCGCGAAGCTGTTCCGCGCCATTCATCCTTGCTGGAGTCGGCTGCCGGTGTACTTGTTTGCAGCGAGGAGAACCGCCCGTATCTGGTAAAGGCGCTTCCCCAGTGTACATACCAAATTCATACAACAGCTTCGGATTCGGGACGTGTAATACTACAAACAAGAGGACGAAGTGATGTCAGATTTACTATAAGGAGGTAATTTTCGTGAAGCTGGATGAAAAGGGATTAAAAAAGCATATAAAAGAAGGTGGATTTAAAAAAATATACCTTCTGTTCGGTGAGGAAACTTACCTGATTGCCCACTATGCCGCCAAAATTGCGGAGTCGGTGACAGACGGTACATTGGCGGAATTTAATATACGTTTTTTGGATGGCGGCGAGTGTTCGGTTGCTGATATTGAGGATGCTGTTGAGGCTTTGCCTGTAATGTCTGACCGCAAATGTGTTGTTGTACAAAACATGAACATCAGCAAGCTTAATGCCGCAGACCACAAGCGGTTGCTGGCGATTATCGACGATATTCCGGAGGAATGTGTGCTGGTTATGCGTCAGGATTCCACTGATGCTAAGGATTCAAAATGGAAGTCCTTTGTTGCCGCTGCTGAAAAAGCGGGTGTGCAGACGAAGTTCTCGTATAAAACTATGGATGAGCTGGTAAGGCTGCTGCGCGGCGGCGTGGATAAGCGCGGTTGTGCATTGTCTGATTCCGATGCGCGGCTTATGATTCAGCGGCGGGGCAGTGATATATCATTGCTGCTCGGCGAGGTGGAAAAGCTGTGTGCGGTCGCATCGTCAAGCGGCGGGACAATTACCGGCGAAATGATTGTTGCGTTGTGCCCGGAAAATATGGAGGCGTCAGCGTATACTTTGTCCACCGCAATATTGCAGGGGAGCTATGGGCGCGTGTATGATATAATTCACCGGCTTGCCGCGTGCAAAGCGGAGCCGGTGGTGGTGCTTGCGGCGTTGTCGGGTGCTTTTGTTGATTTATACCGCGCCAAGGTTGTGGCAGCGGCGGGCGGACAGGCAAGGTCGCTGGCGGCTGATTTCAACTATCGCGGCCGTGAATTCCGGTTGGATAACGCGGCGCGTGACGGCGGCAGGCTGACTGTACAGTCGGCACGCCTTTGTTTGGAGGCTGTTGCTGATGCCGACCGTATTCTTAAATCCTCCAACATGGATCAATGGATAGCGCTTGAGCAAACTGCCGCGCGGCTTATACTTATTATAAAGACGGGGGTGGCGGTGTGATTCGCATCCGTGAGGCTGTGTTGGTGGAGGGACGCTATGACATGGCGCGGTTAAGCTCGATAGTGGACGCGCCGATTTTCCAGACTAACGGCTTCGGGGTGTTTAAGAATAAGGAATTAACCTCCATGTTGCGCCGTCTTGCCGAACAGCGCGGCATCATAATACTGACCGACAGTGATTCCGCGGGATTTGTTATCCGCAATCATATCAGCGGAATAATTCCTCCAAATCTCGTGAAACATGCATATATCCCCCCTGTTCCCGGTAAGGAACGCCGCAAAGCCGTACCTTCAAAGGAGGGTCTGCTTGGTGTTGAGGGGATGGACCGGGAAACATTGATGGAATCCCTGCGGCGTGCCGGGGCTACGATTTTGGCGGAAAATGAGCAGTTTGGAATTGCTGATAACGACTCCGACGAGCCGCCGCTGACGACATGGGATTTGTACTCTGCCGGACTGTCCGGCATCACCGGCAGTGCCGGTCGCCGTGCCGCGCTTTTATCCTCTCTCGGGTTTCCGTCGGCGATGACCTCTGCACGGCTTTTGACCGTTTTGAATGCCTGTATTTCGCGTTCGGTGTTCGAAAAGCTGGTGGAGGAGATTACAGAAAAGTAATCAATTGAAAAATCAGAGCTTATTTTTTACATTTTTATCCTTGAATAAAGTTTTTGTGGTCGGCAAATACTTTTATTACGGCGCTTGATTACCGCAGGGTTTTTAAAAAAGCCCTGATATGCGGCGACAATATTAGGGTAATTTTACCTTTTTTCACTTGAAACCCCATTGTTTTATTATTATATTTCTCCGAAAAACGGGTTTTTTGAAAAATGTTACAAAAAAGTTACTTGATTTTTGGGCAACAAGATAGTATAATGCAACACGAACCTACAAAAAATGTTTTTGTTATTATGATTCACCGCGATGAAACGGTGTTTGGAGAGGAATGTGTGTTATGCAAAAAGGACTTAGCATGAGTTCATACAACAATATGTCACTTTTTGGAACAGGTACCACTTCCGCGTTGAAGCGCTTTTTTGATATTGTAGTATCTTTCGCGATGTTGGTCGTGCTTTCACCTGTTCTTCTAATTTTTGCCGTCGTGTCGGCGGTGAGTACCAAAAGCTTTCCCATTTTTGTTCAAGCTCGTATGGGCAAAAATAATAAGGCTTTTAATGTTTTTAAATTCCGCACTATGCGGGCTGATACTCCAAGTGATGTTGCCACCGCAGAACTCGCTGATGCCGATTCTTATATCACACGCGTTGGTGGTCTTATGCGCCGTTACAGTATCGATGAGCTTCCTCAGATCGCGAATATCCTTTTCGGTCAGATGAGCTTCGTTGGTCCCCGCCCTGTTGTTGTTACCGAAACAAATCTTGTTGAACTGCGCACACGAAACGGTGCGTGCAGTGTTCGCCCCGGTCTTACCGGCCTGGCACAGATCAGCGGACGTGATTTTGTTAATGACCACGAAAAAGCCAAGATGGATGCCTTTTATGCGGCTAATCTGTCGATTTCAATGGATTTTCGTTTGCTGGTACAGACATTGTTATATGTTGTAAATGCTGAGGATATTCATGAAGGCCGCCGCAATGGGCCGGATGGCACTGCTGAACCTTCAATGTGAAAAGTTTTTTGAAGAAATGATTTGTTTGCGCCCCGAGGATGTGAATTCCTCGGGGTGCTGCTTTTTGCGCGTTTTTACCGTAAATAATGGCGGCTTTTGAGAAAATAATAAAAAAATATCGCAAATACGAATTTTTCCCGCAGTATTTAGTTGACAGAAGTGTGTGTTTTGCTGTATAGTAATAAGGTGGCTTAGTTTGGTCTTTGCCACACAGAATGATTCCCTATCAATACTTCTGGCGGCGGTTTGGATTTTGTCGCAATTTGTTTGTCGCGGGTTGTTCCCCGGCCTCGTCGTTTCCGTGAAGGGCGACACCGGATTCCGCGTCCGTATTGCTTCATTGTGTCGGATTTTCGTCTGTTGTAAGTTTTCCGAAAAGCGGATGGCGACGCTATCGGGAGGACAGGCTTTCTTTCGGGGAGGGATGCCCCGGGTTTGCCGCGCGTGTAATGTTCACGTTTTGCGGTGTCGCCGTGGTATACACGGCGGGGTTGTTTGCTGTTGTGAGCTGCCTAATTTATGAAACAGAAATTAATTCATGTGAAAAAATACAAAAACGGAGGTGGATATATCTAAATGCCTGAAAATTCAATATTATTTTGTGTTCTGTTCGGCGTTGCCGGTCTTGTGGTCGGAGGCGTTGTAGCTGCTATTATCGCATTTCGCGCAGGTATGGAAAAACGGAAGAAAATCGCGGAGTCCGCATTGGGTTCCGCCGAGGCAGAGGCCGAACGGATTGTGACAGATGCTAAGAAAAATGCTGAATCCCAGAAAAAAGATATTTTGATCGAGGCCAAGGACGAGGCGCATCGCTTGCGTACTGAGGCTGAACGTGATTTGAGGGATCGCCGCAGCGATGTACAGCGGCAGGAACGACGTATTCAGCAAAAAGAAGAAGCCTTGGATAAAAAAATTGAACTTTGTGAGAAAAAAGAAGAATCCATCAGCCAGCGTAAAACCGAAATTGATAAAAAGCTGGAGGATGTTGAAAGCCTGAAAAAGGGCCAGTTTGAAATGTTGGAACGTATTTCCGGACTGACAGCCGAACAGGCGAAAATGCAAATTCTCAATGATGTGGAAAATGAGCTTGCTCATGAAAAAGCACTTAAATTAGTTGATTTTGAAAGCCGTATGAAGGATGATTCCGATCAGATGGCGCGTGACCTTATTTCTCACGCTATCCAGCGCTGTGCCGCGGATCAAGTGACCGAAACTACTGTATCGGTTGTTCCGTTGCCTAATGATGAGATGAAGGGCCGTATTATCGGCCGCGAGGGTCGTAACATTCGTGCGATTGAAACACTGACCGGCGTTGACCTTATTATCGACGATACCCCCGAAGCTATTACATTGTCCGGATTTGATCCGGTTCGCCGTGAAATTGCCAGAATTTCGTTGGAACGCCTCATTTCTGATGGGCGCATACATCCCGCACGCATCGAAGAAATGGTTGAAAAGGCACGCCGCGAGGTTGAGGCAAACATAAAAAAAGAGGGCGAACGTGCTGTTTTGGAAACCGGATTGCATGGTATTTCTACGGAAGTTGTCCGCTTGCTTGGACGTTTGCGTTATCGGACAAGCTATGGCCAAAACGTGCTCAACCATTCGATGGAGGTTGCGTTCCTGTCGGGAATTATGGCAAGCGAGCTTGGTATTGACCCTGTTATTGCCCGCCGAGCAGGTCTTTTGCATGACCTCGGCAAGGCTGTTGACCATGAAATCGAAGGCTCCCATGTTGAAATAGGCGTTGATATTGCGCGCAAATACAAGGAAAGCGAAGCTGTAGTTCATGCCATTCAAGCCCATCACGGTGATGTGGAAGCTAAAACTATTGTGGCCTGTTTGGTACAGGCGGCCGACGCCATTTCGGCTGCGCGTCCCGGTGCGCGACGCGAAAATCTCGAGAATTATATCAAGCGGTTGGAAAAATTGGAGGAAATTGCTAACGAGTTTGAAGGTGTTGAGCGCTCGTTTGCAATCCAAGCCGGTCGCGAGGTTCGTATTTTGGTTCGTCCCGAGACTATTTCCGATGACGGAATGATTTTGCTGGCTCGGTCGATTGCAAAGAAAATTGAGGAAAATCTTGAGTATCCCGGTCAAATTAAGGTTAACCTCATTCGCGAAAGCCGTTCGATTGACTATGCGAAATAACGTGGTATAAATGGGTTTAAAGCCGGTCAGGTTTTGTGCCTGACCGGCTTTAAAAACTTTTTTTAAAAAATTTTCAAAAAAAGCTTGCATTTTCTAAAAAGGTGTGATATACTACAGTAGTTCCTTCGGGGAGACAGTTTGCTGATGAAACGAAGGTAGTTGGTGTTGATGGCGGTGAGGGTACACCCGTTCCCATCCCGAACACGGCAGTTAAGCTCACTTGCGCTGAAAATACTTGGCTGGAAGCGGCCCGGGAAAATAAGTGGATGCCAACACAGTAAGTTCGTATCGCTAATGCGATACGGGCTTTTTTTGTGCTTTATGGAAAAGAAAAGAATTTTATAAAAAATCTTGGCATTGTATTTATTATAAATGAGCGATATAATTTTATTGTACTTAAAACACAGCTGTAATTATGGTGCAAATTAAGAAAAAAGGTGGTTAGTTATGTGAAAAATACAACGAATAAGCTCACTGAATGGGCGATAAATAAAATCAAGACAGAATATCCTGATGATATTGCGTTGCTTATAGCCGTTGATGGCGCGTCAATTAATGGTGACGGACATGGTGAGCCTTTCGGCTATTTTATTCCGTCAACAGAGCGTGGTAATGAATTGGCACAAACCTTTATTATTGATGGTGTTGGCAATGACCTTTACCCTCGTTCATGGGAACGTACGGAACGTACTGCGAATTTAGATGATTTGGCGACCCCGTGTTTGGGTAACGCTGAAGTTCTTTATGCCCGGTCGAAAGAAGATGAAAAACGGTTTGAAGTCATCCGGAAAAGTCTTTTTGAAAATCTTGCTGACCCTGTATTCGTTTATAAAAAAGCATTGGAAAATCTTGATATTGCGATGGATTTTTATAAAACGATGATGTTTGAAGAGCGTTTATATCGTGCCCGGGGTTTGGTGGGATATATCTACCACCATCTGACTGTTTCGGTTGCCTGTCTTAACAATACCTATCGCAAGGATTGGCATAATGGATTCATCAAGGTGCTTTCGCAGTGGAATGCGATTCCGGATCGATTTGTTGAATACTATCAAGCGATTTTGGCTGCAAATACAGTTGGTGAGCTGAAAAGTTTGGCTCATCTTGTTATTGCTTCGTCGCGGCAGTTTATATCCCGATATAAACCTGAAAATAGTGAAAAAGCGAAAACACTGGACTATAACCGGCTGGCGGAATGGTATCAGGAGATCCGCACATGGTGGAACAGACTTTATTATTTCTGTGATATTAAAGATAGTGATGCTGCTTTTCGCGAGTCATGCCAGTTGCAAAGCGAATTGGATATTGTTGGAACAGAATTCGGGCTTGGTGAAATGGATTTATTGGGGTGTTTTGATACGCAAAACCTTGAGTATCTTTTCTGTTGTGCTCTTGAATTGGAAAAAGTTATTGTTTCGGTAATTGAGAGTAATGGCGTGATAATTAAGGATTATAATACGATTGAAGAGTTTTTAGCCGCAGAGAAATAGTGTGATGCAATATGAAAGGAAGGCGAATTGGATGAAATATCGCAATGCATCCGAGATTCTGCCGGATGAATTGCTGAAAGAGCTTCAAAAATATGCGCCGGGGGAAATTTTCTATGTGCCTTCCGACAAGAAAAGGAAAAAGTGGGGAGCAGATACCGGGGCAAAGAGGTTTTATGAGCAGCGAAATGAAGAAATCAGACATAAATATTTTCATCTGAAGATAGTGATAGATGTGCTTTGTGAGGAATATGGTCTTTCAGATGAGACGATACGAAAAGTATTGTATCGGTGAATAAAGTTAGACAAAGAGAGATAGTTAGATGGAAATCTGACTGTCTTTCTTGTTGTTCTGGATATAAGATTTTTTCCCAAAAAAAGAGTCTTTGATTAAAGTTGCGTACCTAATGCTGATATGGAGTGGGTAAATATAGTCAATTAACTTGAAAACAAGCTCATCAAATACAAATAAAACCGCATATATCAAAGCTTTTATCTGCATTTTTTGAGATGTTTTCTAAGTTAATTGACTATAGCGTTGAAATCAGTGTCATCCTGAGCAACATGTGGGCACATTGAGCTTTCTCGAATTTGAAGCAAGATTTGTGCCCACGCAAAAACGCATTTGCGTTTTTCAAAAGTTCTACAGATTTTAAAGATTCTTCGCTTCGCTCAGAATGACAGGGTGGAGATAAGAATGACAGACTTTCACATTGTAAGTGTTCTTTTGTCAGCTTACGCCGATTGAGGATTGCATTTTTTTGAAAAATGCTATATAATAATTGCACACAAACCAATTATACAATGTTTGCCGAAATATTGTTGATGAAGAAACGCGACAATGGTTATGGCGGCAATTGGCGATATAATTTGTTTTATGATTAAAATATAAATCAATATGAAAATGAGGATAAGAAATTAATGCAGACAAATCTATTTTCGCAAATGGACCTATCACAAGAAATCAAACACGCGGTTGAGGACATGGGCTTTGAAGAAGCTACAGGCATTCAATCCGAAAGTATCCCGCTGATTTTGTCCGGTAAAGACGTAATAGGACATTCGCAGACAGGAACAGGAAAAACCGCTGCTTTCAGTATTCCGGCAATCGAAAAGATTGACCTTTCGAAAGGCAAAGGTGTTCAAGTTTTGATTCTTTGCCCAACAAGGGAGCTTGCTGTGCAGGCTTGCGATGAAATTAAAAAATTTGCCAAATATAAGGCGAATATAAAAACCGTTCCTATTTTTGGCGGACAACACATTGACCGTCAGTTCGCCTCGTTGAGACAGGGCGCGCATATTGTTGTGGGAACGCCGGGGCGGATTATGGATCATATGCGCCGGGGAACTTTGAAGCTTGATATGCTGACCATGGTTATTCTTGATGAAGCTGATGAGATGTTGAGTATGGGATTCCGCGATGATATCGAAATTATACTGGCCGGCGCACCGATAGAGCGGCAAACAATTCTGTTTTCGGCAACTATGTCCAAAGAAATTATGCGTATTACTAATCAGTACTTGATTGAGCCGGAGATTATTAAGATAACACACAAACAACTCACGGTTCCCAGTATTGAGCAGCTTTATTTTGAGGTTCCGGCAGGCAAAAAGGTTGAGGCTCTCAGCCGCTTGCTGGACACATACAATCCCGGTCGTTCAATGGTGTTTTGCAACACAAAACGCATGGTGGACGAGCTTGTGAGCGAGTTGCAGCTGCGGGGATATTCGTCAAGCGGGTTGCATGGCGATATGAAACAGATAGCCAGAACGCAAATTATGAATTCGTTTAAAAACGGCAAGGTTGATGTGCTTGTTGCAACCGATGTTGCGGCTCGAGGTATTGATGTTTACGACATTGAAGCTGTTTTTAACTATGATATACCGCAGGATGTTGAATATTATGTTCACCGGATAGGCAGAACCGGTCGCGCCGGAAAGGATGGCCGGTCTTTTACTTTTGTGAGCGGACGCCGTCAGATTAATGAGCTGATTAATATCCAGAATTTCATAAAAACCAAGATAGAGTTCAGAGCTGTTCCTTCCAGCGACGAGGTAATGGAAGTGAAATCACGTCAATTTTCAGAAAAAATCAAGGCGGCTATTGATGAAGGCGGACTTGAAAGATATAATAAGATTGTTGATGCGCTGCTTGAAGAAAATTCTTCGCTTGATATTGCTTGCGCACTCATAAAAATGCTGATGGATGACAGTGGTGATGTAAATTCCCAAAAATCGGATGATGCTGTTTTTGCAAGTGAAGCCGGCAGAGAAAAATCGGATAACAGAGCCGTCAAGCCCAGAAGAAATAACGGCAGCTCGTTTGTAAAAGTACGCTCAAAGGTTCACGATGACCACGATATGGTGAATCTTTCGATTAGCATTGGTCGTAATAACCGGGTCAGCCCCGGCCATATTCTCAGCGCTGTTGCCGGTGCGAGCGGATTGCCGGGGAAGGTTTTCGGACGGATTGAAGTTCTTGACAAGCATACACTTATAGGTGTTCCCAGCGGGCATGTGCAGGTGGTGTTGGATGCAATGAACGGGTATAAAATAATGGGGAAGAATACCACAATCAAAAAATATAACCCGCGTTTGTAAAGGCATTTTGCTCATGCAAAATCGCAAAATTATGCTGATACTGTTTCAAGTTGCAACACACTGGACGGAGCATTAACTTATATGAAAGAGAGTATTTATGGGAATTGAAATTAAAAACATATGCGTTAAGGGTAATCGTGTCTCCGCAGAGGTATGGGTGAGCGGAGAAAAAAATGATGTGTGGTATGAGTTTCCCTGGGATATGGAGAAAATTTCCGTAAGGCCGGCGAATGCTTTTCTTGTGGCGTTTATGTCAATCGCTATGAAAGTTGGGGGCACATATAAGATTGACGGAGAAATTTCTCAAAACCTGTACAATCAGATGGTAACATATCAGGATATTATGACCAAATGGTATCCTGAGTTGAGCAGGGTGGAGATATTTGCCGAAAAAGTCAGCGAGGATATTGTTCCGGCTGAAAATAAAAAGAAGATATCATGTTTTACAGGAGGGGTGGATGCTTTTTATTCGTTGATAAAGAACAGCGAAAAAATAGATAACCTTTTGTATGTATGGGGATTTGACATTCCCTTGAATGAAGAAAATTTTTATAATGAAGTGCAACAGCATTTATCATCCGCAGCGGCGGATTTTGGGAAAGAAATAGTGCTTGTAAAGACAAACTTAGGGTTTGAGGTTACAAATAAGTATGCATCCTGGCTTCATTATTGTTATGGCGGTGCAATCGCCAGTGTCGTACTGCTTATGAGCCAGCAGTATGAGTTGTGTTTTATGCCTTCATGCAATGATTATTCTGTTTTAGAGCCACAGGGTTCACACGTGCTTATTAACCACCTTTGGGGATGCGACGGGCTTCGGTTCGTTTATGATGGAGCTGAAGCTTCCAGAGTCGAAAAAGTGAATTATATTGCCGATAATCAGGTTGTTCAGAAGCATTTGCGGGTTTGTTGGCGAAGCAAGGATGCATACAATTGTTCCGAATGTGAAAAGTGTATCAGGACTATGGTTAGCTTGGAAGCGGTTAATAAGTTGGATAAAGTAACAACATTTTGCAAGCCTTTGGTTGTGGAGGATATCAGTAAAATCAAGCTGGGTAACGAAGCCCAACTCAGAATGGCCGAGGCGAGTCTTAATACCGCAATTGAAAATAACAAGGATGAGATAGCCAATCAGTTGAGGGTGCAAATCGCCGATTATAAGGATGTAGAGCTTGTCGAGAATTTGCGGGGGCGCCTTGATACGTTGATGAATGATGCCGCATTTGCTGATATCGGGGGGCGCGTTGTTGATTGGTATGTGGAGAATGATACAAAGCGCACAGGAAAAAAGGTTTTTAAAATGGCGTTAAAGAAGATGAAAAACAAATTTAAAGGTTTTTTTAAATAATTTCAAGAAGAGTTTAATTAAAATATCATAAATATATTGACTAATCAGCGGTTTAGGTGTATAATGCCTATGTTGAACAAAGGCGTTCATCAGATGATGCAGAAGTCAGTGCGGTCGGCGTACATGCCGATTTTCCCACTGTCCTCTCGGAACATCATGTGATGAGCGCCTTTTTTGTGATTGGAGGGGGAGTTTATGCAGCGCGAAGGGCAAATCAGAATACCATCGGGATGTGCTGTATCCGGAATAATTGACAAAACGGGAAAGTGTATGAGCGGTGAATCAATTATAGAATCCATTTCTGTTATGCATGACCGTTCCAATGGTCTTGGCGGCGGATTTGCGGCCTATGGAATTTATCCGGAATACAAGGATTATTATGCTTTTCACATTTTTTATGATACCACACCGGCAAAAAGAGAATGTGAGGAGTTTATGGAAAGGCATTTTGATATTATCAATCTTTCCAAAATTCCCGTCAGAAAAATCAAGGAAATTACAGATGAACCGTTGATTTGGCGGTACTTTGTTTCACCTTTGCCAACCAGACTTTCCGACAGCCAGCTCGACGAACGCGAATTTACTGCAAAGTGTGTGTTCCGTATCAACACAAAAATTAATGGTGCATATGTGTTTTCCTGTGGTAAAAACATGGGCGTATTCAAGGCCGTGGGTTTTCCCGAGGATGTCGGGCGGTTTTATCGGCTGGAGGAATATGAGGGATATTGCTTTACAGCGCACGGACGGTATCCGACAAATACGCCGGGATGGTGGGGCGGTGCTCATCCGTTTGCACTGCTTGATTATTCAGTGGTACACAACGGTGAAATATCGTCATATGACGCCAACCGCCGTGCTATTGAAATGTATGGCTATAAATGCTCGCTTCAAACCGATACGGAAGCTATTACGTATATAATAGATTATCTGCACCGGAAACAAGGACTCACATTCGAAGAAATCGCGGCGGTTGTTGCTGCGCCATTTTGGGATACTATTAAACAAATGGACCCGGAACGCAGAGAAACTCATGAATATCTTCGCATAATGTTCGCGGAACAGCTTATAACCGGTCCGTTTTCAATACTTGTGGGATTTGAAGGTGGTTTGATGGCTTTGAACGACCGGCTCAAGTTGCGGAGTATGGTGGTTGGCGAAAAGGGCGACAAAGTATACATCGCAAGCGAAGAAGCGGCTATCAGAATTATAGAACCTGAACTTGACACGGTGTGGTCGCCAAAGGGTGGTCAACCGGTTATTGTTCGCCTGAACGGGGATGAAACATAATGGCGGCGCGATATATATATCCTGATTATGAGATTGTGAGAAATTACGACAAATGCATCAATTGCCGTGCATGTGAGCGTCAATGTGCAAATGAAGTGCATGAATATCTTGATGATGCGAAAAAGATGGTTTGTGACGACGAAAAGTGTGTCAACTGCCATCGTTGTGTGTCGCTTTGCCCAACGCGGGCGCTCAAAATTGTGAAAAGCGGAAGCACCTATAAAGAAAATGCAAACTGGAGCGGCAAAACTATCAATGAGATTTACCGGCAGGCGGGCACGGGCGGTGTGTTGTTGTCAAGCATGGGATGTCCGGAGGATTATCCCGTATATTTCGACAAAATTTTGCTGAATGCTTCCCAGGTTACAAATCCGTCCATTGACCCTTTGCGTGAGCCTATGGAATCCCGGATATCCTTGGGGGCAAAACCGCAAGGTGTTGAACGCGATGAAAGCGGACGGATTGTGAACAATTTGCCGCCGCAGATATCACTGTCAATGCCAGTGATGTTTTCCGCCATGAGTTATGGTTCAATCAGCTATAATGCACACGAAAGCTTGGCGCGGGCGGCGGAGGAGCTTGATATTCTCTACAACACCGGCGAGGGTGGTTTGCACGAGAATTTTTATCAATACGGCAAGAATACAATTGTACAGGTGGCTTCGGGACGTTTTGGCGTGCACACGGAATATTTAAACAGCGGTGCGGCAATTGAAATCAAAATGGGACAAGGTGCAAAACCCGGAATCGGCGGCCATTTGCCCGGGACCAAAATTGTGGGCGAGGTTTCACGTACAAGGATGATTCCCGAGGGCAGTGACGCGATATCGCCGGCTCCGCATCATGATATTTATTCAATTGAAGATTTGCGACAGCTTGTATATTCTCTCAAGGAAGCAACAAATTACAAAAAGCCTGTAATTGTCAAAATCGCCGCCGTCCACAATGTTGCCGCGATTGCGAGCGGTATTGCCAGAAGCGGTGCGGACATTATTTCCATTGATGGATTTCGCGGCGGAACAGGTGCGGCGCCGACACGTATTCGCGACCATGTTGGCGTTCCCATCGAGCTTGCTCTTGCAAGCGTTGACCAACGATTGCGCGATGAGGGAATCCGCAGCAATGTGTCCATTATAGCCGGCGGCAGCATTCGTTCCAGTGCCGATGTTGTCAAAGCTATTGCGTTGGGCGCCGATTGCGTGTATATCGCGTCGGCTGCACTCATCGCTCTCGGGTGTCATCTTTGCCGAAGCTGCCATTCCGGCAGATGCAACTGGGGTATTGCCACCCAGGTTCCCGAGCTTGTCAAGCGGCTTAATCCCGACATCGGACATGAAAGGCTTGTCAATTTGATGAATGCATGGCGTCATGAAATCAAGGAAATGATGGGTGGAATGGGTATTAATTCGATTGAGAGCCTAAAAGGAAACCGTATGATGCTGCGCGGTGTTGGATTGAGCGAAAAAGAGCTTGATATATTGGGCATAAAACACGCGGGTGAGTAAATATGGAAGATAAATCTTCCATACTTGGAAATGCAAGCTAAAGCTTAGGAGACTTTCGGGTCTAAACAACCCGAATCTCGACTGTGGTCGAGACTGCTCCAAAGTTTCCGCCGGCATAAAGACAGTCATGGTTATTAAGTTTGAGAGGAATGATTGCACAATGAAAAAAATAATCAGCGGTAAGGTTCGGGAAATTTATGAGGTTTCGGATGACAAGCTTGTTATTGTCACAACGGACAGAATTTCCGCTTTTGATGTAATATTATCCAAGCCTGTGGCGGGTAAAGGCAAGGTTTTAAACGCCGTTTCACTGTTTTGGTTTGACTATACCAGCGGGATAATCTCCAACCATATCCTGTCAAGCAAGCTAACAGATATGCCGGTGGAATTCCAAACCGACGGGTTTGACGGACGTGCTGTGCTTGTGAGGAAGCTAAAAATATTGCCATTTGAATTTATCGTCAGAGGGTATATGTTCGGAAACATGTGGGAGGCTTATTCAAACAACCGTGATTTTTGCGGTCAAGATATAAATGGCGATTATAAGCTTGCCGAAAAGTTGGACACTCCGATTTTCACCCCTTCGACCAAGGCACATGTCGGACACGACGAGTATATTTCGTTTGACGACGTTGTTGACAATCTTGGCGCTTCGCTGGCGAATCAGGTGAAGGCTGTTTGCATGAAGCTGTATGAGGCTTGTTATCGGTATGCGTATGATAAAGGTATTATTATTGCCGACACAAAATTCGAGCTTGGTCTTGATGAAAACAACAATATAGTTTTGGCAGACGAAATACTCACGCCGGATTCAAGCAGGTTTTGGAGTCTTTCAGATTATGAGGTGGGGACTTCGCCAAAAAGCTATGACAAACAGTTTGTGAGAGATTGGCTTCTTAATAATAAAGTGAACGGCGAAATGCAATTTGACAATGTGCCGGATGATATTTTGAAAAAGACGGCAGATATCTATGACGAATGCCTGAAAAAAATAACGGAGTAACCGCTGTTATAGTCAATTAACTTGAAACCAAGCTCATCAAATACAAATAAAACCGCGTATATCAAAGCTTTTATCTGCATTTTCTGAGATGCTTTCTAAGTTAATTTACTATATGAGGTGATTTTTTTGAAAAAAGTTTATGTTAATGAAAAATGGTGCTTATACAAGCCTTATTCGCGAAAAAACTCCTCTTGATACCATCAATTTTGTGCTGATTTGTGAAAAACCGGGGTTAATGGCGTTCGAAAAGGGCGACAGAGAGGTTAGATTGGGAGGTGCGGTGACATGATTATATCGGCAAGGAACATCAATTTCAGGGAATTGAACCGGAAAATAAGAGAAGCAGGTGAGACTGTTTGTATAAACGATTGCTATGGACAACGGTTCATTTGCAGCGGGATGAAAGAAAAAACGCTTACCATAAACGGAACACCCGGAAATGCTTTGGGTGCCTATTTGGACGGCGGCGATATTACAGTAAACGGCAACGCGCAGGATGCCGTGGGCGATACAATGAATGATGGCAGGATTGTTATCCATGGAAATGCCGGTGATGCTCTCGGGTATGCTATGCGCGGCGGAAAAATTTTTGTGGAGGGTAACGCCGGATACAGAACCGGTATACACATGAAGGAATATAGCGGCTTAAATGGTGTGGACAAAAAACCGGTTATCGTTATCGGCGGCAGTGTTGGCAGTTTTTTGGGAGAATATCTTGCAGGAGGATTGATTGTAGTGTTGGGCATCGGTTCAAAAGTTCCGGTCGGGAATTTCACGGGAACAGGTATGCATGGCGGGCGAATATTTATCCGAACAATGGAAGAACTTGTGAATCTTCCCGCACAGGTCAGCGTGGAAATTGCGTCTGCAGATGAATTGAAGGAAATTGAGCCGTATATTTCTGAGTTTGCAGAACGTTTTGGCATGGATTCAAATTCGCTCATGCGGGATAGGTTTTTAGTATTGAAACCGAATGCGAAAAATCCATACAAACAATTATATACCGCGAATTAATCTGAATGTGGTATAATGTCAACAAAAGCGCTGCTGCGGCACCGGTTTTGTTGAGGGAAGAATTCCTCTCGGGCTGAAAGCCCTCCCGCCGCTGCGGCGGCAACGGTATTCTTCCGCCGGAGTGCGATAATTTCATGGTATAATGTTAACAAAAG
>JGI994J12354_10000885_pt1 | contig 30685 bp, 25 predicted proteins | sample IntmicLarv3ML3BL_FD_12354 | JGI IMG/M metagenome (IMG submission 12354) | reverse complement strand
GATTTGCACCCACGCAAAAACGCTTCGGCGTTTTTCCAAAATGGGATAAATTTTTAAGATCCTTCGCGCCAGTCAGGATGACGCTGAAATCAGCGCTATTTGTCCACTCCCATAGGAAATGTCATTCCCGTGCAGAATATCCGGCTTTTTAAGGAACAGCGATGATACAGCACCAACTATACCTGCAACAAGACTAGCTTCCTCAACCGCAACGGCAAATGCGACCGTCGCGCGCCTACCCACATGGCACACTTGCGATTCTTCCACACCAATAACTATTTTAATGTTCTTTTTAAAAATATGGGACACAAATGGGGCACAAAAACGCTTTTTTGAGCAAATTTAAGCAAAAAATTAGCCTCTCAAAGTGAATTGCTTTGAGAGGCCAAACTCTTATAAACCCTTGCTATGACTGATTATTTACTGGCTTCCTCAACCGCAACAGCACATGCAACAGTTGCGCCAACCATCGGGTTGTTGCCCGTCGATTTTTTAAGAGCCAAATCAACGTATATTATCATCTGTCGTCCCCTGCAATCCTCTGTTTCAAAGGATTTGTTGGGAATTTCCCGGATTGTTTATCACTACGTCTCATTTCATTAAACTGTATTTCACGGTATAAAATTTGTGTAAGGGCGTCAAAATGGCGCCAATCACTTAAATCTTTACCCCTTTTTCTACAAACCAAAATCAACCACATTGCTGTCGCTAATTATACGGATATTGCTTGGGTCAGTTAAATCTTTTCCTTCGTAATCCACCAAGAATTTAATCAAAGATTCTTTTCTAACCTTATATGTACCAAGTTTCATAACCGGTAATAATCCGGCTTTGATTAAGTTGTACACATATGTTGTATTTGTATGTAATAGTTCGGACACCTCCTTTACAGTGTACAATAATTTTTCGTTTGAAGCAATCGGCATTTTCATCGCCCCCTTTCATTATGTTTTACGAATAATCTGACGTTTTGCTACGAAGCAAGAAACAAAAGTTAAAGCTTTCTTATCATTTCTTCGAAAAGCTGTTTAAAAGCCTGCTTATCCTCTTGGTATATGTGCTCAAAAGGGTCAATTTTTTCATACGGACTGTCATACATCATGCCCATTGCCAAAATATCCGCTATTACATCGCTCTGTTGTTCCGCGGAATATATTTCAAGACCCTTCGGAAAATAGCGCTTAAAAATCTTCTTCATTTCATCTTGGATATCAAATCCGCCAGTACACCGAACATATAGAGCGTGTCCCAACTCATGGAAAAATACATACTCTGGCTGAACATCAAACTTGGGGTCAGCGATTGTGTGGTATATAAAAATATGCAGTTCGATTCCTCTTTCGGTAAACTGGACTAGACAATGGCTACTGACTTCTTTGTGGCTATATGGAATTATCCCGATCACTGCTTTTTTATCTTTAAAAACCTTATTGGAAAAATTATAATTCTTAATTTAATAATTAATAATTTCTTTGACCTTTTCTTTAGTGATCAATTTACCCACAGGCTGTGTATAGATATCCTTAATATGCTGACCAAAGACTATCAGTCTATGAAGCGTTTCAATTGGGTTTTCCATATCCGGCGTTATAAAATTAATCAACTTTCCGACTGCGGATTTTTCTTCACAAATATAAAAAGACTCAAAGTTTTTGTTTGTAAAGCCATGAAACATATAATCTACTATATTGTTTTCCGTTAATAGCCGGTAGAATAGATTGAGAAATTTTGCAGAGTGTTTTTCTTGTAAAACTGACTCAGCAAAATCAATCAACTTATCACCAAACTCCATCAAGTTTTGACAACAGGCAGCGGCGTTCATTTTTTCGTAAGTGTTCATCATGGGACATACCTCCTTTTTATAATGTAAACCAGTTTAAAATCGGTTCCGACAATAGTATGACTGTTTTGAAAAATGTGGCCATGATTTTTTGAAAATTTTCTTGCTTTTGTTTTTTTAAGGGCAGAAAAAGCAAGAAACTCGCATAAAAAGCGAGTTTCTTAGTGAGGTTGATTAGGGTGGAATTGTGGCATATTTATTGAATTTTTTCTTATAAACTTGGCTGGTGAGCGCTTCCTTGGTAAGGGCGTGGTCACGGTTAGAATCTCCATAGAAACCTGCTGAACAAGGGGAGCTTGCTTTTGAGTTGTCCCACCCATATGCTGGGGAAATAGATTACGCGTTACGCAAAACGTAAATATCCTTGAAGGAAAATTAAAATACAAAGAGCAAGAGGAGAAAAAGCTATTGTTCGGGGCATTGTCACAATTGTACAGAGGACACGAGTGATGTCAATATATAGTCGGCTATGTAAAAACTTCTGTTACAATATTAAATTGCGATGAATTTTTACGTTTCCCATCGTGGTGTTTCATGTTGATCAATTTGGTGACTCGGTTTTATCCGAACTATAAAGCCGCCACCAATTCCACAACTTGCATTAGCTTTCACTTCAAAAGCATCGTCAAAAATTCCAGCGGTTGCTTCTGCTCCAATTGAAAGAATATCTCCTGTTATTCCAAATTCAATTTGGGTTTCAAATATTTCAAATGCGAAACGAATGCTTCCAGAACCCATCGCTGCTTTAACTTTAAAAGTTGCGCCCATTGCACTCAACCCAGCTTGAGAAGATGCAGTTAAAACATCGCCGCTAACCTTTGCAGATAACGAAGTTCTATTTTTGCTCACTCCTACTCTTCCGGTGAAGTTGATAATAGATGCTTTTGCAAATATTCCTATCAAAAATGTGGAATTTTTGTTTTTAGGAATTAATTTTTGATCCAATTGTCCTCGGATCATATGCTCACTATATCCGCCAGTAACAGAGCCGGAGCATTTTACTATCCTTTTTTGAAAATCAGCTTTTTGGGTATTGGTTTCAGGGTCAAAGAAGGTTGATGTAAAATTAATGGGGATTCTTACCCATTTCAACCAAAGCCTGCAAAAGCGGCTTAAGGTTTTTAAGATAATGATTAGAATTGTTTTTAGTGAGATATTCATATTGTGTTCCTCCTTAAAATTTTAAGTAGTCTGTGGTTTGCTAAAAATTTCAAGAAGGCGGTGCGCGGATAGAGGTGAAATGATATTGGGACATAGAAAAAGCTCCCTTCGATTTTCATCTGCGGGAGCTTCCTTATCTACATAAACTAAGAAGCCGGGCAAGGCAATCCCATTGATTTGGGATTTGCCTCTACACCGGCTTCAAGAGCTCACGCAGAGTGAATTATGAGATTGTGGCCGTGATTAAGCCTACGAGTGATATGGTATGTACACCGTTTCCGGTGGACTGTTTTTTCGTGCGTGGGTAAACTCTATCCCTTCTAAGGGAACAGGAAACGAGGTCATCTTATCTCCGTTTCGGAAATAGAGGATATTTCGTGTCTGATCATGCATTGCGAGCAAGTGCCTCCCTATAGGGGTGCGAATTTCTTTTTCCTTTGTCGTTACGGGCATTCCAGTCATAAACAATCGCCTTCTTTCTCAAACTTTTTGTATCTCCGCAGCGGGAACTGCATATACTAATACTAAACGCTCCTATGGGCAATTCACATAGCTTAACCTTGTCCACAAGGTGTTGCCATATAGGAACATGACTTGAAAAACAAAACTATTTGAGCGATGACATAATAGTTGAATGACACATGTCATATTAAGGCTTGATAAAGCTTGATTGCCATTTCAGGACTTGCACGGATATATAGGACTTGTCCGAAACTTGCAAGCAAGATTCGGACAATGGAAAAGGGTTGTCTTTGGGGTATAATAATAACCAGTTCCAACACACAGAACTTAAAATAAAGGAGATACAACTTAATATGGCATGGAATCTGGCCGATTTATTTACTTCGGTTCAAGAGTATGAAAGCTCAAAGGGTGACTTAGCGCAGCTGCTGGCTGAAAGAGCTGATGAAAAAAGGTCCTCTGAATCAATCGAATTTTTGGAAGAACTTTCTACCCGGTTTGAATTACTGGAAGCATATATCGCTCTCAGTCTTGCGCATGACCGCTCTAACACTTATTACTCGAACGAAGAACAAAGCCTTTTATTGCTCAACACAAAAATTAAAAACATAAAAAAGCAGCTTGTCCGAAATTCGGACAAGCTATCAGGCAGTGATAAAAATATCGTCTATGCTTTTTTTGTTTCCAGACTAAAAAGAGTATTCGCTCATCAGGCGGACGAAAAGACAGAATCCATGATTTCCGACATGGAAAGAATCAACGGTGAGAACTGGACATCTTTGCGTAAAATCGAATTGCAAAAACTTAGAAGCACAGATGATCAGTCTCTGTGTGTTATTCAGGCACGGCAACTTGAAAGCGAAGACGCTGTTCGCCAAAACAGTCTTTTAGAAGAAATAAAAATGTGTCGTAAGGCAGAAGAAGTCTCTTGCCGTGCTTTGAACGCAATCAAAGCGGAAAATAACATGGTTTCAAAAGCTAGAGGGCATTCCTCTGCCATGGATATGGTTTTGCATAACGAAGGAATTCCTTTTTGCTTTATTAGCGCAAGCCTTGCTTCTATGGGCAAAGTTTCTAAGAATATTCTCAGCGGCATTGCCAAGAAGCAAAGCCGCATTGGCACGGACTCTTTCAAGTGGTACAACATCAATTACATTTCACATAATCAAAAAACTTTACCGCTATCCTTTGAAAACGCAATAGAAGTCATAAAAAAAGCGTTCCACCGTTTTCATCCCGAAGCAGGAAAAATGGTGGAACGCTCTGTTAGTCACAATCTTATCAATTACGAAAAAGTCGAAACAAAAAGATCAGGTGCTTTCTGCACGAATGTCACCGCCAAAAAGTCAACCTATCTTATGCTCACTTATTCCGAAAATCTGCGGAGTTATATTTCGCTTGCGCATGAATTGGGTCACGGCTTCCATTACAGCCTTATGAATAAGCATGGGTATTTAGCCAATGCCGCCCCAACGACCTTAAAAGAAAGTGTAGCTCATTTATTTGAAATATTAGCTTGCCAGGAACTTTGCATACAATATCCAGAGCATTGTCAACAAATTTATGAAATGCAATTAACAAGTCTCGCATCAACATGGATTGATGTGCAATCAAGATACCTATTTGAAAAAGAAGTATTTGAACGATGTAGCGATCATTATTTTACGCCCGAAGAATTAACTCAGCTAATGCTTTCAAAACAAAAAGAAATAATCGGCGATTACGAAAATGAAGACGCGTATAATCCGACGACATGGATTAGCAAACCGCACTTTTATTATAGCGAAAAGCCTTATTATAATTTTCCATATATGATTGGTCGCTTGCTCTCGTACTATTTATATGGTAGGATAAAAGACGATGCCAATTTTACAAACGAACTCATTTCAATGCTCGAAACAAGCGGGATGTGTTTGTTCTCGGAGAGCTTAAATAAAATCGGGATAAACGAAACCGCTCCAGACTGGTCACGATCTGAAAATGAAATTGTGAGTGTCATTAATCAGTTCAGTTCATCTATCAACAAATCGTTCTGAGCGTCTTCGACTTCCGCACATACCCAAGGTTCGCTTTCTTTGCAATGCTTTAAAGTTGCACTGAGTTTTGATCTTGCGACATCCCCATTGTCAACTAAAACAATATCCTTGAGTTGAATCCATCTTATATATCCAGCACCGGGCAAGTGCCAGTCATCAGATTTGATTTGAAAAAGGTCTTTGTCCACGCTTATATCGGGATTGTCTTTGAGTTCGACAAAACGGGAGAAAAAGGGTTCAAAAACTTTTCCCGGTATTGTTGCTATCGTCTGTAGTCCCCCCAATATTCTGTGCATATGATGGATAGACTTGGTGGGATACTTTAGTCTATAAGTATAGTCACTACGCGCAATTTCGTATCGGGCATAGGATTTATAATATATTTTAATTTGAACTTTTGTATCTTCTTTTTTTATTGGGATTTCAAACCACACATCGTGCGTATATTCAAGGTCACGCTCTTTTCTTTCAACCTTAGTTTCTATTATCCTTGGTTCTCCCCAATACTCGCTGTACGTTTTTCCATTTATTCGGATATCCAATTCCTCATATACTTGTTTTGCAAGTTCCTCATCTGTTTGTCTTGCTTGTGTCTTCTTAACGGTGCGAGTGATTTTTTGAGTAAATTCCGCTCCGCTTTTTTTACAAAACGTTTCATCCATCAATACAACGCGAAGAATGGTTGTAAGGTCGTTTGACAAGTAAATATTTTCTTTCCTAAAGGAGCGCAAACAGCAGGCGTTAAAATGGCTTTTATTGTTTATTTCGGAATGCATATATTCATCCATCATGTTGTGAACTTTTTCTTTGCACTCCGTAATGACTGTAATGAAATCATCGCCTTCAGCAGGTTCTTGTATTAACTTTTGAGCAGGACGGCCATCAAGACTTTTTATCAAACTGTCAATCGCATTAATAAAGGCTTTAACTTCATCCTGCGTAGCATCTCCTATGGCGTTTTTGAAATCTTGAAGATATTTTTGTTGTGCGGGCAACAATTCGAATGTCTGAAGCATCAACTCAACTTTACTAAGCAGTTTTTCTATGTCTCGTGGAAGTTGCTCTGGATATTGACGATGGTTATTATAGCCAAGCATACAGGCAAGCGAGTAGGATGCCTCTGCTATTGCTGTAGCAAATCCAGATTGAAAGCATTCGTTTTTTATTGCCTTACCTATTTGACGACTTACAGTGGACTCGGATTGCCCTGTTGCATGTGCAATTTCTGCGTTCTTAATCCATTTGGGATTGCTTGCAACGAAGATTATAAAGTCTTCCAATTTGAATGATTTCTTTCCGGACATATTATCGCCTCTCAATCATAAAGTTTATCTATACGCGCCACAAAGCGTCTTGCAAGAAACTCGCGGGGAGCTTCCTAAACAGTTCTCAAAGTATTCTATGAACAATAATCGGCTTGCAGAAAGCGTTAACCAGCCTTTTGTCAAGCTTTTGATGAGTTTAAGTTTTTTTATTTATCCACATGCCGAGCACATTAAATATGAGGTTGATTCGGATGAATTCAAAAGCGTCACGACAAAACAGCATTGTAAATTGTCGAATGGTTCAACTTACATCTCATAACGGATAAAACAGTAAGATGGAAGCGTGACTTTAGGTGGTTGGAAGCGCTGCTGAAAGTGGTTAAAAAACTATAATAAACACAAAAAAGCTGAGAGCGGGTTCATTCGCCCTCGTCACCCGTGGGTATTAAATTGTCACACGCCATTGTGTAACGTCGTTTCATAATACACCAACCGCTTTTTCATAGAATTAGATGTTTCGCTATTATTTTATGTTATTCAATTTTCTATGTTATGTAACAGTGGCGAAAATAGATTTATCATCGACCTTTCTCGAACTTTGCTAAAACATATATCGCACACACTAAATTATATACGATCCCCCCAAGAATGTCAACAACAAAAACATTGGTTGACAAAATTAAGCGCAATAGTGTTCGAAATATTGACAACCAATCTCGGATAGGCTATAATAAATACATTCAAACAGAAGGAGGGGGAAAAATGTCTGGGATTTTGGAATTTATCCAAGAAGAATTGAAATATAGCCCCTACAAATCTTTATCATCTCTTTCAGAAGAAGGACTGAATACTTCACGGACAACTTTTTATTCCCTTATGAATAATCCTGTAGGCCGGTTAGACCGCAATATGGCTAAGAAAATAATTAGAGCATTAAATCTATCTGATTCCAAAGAAGTAGAGTTTCTTAACCTTGTCACAAAATATGTTCCAGATATAGGCGGAAGTTTCTATCAAGACAAAATAATGGACATAATGTTTTCTGCGCCGGCTTTTCAAGGGAAAAAAGCGGCTGAAATCGAATGTTTTTCTGATGACAACAACCGCAATAGGAGAATTCGTTCCTATGATGACATTGTCAATAAAGCCGCATTAGAAAACGGAGTAGAAATAAAGATTAAAATCAGGAATTGCTTATCAGCACCTTCATTGACATCAATATATGCCCTGATTACCAATCTTCGAAAGAAAGTCGAAGATTGTCAACGCAATGGTAAAATAATTAAAGTCGTCGTAGAACACATTTTAACTCTAGGACACATAAGTTCCGTTGGACGGATTTCTGCGTTGCTAAGTGTCGCTCACCTTATCCAATTTTGCAACTATTCGGTATATCACTTAAAATACGCCGATATACCAACTGAAATTGATAATGAAAAAAGCATTTTTGATTTTCTTGAAAATACAATAGCTTTACGATTAACCAGCGAATCACCTGCTTATGAAGATTCATATTTTGTGTTTCATCTTTCCAATATCAATGGAAAACGCGACTATTGTTTTGAAAGCACTCAACATAATTTCTATTCTTTATACCGTACAATGTTTAATCGCTTGAAATCAGATGTTTCTGAAAGCCAAACCTATGTCACCAAAGGAGCAGCCGAGGTCAACGAGAACATAGCTAATGTTGCAGAAAAAACTCGGCGTTTGATGGTGAAAAAAGAACCTTGTCTTGATAATATTAGTCCAAGTGTTATGAAAAAATACATTGACGATTTACTCGCTAATTATCCTCAACTTGCCTCTTCGTTCCGCAAACAGACTGATTACACAGATAAATACGGGTATTTAATTCTCGACAATGATTTTTTCGATATGCAACAACATATGCTCGCTACTCGTTTTAAAACAAATGAAAAAACTGGTGTGATAAATTTCTATGATGCCAATGCTTTTTCTTGGTTTATTCGTTCGGGAGAACTTGTTGAAATCAAAGGATTGCCTTCATTTAATCAACGTCTTCTTAGAGAGCAATTGATGTATATGTATAAATGTGTCGAATCGGATTACGGTGTCAAAGGAAAACAACAGTTTTATTTTTTAAATAATATGAGCATTGCTTCAAAGTTGTTTATCAATGTAAACGAAAATAAAGATATTTGCGTTTTAAATGAAGATTGTTTGAATTTGATAAATTCAAACTTCACTTTCACCGATCCGGACGTTTCGAGTCTGATGTACATAGTATTGTCTAATGCGTTACCTAAAAGAGATGTTTTTTCAAAAGAAGATGCTCTTAAAATGCTTCGTTGCTTGCTCATTGAAATTGGCGGCACAGAAAAGGAACTTAAGTCTTACAAAAGGCCAAATTTTGATGATTTAGAAGATTGAAAACCATTTGTTATGCTCATGAAAAAGTTAATGAGGGAACCTTTTCGCTTAATTTTTCGGTTTACAAAAATATTTTTATATGTTGTTTCGGTGGCGTTGTAGATATCCTTAACCGCGTTGTTTGGCTTTGATTTTTTATATGAGCAAGATCATCCTTAATAAAATAAAAATCTCTGGGCGAAATTTGTCTGAAGTGGTAGATTTTTAAATTGAGTTGTGCTAAAATAGGTTTCGTAGAATAAGTGGACTTCTATTTTAGGAGCAATATGTTTATGTTACAAAGAAAGCTTGCAACTGTTGAAGAAATCACCGAATATGTAAAAATTATAATTGACCATCACTGTCAATATCCTTCTCGTGCGAAGCATAACGTTGAAAAGTTAGAACTTCTTTTTAATGCTGATGCATATGTTTGGAAAGAAGTAATTCAAGACGAGAAATTCAATGCATCTTTTATAAACGCTCTTGGCAAAAGACGTATGAAAGTTTTAAAAAAGATGCTCTATAGGATTGATAAAGCCCATTTTAAAAATATTAGTTTTGGTGATGAGGGCGAATAAAACGGTTATATCATCGTATGGTAAATTAGTCGGTATGATGAAAATAAATTCTAACCTGTTTTTGGGTATAGAATAGGTGAAAAACGAGTGAAAAACTAAATTGTTTAGAAGCAAAGTTTATTTATCAATAAAAAAGATGCCACATAATAAAGTGATTTTGTTGGTTGCCTGTGGGACAGTAATTTTGTTGTTAATTTGACCAATTGCAACGCGAAAGTTACGTTTGCAATACAATAAGACTTTTTTGAGTGGCCGTTTATTGTTGTTTCATCCATGATAAATACATTTGATGATTAATAATCGAGATGAATGAGGGATGAAAAAGTGATAAATGATATATCGAAAGAGCTTGCTTCAGGGCTTGGTATTGCCATTGCCATGGAGGCTAGGAGATTATCAGAGAAGTATCAAAAAGATTTTTTTGACTGCGAAGATCTTATGGCTATTATGGGAATAGGCAGAAATAATGTTCGCGAGTTAATGCGAAGCGCAAGTTTTCCAACCATCGTTGTCGGAAATCGCAAAATAGTAAGTACAATTAATTTTGTAATTTGGCAAGTATCGTTATGTCCTGATGTAAACGAGGTTCTTAAAAAACATTTTGACATGGCTTAAAAATGAAATCTAGGTGGATACTCACCTTGTTTCGTTATTAAATATTTTGCGAAACTTAAATAATCTAATAGGTTAGAAGGACTTCTCCATCAAGGGAGGTTCTTTTTTATATTTAGCCGTCTTTTGAAAAAACATATTAAAATATCATGGCCGCTTTTTTTCATATTCAACATACTATTTTCGAGTCGATGATGAAATGCGTTTTGAGAGTCTGTGTCTTTCAACATATTAATTTCAGAATCTAAAGATGACGAATGGAGTTCATTTTCCAAAGAGCCATTGAAGACTCAAGAATTTATATGATTGGAGACCATGTATATGGGCAAAGTATTGACTAGAAAGCGCGGTGAATATTGGCAATATGGATTTGAATCCGCTAATGTTGACGGTAAAAGAAAACGAATATATAAAGGTGGATTTAAAACAAAAGCTGAAGCTATTGCAGCAGGGAATAAAGCAGAATCAGAGTACAATGAAGCCGGATTGCACTTCGCTCCATCAGAAATTAGCTTTCACGATTTTTTAGATTTATGGATGGAAACATATTGTAAAGTTAATTTAAAAGATGTTACTGTAGTAAGCTATAAAAAGAAGATAAAACTTCATATCAAGCCAGAGTTAGGGATATATAAGTTAAAAGCGTTAACACCTACAGTGATGCAGGAATTTATCAACAAGAAAGCGAAAGAGAATTACAGCAGAAACACATTATCAGTAATCAAAGGCATTCTTACTGGCAGCTTGCGTTATGCCGTTCAAAAAGACTTGATACGACATAGTCCCATGACGAATGTGACGCTTCCCAGTCCACGAAACGAAAAGCTAAAACCGCGGACAGCTCCGCATACATATATTCAACCTAATCGAATCGTTGAAATTTTTGAGCGGTTTCCAGAAGGAACATCGCCACATTTGGTTATGATGCTTGGCTATAAAGCCGGTTTGCGTTTAGGTGAGGCTTTTGGTATCACTTGGGATGACGTTGATTTCAAAGAAAGTACCATACGCGTAAACAAACAAGTACAATGGGATGAAGCAAAAAAAGTTTGGTATTTCAGCAATCCCAAATACAGTTCATTTCGTACCATTGATTTGGATGAAGAATGCATGGAATTGCTCAAGCGAGAATGGGCGCGACAAATCAAAGCGAAGGATTATTACGGTGAATTATATACGAATAATTATGCAAATGAAAATCGACAGTTAAATATCAACGGTGAAGGTGAACTCGTTTTTCTGATTAATATTCGTGAAAACGGTGAATTTATCATTCCGCGAACAATGCAACATACATCGGGCGTGATTCATCATAAGTTGAATTATCCGGAGTTTTCCTTTCATTCTCTTCGTCATACACACGCAACGATGCTGGCTGAAAATGATGCACCAGCAAAATATCTTCAAGATAGGTTAGGACATAAAAATCTTGAAATCACAATGAGGTTCTATCTGCATTTGACAGAAAAGATGAGAGAAAAGGGCTCAGGAGTATTGCAAAAAATGTTTCCGATTAACAAAACCGAAACAGAAAAATGAATTGGATAATGTTCTTTGGAAAAATAAAAACAAGTGCGGTGGTTGTAAGGTGACCACCGCATTTGTTTTTATATTGCTTATCTCAAAACTACTTATTTGACGCCATGCTAAAATCAATGGCGTCACCAGGGCGTCAAGAGGAAGTTTTTACATAAAAATGAGGTTTTCGAAGATGATTTCTCCGAAAACCTCAATCTTTAAAAACATAGTGTTTATGCGGGTTTACAGCCTATTTACTCGCTTCCTCAACCGCAACAGCACACGCAACAGTCGCGCCAACCATCGGGTTGTTGCCCCTGCAATATTTGAACCCCAAGACAGCGTTTTTTGTAACCCTCTAATATCGTGTTTTTCTTGATATAAAAGGCTTTTTCGGGGTTAATCTATATGGGACGTCAATTTTATTTTCTTTGTTTTTATCTCTGTTTTCTCTTCAATATTTGTAAACGGGCCACAAAGCGGCCACAAATCTTTGATTTCAATCTAAGTTTTACTGTGCGACAACAGTCGTATCTCCATGATTAAGCATAGCAACATTATTCGGGTTCGTCAAGTCTTTACCTTCGTTATCTGCCAAGAATTTTTTGAGCGATTCGCACCGGATTTTGTATGAGCCAAGCTTTAATACCGGCAGAAGACCCGCTTTGATCAAGGAATATACATATGCCTGATTTGTATGTATGAGCTCAGATACCTCCTTCACACTGTACAGAATTTTCTCGTTTGAAGCAACCAACATCTCTATCACCTCCGTTCATTATACTGCCTTCCATAGATAGTATGTTGACGGAGATTTTTTTGGCCGGAGATTTTGCGCGTTTTCATATGATTTTTTCTATTAATGACGTAAAATCACATGAAATATCGAAAATCATATACCGCACCCTCATATTGTGATAACAACCAACCAATACGAGCTATCGCATTAGACGATTCAATCGTACAAGGCAATTTTGAATATAATCCAAAACTATTCCAATTCATTTTTGACAAGCCAAGTATTTCTGTCACAATTTGCTCCATGGACCCGTTGCCGTAATGCTTAACAATTCTGAGCGGTAGTGGGATAGTCTTTCCGCCTTGTATATATTTGAAGTTTGGATTGCGAACCGATGGAGCAATTCCGTGAGTAAATAAATGTAAGGTTTTTTCGTTAATAGGATAGCTCAGTCCCCTTCGCACAGGAAAACCATCAATGTTTGTGTTTGATTTATCATAAGCGAAGCATTTAAGGTCATTCTCATATGAAATTTCCAATAGCTCTAAATCAATAATTCCAGCACTAAACAAACTCTCCTTCAATCCTTTTATTTCCTCTTGTCTAAAAGGCGTTCGTTTGTGAATTACTACACGTTTTGGAAGTTCGGTAAATGATTTATAAAACAATTCTTTAATATTTAAACCAAGCTTATATGCTTCATTTTCTGTAAGATATGGATTCTTTTTACGATCAAAGGTACACTCGTTTATTCTTGAGAGTTTATATTTCATTCCTTGACCATCAGCAGAATAGATGTGGCTACAACCGACAACGATTTGCGAACCATTTTCAGAGTGGTTTATGCTATACCCAATTCCTGCAAAAGCAGTATCTTTTTGTACGCCAGATACTATCCAAGGAATTCTGCATGACTTCACATATATCGACAAAGATAATGCCCACATAATTTGGCAGTACATATCTTTGTCAGAAAGTGTTTTTTCGCGAATAAATTGAGTTGCAATATTCTTTTGCACGGCATATGCTTTCACAAAATCGTGCAAATCGTATTTTTCATGTTCGTCTGAGAAACCGGTGAGCGACTCATATTCTTTCGGAATATAGATTATCGCCACATCAGTTTGCATAGCACTCAGTTGGTCGAGCTTCTGAGTTATACTTTTTCCGAATTCAATCGAAGCTTTCTTTATGTCGTTATTATTAGCAACAGGGGCATTAATGTTTAACCATAAATTTGAATCTGCTGTTGGTACAGTGATTCTGGTTTTGAATGCACTATAAAAACCGGGGAATGATGTCACAAACTCCGTGTTATATTTTACACTATGTCGATTTTGTAAATTGGCAAGAAAATGCTGAAATGCTTGCGCACCACTTTGAGGACAGATTACTCCTAGTGAAATAGTTGAACGCAATACATTTTCATTAATTGCATAATCAACAGGTGCGTTGTTTGTAAGCCCTCGCATTGGATGAAAGTCGGTGGCTCGATTTTTAAGTTGTGGGTCGTAAAATTCAAGTTCAGGGTCTTTGCACTCCATTCCGTGCAATACAATGCGTTTTTTTGAAACTGTATTAGGCAACCGAACTTCAAATGATTGTCCATAATTAACTCCTAGCAAGGCATTGTTTGCACCAACAACAAAATCAAACCCTGTCGAACTATTTATGGGATACTTATTTCTAATAGAGGTATCTCCAAACAACTTTTTTGCCCATTCAACTATGTATTTTTCTACATTTAAGTTCGGCTGCCGACCATTTATTTCGGCATGAAACATATCGGAAAATTGTTTTTTCTCTTCACGATTCAATATCAAATCCTTTTCATATACAAAGCTGGGCGATAAAGTGACATATGTGTATTGCATATCAAAAAACAGAGACATTTCTATTCCTTGATAAGCCGTTATAGTTCGTTTACTAATATTTTTTTTGATGATCTTTTTTGTATCCCAAATCTTTTCTTTTGAATATCCAAGTGAGTGAATTTGTCCGATAATTGCTACCAACGTTTTACGCAATAATTCTTGAAATGGACTTATGCTTTCAAGTAACTCTTTCGTAAATGGTGTCTGGGCCACCTCGCTTTTAAGTTTGTTTCCGCAGACTTCACGAATATTATCAGCTGTTCCCCAAGCATAGATGAATTCTTTGTATGGAACAGCCATTATATTTTTATTCATTAGGAACTTGCAGTATTCCCATGGCTTTTCTCCAGTGCTGTAGTCAACCTGGAATTGATAACACGTTTTCGGAAAAGCAATAGGATATGTGTTTGTTCCGACGATCTTATTTGCAATGGCAGTTACGGTATTGAATTTTGATATTCCGTTATTTATTGAACTGCCGAGTTTCTGTTTAAGAGATTCTATATTTGCAACAACAGTTTTTTCATCAGACAAGCAATGACGGGCAATACTATATAACGTATTATCAAATCCATCAGTTGGAATATAGTATGCGCTACGGCCATTAGCATTTATTGTATCTATTAAGCGAGATACATCATCATTTGCATTTTGTCCGTATCCGCACCAATAAAGCCGTCCGCTACCTTTAGTTTGATATGCTTTTTCGAGAGCATCCATCAAAGACTTATCTCTTCCACTATATCCAATCACTATGAGATTTCTATTTGTAAGCTCATGACTCAAAGTGGAAACAAAGGTTTCGTTTTGAGAATCAAGTTCAGTAGTGGTGTTTTTCAAACTTCCATATTTATAGTCTCCATGAAGCGCGATACAAAGAAGCTCCCTATCTGTATCGCCACGATATATGCGTTCTGATGAATCACAAGTGATTTCTATAGGATTTAGATTATAGCCATGAGCGCATTTTACCATTAGACCATCAAAATTAGTTGTCCAGACACTTTTTATCCAGCCAATTTCTGAAAGCATAGAAATAAGGTGATATCCCAAACTGGGATTTTTACCAGTTGTAAGATGTTGAAAATATTTTCTGCGATCGTCTTCAATTGGTAATGATTTTTCAGCGTAAAAAGAATATTCCTCAGATGAATCTGAAACCGGATAATCCTGTTTATTGTCAAACCATTTTTGAATGGCAATACGGACGTTTTCCACTTTGGTATTAGAACAAGAATCTATCATTGTGGGATTGTGGGATAAAAAAATCTCTCTTTTCCAATCCCATATACAATCCGAAGCAGATGGCACACCCGATTCTACTGATGCACCAGCACCCAATAATATTGAATGTGGCATATCCATATTTTGTTTTAATGACCGCATAAATTCATCAAATTTGAGTGTTTGCATCTATAGTTTTCTCCTATACTACGCCACTTGTGCATTGGCGTTAATTGTGTTGATAATTGTTCGTATTCCTTCCCAAACAGCGATATCCGTAAAGATTTCTACAATGCTGCCGCGGTCGGTAAAAGGCGATTCTTGCATCACAGATAAATCCTTCATTATGCCATTATGAACTACATACTCAACGATTTGGTTTACAAAATAAATTTGGCAGCTGTCCAGTGCGGACTCGTCCAAATAAGTTGCGAATGCGGTTTTGGCGGCGTTCATGTCCAAGCCGACAATTTCTCTGACAAATTCTCCAAGCGGTTTCGTGCCTATTTCAGCTTCATAATCTTCTTTTGTCCCGACCTCATTCCAAAGAATTTTCTCCAAAACCTTAACGTCATTGCCCGTCAACGGCAAATTAGTTTTCAACTTTGCAATAACGGCATTGTCTTGATTTTGTCGTATATAAAATTCCGCTTTTGCCTTGTAATTTCTCAAATCGTCGTTTTCTAAATCTGAATCAATAAAATCCATTGACAAGATATCATCGTCAAAATTGGTTGTGTATTTCATTCGACCCTTCGGAATGTACTTCATTAGCCCGCGCAGATTCAATCTGATGTGTTCAAGCTCGGATATTCCTGCTTCTTCAAAATAATTTGTGTGTAAAATCTTATCAATCAGCTCAGTTTGCACCATAATTTCGGGGATGTTGGCGATGCCGGCAATACTGCGCACACTTTTAGTTAAATCGTTTCTGGCACGGGTATATTTTTGACCTTCGAGATATGCAAGTTCTATCCCGTAAACAAGCGCGTCGAAACGCACGGCATTTGCTTCATCACCGTCGGGCAAAATGAGCGGGGCAAGCTCTTCGCCGATGATAAGGGTATCTTCATATGTTAGTGTCCTATAATTTCCCGGAATAGAATACATATCGACATATTTCAAGTGCTGTCTGACCGCGAAATTATCGCGGTTTAATTCTTTTACCTTGGCAACCATCTCGTTGACAAGTCCATTTCGGAAATCAACCAATTCCTCTGTTTGATATTCGAGGTTTTGTAATTTAAGCGCAAGTTGTGCTTTCAAGCAAAAAATTGCCGATTGCAATGCTCGAACCACCGGAACTTCTTTACTTTTTCCTTGCCTAAAAAACGCAAAGTTTCCGCAAAAATCAAAGATGTAGAACTGGTTTTTATCTTCGCCATCCAAAAGTTCAGGGCAAAGACGAGTGCCTCGACCAATCATCTGCCAAAATTTCGCCTTACTCATAACCTTCTTAAAAAAAACGAGATTTAATATTTCCGGGATGTCAATGCCGGTGTCCAACATATCGACCGAAATCGCAATTTGCGGCAACTTATTAGATTCAGAAAATTCATCAATCGCACTCTGTGAATAGGTCATATAATTGTCAATTACTTTTGTATATCCCGGCAGATTAGGATATTCTTTTCCGAAAATCTCATGAATTTTTTCTGCGTGCTCGTGATTTTTTGCAAAGATAATGGTTTTCCCGAGCTTCTCTCCATATCCGACTCTAAGCCCATTGTTCATAAGCGTGTCAATCACTTTTTTGATGGTATTCACGTTGAAAATCCACTCGTTCAGGGCTGAAGAACCGATTTGTTCCGGCAGCTCGCCTGATTCATCAGTGAAAGTGTCCTCATAAGCGGCTTTATCCTCATCCGACAATTCATCATAAACAATGCCTTGTTCAATGAATTTCAGCTTTGTTTCAACCGATATAAAATCCACAAGGTATCCGTCTTTGACTGCCTGTGCTAACTCATATCCATATGTCGGAACGCCGTTTTCCAGTTCAAAAACGCCATATGTGTTTTTATCAATTTCATCCTTAGGTGTTGCTGTTAGTCCAACCAATCGACTGTCGAAATAGTTGAATATATCACGATATTTATTGTATATAGAGCGGTGCGCCTCGTCGCAGATTACGAGGTCGAAATGCCCGCAAGTGAATAGCTTCCCTTCGTCATCCATAGTGGTGTCAATACAGTTCATCATGGTCTGGTAGGTGGAAAACACACAGTGGGCGTTATAATTATCTTTTTCTTCGCAAAGGTTGGTCACGGATAAATCCGGCATATGATTGACAAACGCGCGTTTTGCCTGCGTAACAAGCGAATTACGGTCAGCCAAAAACAATACATTTTTTATCCAACCGTGCTGTAAAAGAACATCAACCAACGCAATAACCGTTCTTGTTTTTCCCGCACCGGTTGCCATAACAATCAATGACTTGCGGCGATTTTTTTCATCAAAAGCATCACAGACAGATTTTATCGCAGCTTCTTGATAATAGCGCCCTGCGATACCTCTGTTAATCATAATATTTTTAAGGCTTGTCCGCATCGTTTCCAGATTAAACAGCTTTTCGATATCCCGCTTTGAGTAAACAGCGGCAACCTTGCGTTCGGTTTCATATTTATCGTTCCAAATTCGTGTATCAAATCCGTTGGATAGAAAGATAACAGGTCGGCGGCCGAATTTTCGCTCCAACAAATCGGCATACAGTTTTGCCTGCTGGCGGCCTTTGGCAACGTCTGCACAGGTTCTTTTTGCCTCTATCACGGCAAGCGGTTTGCCGTTGTCTCCAAACAAAACATAGTCCGCATAACCGACCTCGGACTGATTGGGCATTCCGGATAGCTCATATTCATTTACCCAGTCTTTACCTTCCGCCCAGCCTGCGTCCACGAGCATGGTGTCAATATAGATTTTGCGCGTGTTGTATTCTGATAAATCCAAAGGTTTCGGCACATAATTTTGCCTGTTTTCTTCACGGCGGGAGGTCAGCTCGTCCTTAAGCGCTTTGTTTTCGGCAATCAACGCGTCCAAATCCACGTCGGGAATAACTTCCGGCAGGGTGAAGGTCTTTTCTATGAGCAGCTCTGGATTAAATTTGCCTTCTATATAATCTTTTGCGTAACAATAAGCGATGAAATCGAGGAAAATATATAAATTTTCGAGGCAAAGTTCCGCTTGCTCCCGCGTGATTTTCTTGGCACTGTGAGCGGCATTGTTTCCCGCCTTGCGAATGAAATCCATACGTTTACGGATGTTGATATCTACAATATCGCGAAATTCCTCTGTGCTTGTCAACGAAACGAGCTGAGTCTGATACGGCATGACAAGCGAGCCGTCAACGCTATACATCCATTTGACAGCCATTTCCATCGCACGGCGGCAGTTCACAACCGATGCAGCGATGTCGATATTTAAGATTTTTTCAGCCGCAATTGCCGCATCGGCAAAGGGCTCAAATTGCGGATCGGATTTTAGAAAATCAAAATTTGTCATGCGTTCACCTCGTTTACAAAGTCTCCTCTGGAATAAGTTTCATTTTAAAAATATCGGTATAAATATGCACGATGATTCGATTGCTGATTTGCGTAAAGTCTGCATCAGCAAAACCTGCTTTTTTAAGAAAATGCTTTTTTACATTATCTTCTCTGGTTAGTCTTATATCATAATGTAAAGATGATAAAGGCTCGCTTGAATACCAAAAAATAATTAATTTTCTTTCGGCACTTTTTTTAAGCCACTCGCCTAATTTTCTCCACCAAGAGATGTCTGAATCGCCCAACGACACTCCAAACAAACAAATTATATTACTGCCATTAATTAAATCAAGTGCTTTCTGAGCGGTATTCTCCTGCATTTCTTCATTCATTTGTGGTTTCACTAATGCGCGTAAGACGCTCACGTCGCTTTTAAAAGCTTCATTTTGTATTTGTTCATCAGAATCTACGCCGATGAGTGGGGATTTGTCTATTTCACCATGCATATGTAATATCTGATTTATTTTATCTTCATAAGACCCTCGTTTTCTTAGTGGTACAGGCAACAATTTCAAGCAATTTTCTAAGGTGTGTGTATAGTTGTAGGTGACGAAATTATATTTTATAACTCCTGCATGCCCTTCTAAAGCTTTTTGTAAAAGAGCTTTAGTATTCGTAGGAAACCGATTATAGAAACCGAGCAAAAATTGAGGCCACTCTTTTTTTATGGCATCTTCATTTGATAAATCCACTAAGCTTTCCTGATGCTTGATGTATTCATTTAGCTTTTCTTTCATATCTCTGTAGACGAACAGAAAATCATCTATTTCGTCTTCTTTATATTGCAAAGTGTATTCACCAAGTTTAATTTCAAGGTCTGCCCAAGAATTAATACTCGTCTCAATATCGCTTTGAATATTATTTTTAAATTTACTTATTCGCTCATCTTCAGGCTCTTCTTTTTGTGTTATATACCAGTTCACAAAATCTCTGTATGAAGTTTTTAAACCCATCGCAAGGTCAAAACCATTTCCGATAATAAATAACATTAAAACTTCTCCTTTTCGAAATATTTCTGCATTAGCGCATTGTATTGCATTTCTAACTTTTCAAGCCCTTGCTGCATCTCTGCTTTTGATTTATCGACCTGCTGTACAAAGTCGGAGAAGCGGGTTTGGAGATCAAGAGGTGGAAGGATAATTTTAGTTGATTTCATCTTAGATAACAACAAATTTGGCTGTGCAGAAGCACTATCAACTTTATACATACCTGGATTCAAAATATAGCAATATTGAAGATATACAGGCAAAAGCAAGAAGGATTTTGTTTTTATTAACGCCACACTTTTTTGTAATAGTGTGCGATTTGTTTTTACATCATTAGCTATAGCCGTCTTTCCAATTGTTGCACCTGTATTAACAATTACTAAATCTCCATTCTCTATATTGCATCTTTTATATGATTCAATGAAATCTTTATAAGTAATCTGCGGAGTTGTATCATAATGAATTTTTTTGTTGTAAATCTCTCGAGCTCCTACATAGTAATAGTCAGAATCGGTTTGCACTTCGCATCCGCCGTGTTTTCCATCTGTAATTTTGTCGCAAAGGTCACTTAATTGCATTATTGGAAAACCATTTGGATTTTTATTAATTAGCCCAAACATCTCAACAAATCTCGCTTTAACCAGTAAATCAAGGTTTTCAATCTGCTGTTTACGCTCGTTTATCAAATTGCTTACCTTGTCAAGAATAGCGGCAATTTTTTGTTGAATAGGCAAAGGCGGGAGCGGGATTTGGATTTTGTTTAAGCCACTGTTATTAAGTGATTTTTGTGTTGCTCCTGTACAATAACGATCTTTTTGAAGAAGAAAATATTCGCTTTTGATTATTTCGTAGAGATATTCGTTGCAAATGATATCGTTTTTAGACTTTAGCGAATAAAATCCTGTTGAATAGATGTTTTTTGCACTTTTACAGTCAATAAGCAGTGTTTTTTTTGTACTCATCATTTTCGCAAAAATCACATCACCAATATCAACCTCCAAATTTGCTCTTGAGGGTCTATCTTCATATGTGATCTCTTCTGACAATGAATAATCTATGATGTTTACTTTGACAGCGCTTGTACTAATATATTTTTTTGTGTTATCAAATATTGTGGGCGCATGTCCGGATATTGATACACAATCTAATAGCTTTGAGACAACCACTTTTTGCTCACTCACTCAACATCGCCTCCAGTTCCTTCAGCCCCTCGGCAATGCTCTCCTCAATCTCATAAATCTCCGCCATAATATCGGCAGTCGGCGGGTATTCAACCGCTTCTGTCACCGTCTTTTTATATTTATTAATAGATAAATCATACTCGTTATCCACAATCTCCTGCTTTGTCACAAGAAAGCTCTGCTCAGTACGTTCACGGCATTGCTCAGTGTCAAGCTTATGAAACCGCGCGACGATATCGGGGATATCGTTTTCTTTGGTTTCGGCGCGTTTGTCGTCCAAGCTAAGCCCGTCCGCTTTCATGTCGTAGAACCAGATATTGTCCGTGCCTCCGTGACCAGTTTTGGTGAAAATAATGACTGCGGTCGAAACTCCGGCATAGGGTTTAAACACGCCGGAGGGCATGGAAATCACCGCCTCCATGCGGTTGTTTTCAATCAATTCTTTGCGGATTGCTTTGTGCGCGGTTGATGAGCCGAACAACACGCCGTCCGGTACGATACAGGCACACCTGCCGCCCGTGCGAAGCATGCGAAGAAACAGCGTCAAAAACAGCAGTTCTGTTTTTTTCGTTTTGCACGTTTTAAGTAAGTCTGCTGACACAATATCTGCATCCAAACTGCCTTTGAAAGGCGGATTTGCAAAAATCAATGAATACTTATTTTTATCCAGATTCTGGTCAGACAGACTGTCGCGATATTCGATGAACGGGTTATCAATTCCGTGGGTCATCATATTCATCGCGCCAATACGTAGCATGGTACGATCCATATCATATCCGAAAAACATATCGTTCATATAATGTGCTTTTTTCGCCTTGTTGAAAAATATTTCTTCTCTGTGTTTGTCTTTGAGATATTCTCCTGCAGAAACAAGAAAACCACTTGTTCCGCACGCCGGATCGCAGATTATATCCTCCGCTCCCGGTTGCATCATTTCGACCATCATGCGAATAATATGGCGAGGTGTACGGAATTGCCCGTTCAGCCCCGATTGAGCAATCTTAGATAGCAAATATTCATATGTATCGCCCTTGGTGTCAGGCTTGCGTTCGGCTTCTATCAGCTGATATATCGAATCCAACGAATCCACAACCTTAGACAGCAGGAGCGGCGTCGGAATCTTAAAAATCGCATCATCCATATATTTTGAATAGGCGCTGTTTTTATCGGTGTGAAGGGTTTTGATAAAAGGAAACACCCATTCCTGCACAACAGAATACATTTTCCCCGCAGGGTAGTCGTGGAAAACAGACCATTTCAGTTGCTGTCCATCAACCTTTTGGCTGCCAATCGCAACTTCTCCGCTAAAGATGCTTTTATGAGTGACACCCAGCATCACGCCCTCTTTCGCTCGAAGATTATCCGCATCATCCAGATCACGGATAAACATCAGATAGGTGATTTGCTCAATTACATCAAGCGGATTAACGAGGCCGCCCGCAGCGAAAATATCCCAAAGGCTATCGAGTTTGTTTTTTATTTCTCCGGTAATCATGAATTTTTCTCCCTGTTCCAAGTATAATTTGTGTAACGGCCGCCGCCGATTTTAATGATGTCACCGTTTTTTAACAGATCATTCAATGCACGCTGTACGGTGACCTGTGCAATGTCGGGGCATTGATCAAGAATCTCTCTTTTTGTGATTTTGCCAAGCTTTTCTTTAATAATTTCTCTCACACGGTCCGGCTTTGACAATCCGCTTGTTGTTAAAAGCTCTACTCTGGAAGCAAAGTCGCGGTACGCGGCAAGAATTACGCCCAATGTATATTCCACGAAAGGAGCGTAATTGTTTTTTCCTTCGTGCCAATCTTGTGAGCTTTGCTGTAAGACTTCGTAATAGGTTTCCTTTGACTTTTCAATCAACTTTTCGATACTGATATATTTTCCTACAATATAACCGGCGCGATACAACAACAGCAATGTCAACAATCGGCTCATGCGGCCGTTTCCGTCATTAAAGGGATGGACGCAAAGAAAATCTAAAATAAATGCAGGAATGGCGAGCAGCAAATCAATTTGTCCGCTGCCTAAAGCTTTGTCAAATGCTGTGCATATTTTTTCTACCGCTTCAGCAGTTTCCCACGCTTCCACCGGCTGAAATCTCACAAATTTATTGCCGGAAGAATCTTCTTCCTCAATGACATTATTTGCCGTTTTATATGCGCCGCCAAAAGATAAACCGCTAAATTTATATAAATCGCGATGCAATTGAAGGATCATATTAGCCTTAGGCGGGATAAAATCATAATTTTCATGGATGGTTGCCAACACATCTCTGTAACCGGCGATTTCCTGCTCATCTCTATTTTTGGGGCGAGTTTTGTCTTTCACAAGCTTTTTGAGTCTATCCTCAGATGTGTAGATGCCTTCGATTCGGTTAGAGGCATCAGTACTTTGAATTTTTGCAATTTCAGTTAGCTGTGCTAAGACGTCCGCTTTCGCTTCGATAAATAAATTTTGTTTGCCTTTATATTCGTGAATTTGTGTAAGCAGCGCAACGATTTCTTTTGTAAGAAGATGCTCGCACACAACATTATAATTAAAATCTCTCAATTTGGCTTTCCTCGTTTCAATTTAATCATCACTTCAAAATTGATGCAATTAAATTATAAAACATTAAATTAAAATTGTCAAGCATCAATTTCATCATTTTAATGATTTTGATTAAAATAAACCCGGTTTTGCTGTGGTGGAGTTTGGTGTTTCGGATTTTTCATGATATAATATCTTTATCCCTTTTGGGATAGAAAAGAGGAAAAAGATGGCGATCATCATTGATATAAATGAATACAGAAAAAGAAAAGAGCACAAGACGGACATGGCCAAACTGGCAGAAATGACAGAAACGCTCTTCACACACGGGGTATGGAAGTCGAAAGCAGACGAAACGGAGTTTATGCTGGAGCTGAGCAGACTTTCGGAGCTTGAAGAGTCTGTATAAACGAATTTAAATCAAAACAATTTGGCGGCAACAAAACAAACGGCGTGACAGTCTCAAAACAGAGATTGTCACGCCGTTTCTCGTATGATTTAAGTTTTTACATTAACCTATCCGAAATAAATGTACATACGATAACTTCCGTCACCTTGCGGCTCGCAGTTAACAAAGAAATATTCCCGCCCTTCGTTCACCAGAATTTTCAAAGAATTTCGGATATTGTGCATCATTTGTGCTTCGGAAAGCTTGTCATTCAAATTAATCCACGGATTCCAGTTTCCTTTGCTTACATATAATTCATCGTGTATTAAGCCAACGCTTTCGCCATGACGAATAGCTTCCGTCACATAAGAGGTCGGGTCAAAAGGAGCTATGGGTGGTAGCTCAGAATTAGTGGGCGGTTGGTCATTATGCGTGTCCAGTATAATTTCCTGTGGTGGTTTTGACGATGACGTGGTTTCTTGCGGTATTACCTGAATCTTTGATGGAACAGTAGAATTATCGCTTGAAGAAGTTGAGGAACCTTCTGACTGATTCGGCGATGTAGTCGTTGCCATATTTGATTCTTCGTCTACTTCATTATTATTTGAATCATCAAAGCTTTCAGTGGTAATTTCGGATTCAATCGGTTGTTGATTCACCGGAAAAGAAATAGTGTTACCGGCGCACCCAATTAATGTTATAAACATGATTGTGACCAATAGGATTACAAGAATTTTTTTCATTTTCACACCTGCTTTCGGGTTATTGTACCTTAATCATAATCCCATATGCCGAACAAAGTCAAACTCCACCACAGCTAATTCCACAAGGCAAGACAACAGTGCTTTTATAATCCCAAAACTGGCTGTGGTGGAGTTTGCAATTATGAAAAGCATCGGATAAAATATATCTGTGGTTGTAGAACCGCTATGATAATGGATCTCCGTATAAAGAAGAATCGCCCGAATGAGTTAGTCCTCATCCGGGCGATTCTCTTTTGCCGTCACCACATATTTTTTACATACACGGCTAACAACGGTTTGTTGCGTTCTTCGCCGTGTCCCAACTGCCGATTGACATACCTCAGCGCTTCATCCAAAGAGTGATCTTTTTCACGGCAATTATCCCATGTTTCCTGAGCATACATTTTGCGAAAACTGTGAATGGAGGTTTCCGGATATTTTTCTTTGATCCCTGTCGTTTTCATAATCCGATTTAGAAATTTGTTCACGGAATCCTTCTTTATCGGCACCAAACGGTCATCCGGCGACTTTCCCTCAATCATTTTCTCAATAACCTTCCGGTCATTTTCGCTCTTGATATCAATGATTCTGTGCCGGTTGCCTTTTTCGGTGATGTCAATGGTACCGAGATCCCAAAGACCTTTTTTATCCAAATGGACATTTCGAACCTTCATACGAGAGGTTCCTTCCGCCCTCAGACCGAACATCGTGCTCAGTTCCAGTGCCGCAACTGCTTTGCTCTTGCTCCCGGTTTTTCGTATGTATTCCATGAGCATCTCAAAATCTTCCCGCCGCATCTGCTGGATCCGTTTAATTTCCTCTTCTTCAGGCGTCAGCCTATACGGAATTTCCAAACCCTTCGACCACTTGATATCGGTTTTGAAAGCGGCGTTGATAATTTTCTCCCAGGTATTGATTCGTGATTTGTAATTCTTTAATGTGTTCATGCTAACTTTGGCAGCAGACTTTTCTTCTAAAAATTCATTCCATGCCTTGACAGGAATATCACAGATATACATATAGGAGAGGTTGTGTTCTTGCAGCCAATTGCAAAAGTTGTCGGAGAAATCCAGCAGATTGTAGAGAGTGGAATAGCCGAAAATCAATGCGGCATCTTTCAGTTTCCCTTCGCGTTTGAGGGCGTGCTTGTCCATGTGCTCCCGGAACCGCATCTCCGCCGCCCTCTTGAACTGAAGCTCCAGTCTCATTCTTCCCATTCTTTTTCCTTTGACAACAGAAGAAGACCGGAAATGTCTTCGGCGGCAAGGCAGGATCGGTAACTCTATGCTATGCCTTGCACAATAAACAATCGGATAAACATACTGATCTTCCAGACTATTCTCTGAAACTTCTTTCATTATTGCATAAACGGCATCCCGATAACCATCACGAATGACAGGATCGCCATACCCGCCGTTTACGCCGACACAGGCAACAAATTCTGCCACCTCATTATATTCAAAAGGATTTGCTTTTTTTATCTTCACTCATATAAGATATCCTCATTTCTTTTACCGGTATCAAAAAAATCAAATTCCTTGTCTATTATACTGTACTTTTAATTAATAATCTACCGTTTTGGGACAACTCACTGCGTTGACAACGAAACCGTTGTCAAAATACCTAATGATGGACAAAAAAGCTCAACCATACAGTTGGTTGAATACCCGTGCCTTTTTCATTTCGGCCACAATTTTAAGCTGGGCCACAAACGGACCACAAATTCCGATTTCAAGCAAAAAATAAGGCTCTCAGAGAGAATTTCTCTGGGAGCCAAATCTTTAAAAAACCTTGATTCTATGCGCTATTTACTCGCTTCCTCAACCGCAACTGCACACGCAACCGTCGCGCCTACCATCGGGTTGTTGCCCATACCAATCAAACCCATCATTTCGACATGAGCCGGCACTGAGGAGGAGCCTGCAAACTGGGCATCGCCATGCATACGGCCCATCGAATCGGTTAAACCATATGAAGCAGGTCCGGCAGCCATGTTATCCGGATGCAGTGTACGTCCTGTTCCGCCGCCGGAAGCAACCGAGAAATACTTGCGCTCGTTTTCAAGCGTCCATTTCTTGTATGTGCCAGCAACAAGATGTTGGAAACGTGTAGGATTGGTAGAGTTACCGGTAATGGAAACATCTACGCCTTCGGACTGCATAATAGCAACGCCTTCCAGCACATCATTAGCACCGAAACATTTAACCGCCGCTCTCTCACCATCGGAAAAAGCTTTTTCGCGGACAACCTTGAGTTCGCTGGTATAAAAATCGTAATCGGTTTCAACATAGGTGAATCCGTTGATACGGCTGATAATATACGCCGCATCCTTGCCCAAACCGTTAAGAATAACACGAAGCGGCTCTGTCCGCACCTTGTTAGCGGTACGTGCAATACCGATTGCGCCTTCCGCGGCAGCAAATGATTCATGTCCCGCAAGAAAAGCAAAACACTTTGTTTCTTTGCTGAGAAGCATTTTACCAAGATTACCGTGTCCCAGTCCAACCAAACGCTGTTCAGCAACAGAACCGGGGATACAAAACGCCTGCAAGCCTTCTCCGATAACGGCGGAAGCTTCCGCGGCTTCGGTAACGCCACGTTTAATCGCGAGAGCTACGCCGAGAGTGTACGCCCACACGGCATTTTCAAAAGCAATAGGCTGTACGCCCTTAACAATAGCTTCCACGTCAATACCTTTGGCGTTACAGATATCACGTGCATCTTCCAAACTGGCAATACCGTTTTCTGCAAGATACTTTTCAATTTTAGCAAGTCTTCTTTCCTTGCCTTCAAACTTTACGTCGTTGGCCATGGTTCTTCCTCCTTATTCCTCACGGGGGTCAATGTACTTGGCAGCGCCGTCAAAGCGCCCGTACTGCCCGATATTTTTATTGTAAGCTTCGGTCGGATTCATGCCGTGACGAATATCCTCCAGCATATTGCCCAACTTAACAAACTGATAACCAATAACTTCGCCATCGCTGTCCAAAGCGATTTTAACAACATAACCTTCGGCCATTTCGAGGAACCGAACACCTTTAAGCTTGGTGGAGTACATAGTACCAACCTGCGAACGCAACCCCTTGCCGAGATCCTCAAGACCGGCACCGATTGGCAACCCGTCCTCCGAAAAAGCCGACTGTGAACGACCATATGCCAGCTGCTTAAAGATTTCGCGCATAGCAACGTTAATAGCGTCACAAACGAGGTCAGTATTCAAGCATTCCAACAATGTTTTACCGGGTAAAATTTCAGCAGCCATCGCCGCCGAATGGGTCATACCGGAACAACCGATAGTTTCAAGCAGTGCCTCCTCGACAATACCGTCCTTGACATTGAGCGTCAGTTTACACGCACCTTGTTGCGGAGCACACCAGCCCACGCCATGAGACAGTCCCGAAATATCGGTAATTTGGGTAGATTTAACCCATTTACCCTCTTCCGGAATGGGAGCCGGACCGTGATGCGGGCCTTTTTTAACCACGCACATGGATTCGACTTCATGAGAATAGTTCAAATTTGCCATGTTTATAATCATTCCTTTCAAAAAATAACAATATTATAATCCGAACACCTGAGTAATTGTTGATTTATTCATCGCTTACCTAAGTGTCAAAGGATACTGCATCAAATACTTGCTGCGTCAAATACTAGCTTTGTCAACCTGTTCAAACACGCAGTCATGGGGGACATCATCAATATATTCGAGCAAATCACCCGGCTGGCATCCAAGCGCACGGCAAATAGCGTCCAAAGTACAGAATCGAATTGCCACAGCGCGGTTATTTTTCAAGGTAGAGAGATTAGGCAATGACAATCCGACTTTATCCGCTAATTCAGTCAACCCGATTTTGCGTTCAGCCATAACCATATCAAGGTTCAAATTAATACTCACACAAACCCCTCCTTTAAATCAGATGATTTTATCATTTTCCTCTTTATAAGCAATAGCTTGGCGGAACAGCTCAGCAAACACCAAAATAATAACGCCTACCACCAAAAAGGTAACAAATACAATTGCACTAAAAAAACGGGTGACAAAAAATATTGAAAGAAAATACGCAGCAGCAAGCACAAAACATTCCATTGCCGCCAACCGCAACCTACGCACAAGGTCGGAAACAAACGGATTGCCGCGATTGATTATACGCATAATACATCGTACCTGCCATAAAATAAAAATAGACATGATACCGGAAAACATTAAAACAATAAAAAATTTGATGAATTTCCCATCCGGCTGTCCCGGAACATGTATAGTAAAAAGCGGTATGCTCCAATATAACGTAAGTGTCAACACACCGGCTGCCGCAATTAAGACAAGCAGGAAATATTCAATAAATTTGCCGAGTCCTTTACCACCAACGATCCTCATTGACTCACTCGCTTTCACGAAATTAATTCAATACACAAAAAACCACACTAACGTGTGACATTATACAACAAAACTTGTACAAGGTCAACTGTTTTTCTTAATCGAGACCACTAAAATCGCAAAAAAACATTATTAGAGATTGCATGTCAAGCCCGCAATGACATAATCAGCACAATTTGTCCACTGTCAAAAATATTAATATGTTGTACACACGGACAATTTGTGTTAAAATGTACCGAGTAACAATCTCCCTTATTGAAAGGAATGTGTAATAATGGATATTCCGGTTCTTTTGGCGAAAGAATTTTCACTGCGCCAATCTCAGGTGGACAGCACACTAAAGCTGATTGACGACGGGAACACCATCCCGTTTATAGCCCGGTATCGCAAGGAAATGACCGGTTCGCTGGACGACCAGGTATTGCGTGAGCTGTCGGAACGGCTGATATATCTGCGCAATCTTGAGGAACAGCGTGAAAAAGTGCGTGCTTCCATTACCGAACAGGGCGTGATGACCGATGAAATCGCCGTGGTGCTTGATGCTGCATCAACATTGACCGAGGTTGAGGATATTTACCGACCCTATCGTCCAAAGCGCAAAACACGCGCGTCTATGGCAAAGGAAAAGGGGCTTGGCCCGCTTGCTGAGCTTATATATTCCCAAGATGCCGGCAGCGCATGTCCCGAAGTGCTTGCCGAAGCCTATTTAAATTCCGAAAAAGGCGTTGAAACAATTGAACAAGCGCTTGCCGGCGCGCAGGATATTATCGCCGAGCTTATCTCAGATGATGCATCGCTGCGCAAACGGTTGCGTGTAGTGTGCACAGCTAACGGTGAATTAACAGTCAAACCGGCTAAAGCCGTTGCCGAAGGCGAAGAACCGGAATTGGATGTTTACGGAATGTATGCCGACTTCCATGAACCGCTTTCAAAAATGGCGGGGCATCGCATTTTGGCAATTAACCGCGGCGAACGCGAATCATTTTTGAAGGTATCGGTAGCATTCGACTGGGTAAAGGGTACGGGTATAGCCGTTTCCTCCCACGCAAAAGATGGTTCACCCTGCACCGAAATAGTACGCACCGCGGCGGAAGATGCCTATGACCGCCTGATATTCCCGTCAATCGAGCGCGAAACGCGCAACGAGCTTACCGGCCGCGCCAGCGAAGCCGCAATTAAGGTGTTTTCGGTCAACCTCCGTCACCTGCTTATGCAACCGCCGATAAAGGGCAGAGTGGCCTTGGGACTCGATCCCG
>JGI994J12354_10000884_pt1 | contig 30714 bp, 38 predicted proteins | sample IntmicLarv3ML3BL_FD_12354 | JGI IMG/M metagenome (IMG submission 12354) | reverse complement strand
GGTATGAATGAAAGAAGTGAAATTTATAATTCAGGGAGAGCCGTTTGGTAAACAGCGACCTAAATTTTCCACAATAGGAAAATATACAAAAGTGTATACACCAAAAGAAACAGTCAGCTATGAAAATCTTGTTAAGCTGACATATGCTCAAGAGACAGGTAACTTCAAATTTCCAGATGATGCCATGTTTGATGTGAGAATATTAGCCTACTACGGGATTCCAAAGAATACGAGCAAGAAGAAGCGAGCATTAATGGAGAAGAAACAAATTAGACCAACGAAAAAGCCAGATTGGGATAATATCGGCAAAATCATCTGTGATAGTTTGAATAAGATAGCATATCATGATGACAGTAATATTGTAGATGCACAGGTAAGGAAATTTTACTCGGAGCAACCTAGAGTAGAAGTGATTATTAAAATCATTGGAGGTGAAAAACAATGAGGAAGTGTAGAGGAGAATATGTTAGATTCAACAATGAAGAAAATGTATATGAAACTGTTGAGTTTGAAGAGGGGATGTTCCATCAGTGGGGGACAGAATCTGAAGAACTTGAGAATGGTGTAGGCAGCTACATGGTTGGTATTGTAGAATTACCAGATGGAAAAGTAATTATGCCAGTAGCGAGCGATATTCGCTTTATAGACTAGGAGGGTTTTATGAGTAAAGAAGAAATGATACAGAGGTTTGAAGAGTTGTTGTTAGCGGTAGGAAGAGAAGGTATTGGAAAACTGCTAGAATTTATTCGAAAAAGTGACTTCTATGATGCACCAGCGTCAACAAGATTTCATGGAAGTCATCAAGGAGGGTTATTAGAACATAGTCTAAATGTATATGAATGCCTTGTGAACAAAGAAGATAATTCTACATGGGCAGAATATTACAAGACAGTAGACGGAGACAGTTTCGTAATAGTAGCATTACTACATGACATTTGTAAAACATACTTCTACAGCATGGAAATAAAAAATCAAAAAACCTATGACGCAGATAAGGTGCAGGCAGCGGAAAAGTGGCAGGTGAAGCATGATAACAATGGCAATTTTATATGGGAAACAGTACCAGCTTATGTAGTAGAGGATAAGATTCCTTATGGACATGGTGAAAAGTCAGTAATGATGATTGAGGAATATATAAAATTGAAGCCAGCAGAACGTTATGCAATTCGTTGGCATATGGGACCATACAGCGGTCAGCAAGATTGGAATACACTGGGTGCAGCAATGGAAAAATATCCGTTAATATTGGCATTATTTGAAGCGGATATGGAGGCAACACGTTTAGTGGAAAACAAGGAGGATGGAAAAGATGAATGATTGTAAGGAATTAAGAATTGAAGCAGAAACTTTTGATGAGATGAGAAAAAATATAAATATCGCACTACAAAGAATGTTAAAAACGATGGAAGAAAAGAATAGTATGGATGGAAAAATTGGTGTGTCTATTGATATTAAATTAGTGCAAGATTTTATCCCTAATTACGATCAGAAAATCGAAGGTGATACTAGAGAAATTTTAAAACCAAAATTTGAGCATAAAGTTACATCAACTATCAATATCAAGAATGAAGAAAAAGGTACTACCAATCCAGAAATGGCGATGATATGGGATGATGAAAAAATGGAATATGTATTGACACATGTGAATAATACAGAGCAACGCTCTATGTTTGACACAGATATTCAAGAGGCAATGAACAATGATGGAATAGTGGTAGAAGAAGGTGATTATGCAGAGATAATGCTACTTGAAGGGGAAGTTGCGGACAGAATGTTACCAGGACCAGAAGATGACGAAGATGAAGATGATGGTTATGGATATGAAGAGGTCGATTAATAAACAGGAGGAATTGAATGAAAAATAGAATGTCAAGTTTTGTGGACAGAGGGAACCAGTTAGCAGGCAAAGGGAAAGAAAAAGAAGCAATGCAGTTAATGATACAAGGTTTTCAGTATTATTCCAATAGGGTGATAAAGGCACTTCTGCCATATGCGAAAGCAGACGCCGGAATGTTAGTGATTGTTCTTAGACACCTTGCAGACCAAATTGAAAAGAAGAATAAAGGAGCCAAAGAATTTGCAGAGGGTATGTCAAAAATATTAATATTTCCAGAGTTGGAAGAAATGGAAAAAATTCAAAAAGCAAATAAATATTAAACAGGAGAGAGGTAATGTATGAATATGCAGATATTGTAGCGTACAAGCCAGAAGAAAAGGGTACTCATCTAAAAATATTTATCCCAGATAAAAACTTGAAAGAGGCAATCGAAAAGAAAAGAATGAGAAAATGTATGATTTGGATGGATGACGGAAGACATATAAGTGCAGAGCAGAGAAAAATGGCTTATGCAACTATAAATGATATAGCATATTTTACAGGCTATACGCCAGAGGAAATGAAAGAAAGACTAAAAGTCGAACATATTGTAAGGACTGGCTGTAAGGAATTTTCTTTGTCTGACTGCACAATGGACACCGCAAGAATGTTCATCAATACAATGATGGATTTAGCATTGGAATTGGGAATACAGTTTTGGGATTCTGGGATAAACAGAACAGATGACATAGATTATTATTTGTACGCCTGTCTTAAACATTCTAAATGTGCTATATGCGGAATAGTGGGCGAAATACATCATGTGGACACAATCGGCATGGGAAATAATAGAACACGTATTGATGATTCCGATAAGCGAAAAATTTGTCTTTGTCGGCTTCACCACACAGAGGCTCATACAATCGGCATGAGTAGATTTGAGGAAAGGTACAAAGTATATGGTATTAAATTCACAGAAGAAGGGCAAAGGAGGTGTGAAGAATGTCAAGAGGAGATAGCTCTTTTGGAAGATGCAGAAATTGTAGCGCAAGAATTTTATGGATAAAGACACTATCTGGAAAAAGTATGCCAGTGGATCCAAATTTAATAAACTATAAAATAATAAAAGGCGGTAGGGAAAGAATTGTTACAGAAGGCGGAGCAGTAATAGCAGGCGAAAGAGTGCCAGTTACAGAGGCAGATGGATTTGGGTATATTTCTCACTTCGCATCTTGTAAAAGAAAATAGTAAGGGGCTGGAGGAAATGCTAATGGAAAAAGAGCAAGTAGTATTGGATGAAAAAATACTGGAATCAATCACGAACCATGCAGCAAAAGTCGCAATAGATGTATATGAGAAACAAAAAAAGCAAGCTGAGAAGGAAAAATTCGATAAAAGGCTGAATAATACAAGAATGTTATTAGCACATTATAGGGAGTTTTCTAATTACAATCAAAAGGCAATTTATAAGCTCCATGAAAAATTGGATGAGGATATATTTGATATAATCGAAATGATGGAGGGGCGGAGAAGTGATAATGATAGCAAGATAGAAAGTATCGAAAATGGAGTAATAAGAACTAGGGCAATGTTGAAACATATCAATACCATGTTGAAAGTGTATAAAGCGAATTGCAATGATTCCCCATATTCAGAAGAAAAGAGAAAATATCGCATAATAGAGGCATTGTATCTCAAAAAAGAACAGACCTCTATTCAAGAAATAGCGGAGCGAGAAGGAATAGCAGAAAGGACAGTATACAAAGATGTAACAGCCGCATGTAGGAAACTTACAGCACTAATCTTTGGAATTGATGGGTTTAGAAAATAGAATAAATTAGGGGCAATCAAAAGGCAAAAAGAGGGCATTGACTGTGCATCTTACCATATGGTAAGATGTAGGGCATGAAGAACTAATATGTCACACCATAAAAATAACGTAAAAATCAAGAAAAAACAATACTTGACATTGAGTGGTAAGGTGCTAGAATGATGAAAAAGAATTACCAAATGGAAAGGTGGAGAGGTTATGATTAGGAAAAGTGACAAAGTAAGAGTATTAGTAAAAGAAGAGAATTATCGCAAAGCATTGGCAATCGCAAAAGACTTTCAACTTGGTATAACAAGAGAGCAATCGCAGAAAATGAAAAAAGCATATGAGTGCATGGTTCATGAGCGATTTTATATATCCCTAGGTGAGAACATAAAAGCAAGAATAGATGAGGGCATTGAAATATTGGTCAGCATTTATGGAAGGGAGAAAAATGGCGAGGTTATATACAAGTAGATTTAGTAACAAGGAATTGGAAACAGGCAATTATATGGTTATCAGTATAGCGAGAAGTATGCCAAGGTTTCCAGTAAAGTATAGAATAGCAGGAACTATAGTGCAATTAGCACCGCCTGGATTTCTGTGGAATGAAAATGATATAGAGAAATTCAAGGAACCGTATTTCAAGCATGTGGAGAAAGCAGGGTATCCATTAATAGGTGGCTTGATAAGAGCGTATTTAGACATGGGAAAAGATGTTGTGCTATGCTGTTATGAAGATGTAAGAAAACCGAATGAATGGTGTCATAGATTAGTTTTTGCTGAGTGGTGGAATGAGAAAACAGGATGGGTAATCGAAGAATTGACTGACCCATCATCAACACCAGCAGATAAAAGTAAAAGGGTAACAAGAGAGGAGAAAGAGCCATATGAACAGTTATCGTTCATGAGTGACTTGAATAAAGCAATGTATCCTCATTACACAACATAACCGTTGATAGCTTAGTGCAAAAGCGCATGGTTTGGGACCATGAAGACGCAGTGTTCGATTCCTGCTCGGCGGACCAAAAACAATGCCTCACTCAGAAATGAGTGGGGCTTTTATAATGCTTAGGTAGCGTAATAGAGGAGTCAAGGATTTTATAGTAGATATCAACAAATACAGAGAGAGAGGTATTAAGTTATGCCAATGTTTCAAAATCCAGGAGCGTTTTTCATGGGAACATTAACTCCAGCGGAACAGAAATTTTTAAAAGTATTGCTTGAAAATGCAAAGAAGAATGGTTATACAAAATTTGTTGAACCATGTGCAGGAGCTTTTGCCATGTCTCATTTGGCTGTTCAAGCGGGATTTGAGACAAAACAAATTGAAGCGTCAGATGTTTCTATGTTTACCTCAATTATGGGATATGCAATTACTGGAAATTTACTGGAAGAATTGGAGATACATGCAAAAGGTTTTACAGATGAAGAGTTATTAGATCCAGCAATCGCCTTGTATGCTTGGAAATATCTCAGTACAGCAAAAAATGCAGGGAAAGAGTATTTCTATAATTTTATGATTGACTTAGCAACAAGAAAAGAAGAACATATTCAAAAAATAAGAGAGCAATTAGAACGAGCAAAAAAATTGCTTAATGGCATGAGCTATAGGGCTTTAGACATGTGGGAACATATGGAGGAAGTTTTGAATGATGAAAAGTGTATTGTTATAGCCAATCTTCCAACATATGCAGCAGGCTATGAAAAGTATTATAGCACCGCAGGCATGATGAATTGGAAAGAACCGAATTATGGAATTTTTGACCCAAAGACAGGGGTACAAGAATTTGTTGATAAGTGTAAAGAAGCGAAGTGCCTCGTATTGTACTATGAGGAAAAAGCACCAGGAAAGGCAGCAGGTGAACCAGTCTTTGCTAGATATGGTGTAAGAAAAGGGATAAATGTCTATCTTACTTCTAATAGAGGTGATGAAGCAACTGCACTTGCAGAAGGCAAAAAAATATCAAGGGCGAACGAAAGCAAGCTAAGTTGTATTGAGTGTGGTATGTTACCACGAGATTATGTAATTACTGAGAAAAGTAAGGTGCAACTATGTAAAGTTGAAAAGACAGAGGCACAGTATTATCGCCAATTATGGACGCATAATTTTGTTGGTTCCGCAGCACCAATAAATATAGCTGTGTTTATAGATGGAAAAATAGCAGGCGTATTTGGAGTAAGTAATGCAGCGTTGACAATGGGAGTATTTGGAACGCAAATATCAGATGCAGTTTTTCTCATGTATGGTATGACTGTTCCGCATCTTGAATATAGGTTGAATAGACTGCTGACTATGTTAGCACAAAACATTGGATTTGTTCATAGCATTTGTACTGATTTAGAAAAGGAAAAGGCAGGTAGCTTGAAAACCGTACAAATGACGAGGTATCCAGAATCGAAAGATATGCGTGGGGTGATGAAATTAACCAAACGGATAACAGACCCTAAAATGGGGCATCGTCTTACATATGAATCTAAATTAATGGAGCGTACAGAAAAAGAGACACTTATTGAATGGCTTAGGAGGGAAAAGAAATGGAAGATAGAAAGAGCGAAAGCAAAAGCAAAATCAAGTACACCGAAGTAGCAGACATGGGTTCCGGTCTTATAATTGCCATAGTTCCTGCTGAATGTATAAGAGAACAAGATGTGAATGCAAGGATAATGAAGAATGAAATGCAACGACAGTTGACGGACAATATAAAAAAACGTGGACAATTAGAAACCTTGCCTTTGTGTGCATTAACAGAAGGCGGAAATAGAATAGAAATTATATCTGGTCATCATAGAATCTGTTCTGGCAAAGACGCAGGACTTAAAGAGTTTTATGTAGTTTTGGATATTAGTGGTTTGAATCGTTCAAACATAACAGCAAAGCAAATTGCTCATAATGCCATTAGTGGCTTTGACGATCAGTCCACATTGAAAGAATTGGCAAAAATGATACAAGATGTAGATGATATGATAGAAAGTTATGCAGGAAAGGATATACTGGGGGAATCAGAGGCAGAATTGGAGAAGTATATATCGCCTGCACTTGAATTTGAGTGGAAGAATATGACCTTTGCTTTTTTACCTCATCAAGTGGCGGATATGCAAAAATTAATTGAAGCGCTTGATACTACGAAACCAGATTTTTTGGGAGTCGCAGATATAGGATTACATAAAACATTTATGGAAGCGATTACGAAGTATCAGCAGTTTTCTAATGTTAAGAACACAGGGGCTGCCATATATTCAATGATAAAATGTACGGAAAAGCTTTTTGAAGACATCGGTTTTACTGGTGATGAAGAATGGGTTCAGCTTACTAGCATATTTGGCAGTGGTGCAGTTCCATCAGAAGCAGCCGAAATTATTCAAGAGGCTGTAAAAAAACTGATACATGATGGAGTGGTTGGACAAAAAACCAAATGGCAAGCCATTCAATACTTGGCAGCAGAGTATTTAGCTGGAAAGTAGGTGTAATATATGGCAGCACCGCTGAAATACAACCAGACATACCATGATGATTGGGCATGGTCATTAGCTATAAAAGGTGCTACCGATAATGAAGTGGCAGAAGCCTTTGGAATATCTGTACGGACATTACACAGATGGAAAAAAGACCATGAAAGTTTGGCGGATAATCTTATAGTAGGGAAAGACCAAGCAGACGCCAAAGTTGAAAGAATGCTATACGAAAGAGCGATGGGATATTCCTTTGAGGAAGTAGAAACTGTTATGGAATATGATGCAGATGGTAATAGAAAGCCAGCAAAAGTTAAACGAACACAGAAACAATACCCTCCAGATGTGTTGGCACAAATGTATTGGCTTAATAATCGTAAGTCGGCACTGTATAAACGCAATCCAGAAAATTTTATCAAACCAAAAGAAGTAGAAACAGAAGAAGATATTGTTTTTTACCTGCCAGATAACGGAAGGGAGGGCGAGAGCAATGACAAGTAAAAAAGAAATAATTAGTCCTCAGCCAGGACCACAAGAAATGTTTTTGTCAACCTCAGCTGATATTTGCATTTATGGAGGGGCAGCTGGTGGTGGAAAAACTTATGGTTTGCTTATGGAAGCCATGCGTCATAAAAATAAGGCTGAATTTGGTGCAGTGATTTTTAGGCGAAACTATACGCAGGTTACAGCACAAGGAGGGCTATGGGATTCAAGCAGAAGTTTATATAAGCATATACGAGGTGCAGCACCGAGAAAGACACCTAAATTACATTGGGAGTTTCATAGCGGAGCAAAAATAAATTTTGCTCATCTTGGAAGTGATGATGATTGCGATAGTTGGCAAGGTTCTCAGATTGCACTAATAGGCTTTGATGAATTAACTCATTTTTCAAGATATCAGTTTTTCTATATGCTATCTCGAAACAGAACAGACGCAAGGATAAAGCCATATATTCGTGCTACATGCAATCCAGATGCAGATAGTTGGGTTGCGGAATTCATAGCGTGGTGGATTGATAAAGAAACAGGCTACCCAATATATGAAAGAAGCGGAAAAATCCGCTATATGGCAAGAGTAAACGATGAATTGATATGGGCAAGTTCTAAGCAAAGTTTATTAGAAATGGGTATTCAAGAAGGTATAAGGGAAGAAGATATCAAAAGCGTTACATTCATAGCAAGTACGCTTCAAGACAATCAAATCTTAATGGAGCGTGACCCTAGTTATCTTGCGAACCTAAAAGCGTTACCTATTGTGGAGCGTGAAAGACTTTTGTTTGGAAACTGGAAGATAAAGCCAGCAGCAGGATTGTTTTTTAAACGAAGTCAGATAGGAGAATTCCTAGAGGTAGTACCAAATGATGTTGTGATATGGGCTAGGGGATGGGATTTAGCGGCAACAAGCGAAAATGAAAATGGAGACCCCGCATATACTGCAGGTGTACTTATAGGTAAACGAAAGAATGGTAGATATGTTATAGCGGATGTAACGAATACTCGCTTATCCGCAAGTGATGTAAGGCAACATGTAAAGAATACTTGCGTTATGGATAAAAAGAAGTACAAACGAGTAACGGAGCGTTTACCTAAGGATCCAGGGCAGGCAGGTAAGGAGCAAGCTCAATCTTATATAAAAATGTTGTCAGGATTTAATGTAAAGACTATTGCAGAATCTGGGGATAAGGTTACTAGGGCAGAACCATTTGCTGCACAATGGCAAGCAGGTAATGTGGATATAGTAATCGGAGAATGGAACGAAGCGTATTTATCACAACTAGAATCATTTCCAGAAAGCAAATTTAAGGATATGGTCGATGGCTCCAGTTCGGCATTTGCAGAAGTGGAAAATGGTTATATTATTTCAGCACCACCAGAAGTATTAACAAAAGATAGTTATTGGACAGGGAGGTGATATTGATGTCACATTATGATGAAGTTGGTAGGATCGGTCAAAAACGATATGGCGGTGTTCTACATGAAGAAATTTTGAAAGAATTACAGGGTAAAAAAGGAATAGAAATATACCGAGAAATGTCAGAAAATGATGATATTGTTGGTGCGATTCTATTCGCAATGGAAACGCTTATACGTCAAGTTGACTGGTCGGTAATGCCTGCTGGAGATACTCCAAAGGATATAGAAGCAGCAGAATTTATTGAGAGTTGTCTGCATGATATGCAAACAACGTGGACAGATACCATATCAGAGGTTCTGTCTTTTTTGACATTCGGATGGAGCTATCACGAAATCGTTTACAAAAGGCGTATGGGCAAGACTAAAAATTTAAAGACAAAGAGTAAATATTCGGACGGAATGATTGGTTGGGCTAAGTTACCAATTAGGGCGCAAGAAAGTTTATATCAATGGGAATATGATGAGGAAGATAATTTACTTGGTATGACACAAATGCCGCCACCTAGCTATGCACTGTATAGTATTCCAAAGGAAAAGGCGTTACATTTTAGGACAAAGAGTAGAAAAGACAATCCAGAGGGAAGAAGCATTCTTAGAAATGCTTATAGGTCATGGTATTTCAAACGTCAGATTCAAGAAATTGAGGGCATTGGAATTGAAAGGGATTTAGCAGGACTTCCAGTAATGGTTGCACCAGCAGATGTGGACATATGGAATAAAGAAGATGAGGCTATGGTAGCCATTCAAGCGGGCATGGAAGCTATGGTTCGCAATGCAAGAAGAGATACTATAGATGGCATTGTAATGCCACATGGGTTTGAATTTAAACTGTTAAATGCTGGTGGTTCGAGGGCTTTTGACACTACCAAAATTATAGAAAGGTATAATGTTGGTATGGCAATGTCGGTTTTAGCGGATTTTGTTTTTTTAGGACATCAGCAGACAGGGAGCTTTGCCTTATCTTCAGATAAAACAGAAATGTTTGCAATGGCGATTGGTACTTATATGGATATCATTTGTCAGACTTTCAATAGTCAAGGCATACCAGCACTTGTGGATATAAACGGAAAGCATTTTGAAGGAATAACCGATTATCCAACGTTAGAGCATGGAGATATTGAAAAAGAAAACATTGCTAAGATATCAGCATACATAAAAGATATGACAGGGATAGGCGTATTAGTGCCAGATGATAAGTTAGAGGATTATGTAAGGGAAGTAGCAGATTTGCCAGAAAGAAGTGTGGATACACGAGAAAATCTTTCAGACACACGAAGAAATCAAGCGAAGCAATCGCAACCTCCAACGCCAGTCGTAAAACCAAGTGATGATATTACAGATGATGAACCAGAGGAGCCAGATGTAATAGAAGCCGCAAAAAACCGTTTGGGAAGAGGGTGTTAAAGAATGTCTTTCTTTTTTAGAAAAGCTCGTAGAAAGTTATTTGAGAAGAAATACAGACGTTCCAAAACTGGTGCAGAAATACAAAGAAGGCTAGATGATTATTTAGACAGTAGCCTATTTGAACCAGTGAGATTTCTTGTAGGTTTTTGGAATGATCAGCAAGCGTTATTATCCTATAAAGAAATAAGAGAAGCTATTTTAGCAGAAGAAATGGCAATCGAAGTATTAGAATTATGGCAACAAGATTACTCAGTATTGGTTACAAATCATTTCAGAAGTCTTTGGGAAGAAGCTATTACTACAGGTGCGTTTGGACAACCGTTAATGGATAATTTTTATAATGTTGCTGATTTTGCATTTGATATAAATTTACCATCAGTTGCCAACTGGTTAGATAATAGGGCGGCAAGTTTTATTACAGAGTTAACCAACGAACAGAGAAATGCGATTGCTGAAATGGTAAAGGTTTCAGCAACTGGTAAATATGGTACAGATGAACTTGCAAAAATGATAAGACCATGTATAGGGCTAACTAAATCACAATCACTTGCCAATTTTCGTTATTATGACCAAATAAAGGAGCAGTTAAGAATAAATCACCCTAAAATGTCAGCAGCTAGTATTCGACAAAAAGCCAAAGAAGCGGCAATGAAATACGCAGAGCGTCAGCATAGGGAAAGAGCGACAACGATTGCTTTAACAGAAATGGAATTTGCCTATAATCATGGTATGGACGAGGCGGTGCGACAGGCTCAAGAACAAAATTTATTAGGGATAATGGAAAAACGTTGGAGTGCAGCAGCAGATGAAAGAATGTGTGATACATGTGGAGCATTGGAAGGAACTTTAATAGAAATGGAGGGCGAGTTTGATTTTCCAGGAAAGGTTTTATTCCCAGGACATAAGAGAACGCCTCCAGCACATCCAAGATGTCGTTGTGCAGTAGAATATGTGGAAGTATCTCCGCCAATAATATAAGAAAGTAGGTGATAATATGGGAACTATGTTTTCAGATATAGTTAAAGATACTAAAATAGCGAAAAATGTTATCAAAGTCGGAGAAAACGAGAGTAAACAACAAGATAATGTGGTTAAAAATAGATTTATGATACATAAATCAAATGATGAAAAAATGCTAGCTTTTGGGTGGGCGAATGTAGCAATTAGAACTGACGGTGAAAAGGTTGTTGATTGGCAAGAAGATGTTGTTGAGCCAGAAGTGTTAGAAGAAGCGGCATATAACTTTGTGCGATTTTATCGCGAAGGTGGAGAGATGCACGAAAGAGGAGATTGTGCAGTCTTAATAGAGAGTGTGATGTTTACAACGGAAAAGATGGAAGCGATGGGCATTCCAATGGGAATAGTACCAGAAGGTTGGTGGATTGGATTTAGGGTAACAGATGCCGGTGTATGGGAAAAGGTTAAAGATGGCACTTATCCCATGTTTTCGATTGAGGGCAGTGCCATCAGAGAAGAAGTAAATGAAGAATAGGAATATAGCAGAATAGCCTTAGTCAAGAGGCTATTTTTGTTTATATAAAAAAATGATGAAAGGAGGAAGGAACGTTGGCAAAAACAAAATTAAAGGAATTAGGTATTACCAAGGTAGACTTCGTGGATGCAGGGGCTAATCCAGATGCTCATATTAAGTTATTTAAGCACAAGGAGGGAGCAACCACATCTGAAACGTCAAAAGGGACAATAGGGATAGCACTTCGGAAATTTCTGAATATCTTTTCTGGGTTAAGTGATGAAGACCTAGAAAGTGTAGCAAAAGGTGAAGCAGTTACTTTTGGAGAAAAGATGTATGAGATTAAAAGAAGAAAAATAACTGAAGAAATTTGGGATGTATGTTGGGCTTTACAAAATTCCCTGTCTTCGATTATTACAGATGAAGGCGTAGAGCAAGAGGAAATTGGGAATATGATGAAACAAAGTCTAACGGAGTTTACAGAAACTATGCAATCGGCGATAAGTCAATGGGTAGTAGGAAGTACAATCAGTTTATCAAGAAGTATGAACGAAATAGCAGTAGATAAAAGTTATTTACTTCTAGTGAAAAGTAAGATTGATGAATTGGTAGAGAAAACAAGTGAAGCATTACAAAATAATAATTTAGAAGGAGAGTCGGAAGAAATGAAAATTGATAAAAGTAAAATGACATCAGCAGAATTAGCATTTTATGAAGATTTAGAAAAAAGATATTCAGCAGAAGAACAAATAATTGCTACAGTAACAGCACCAATTTTTGAAGGTGTTTTAAAAACGGGAGATACAATTACATCTCCAAATCAGACTGTAATTAGTGATGAAGACATCTATAAAGGCTTGCATCCAGCAGTGGCGGCACAGATGGAAGAAATGCGTAAGAGTTTAGAAGCAGCAGAAGAAAGAGAATTAACTCAAATTGCAAAAAAATATGAGTTAATTGGAAAAAAAGCAGAAGAATTAGTGGTAACGTTAAAAAGCCTAAAAGCGGCAGGTGGTACTGCATACAATGATATGATTTTTATGTTAGATCAAACATTAGAAACAGTTGAAAAATCAGGTGCGTTTAGTGAAATCGGAAAAAGTGGTGGAAACGGGACTGGTGGAGCATGGGCTAAGATTGAGAAAAAAGCTGACGAAATCATGAAATCGGAACCAACAATGGGTAGGGAAGCAGCTATTGATTTGGCTTGCCAAAATAATCCCGACTTAGTGCGGGAATATGAAACAGAAGAATAAGAGGAGGAAAAGGAAATGGCAGATGGAATTGTATATAATGGAATAACAATTAACCAGACACCAACTATTACATTGATTACTGGTGAAAAAATTGAAGGTGCAAGAGGAATTGCGATAAAAGTAGATGGAGGCGTTGTAAAGAAAGCAGCGTCTGGTGATAATGCGATAGGTATTACTTTACTGTCAGAAGAGGAAATGGTAGCACAAGGAGAAGATTTGACGGTTCAGATTAAAGATATTGGATTGTGGAAAACATCCGAGGTTGTTGAAATTGGTGATGAACTTACGTCTGACGCAAATGGTCTAGCGAAGAAGGCTGCATCAGGTGATTTTATTACTGGAATAGCGGTTAGAGCGGCAGAAGCGGTAGGCGAATATGTTAGTGTACAAATTACTAAAAGCGGATATAAGGCTTAAATTAGAAGGAGGATAAAAAAATGAACAGAGGAATGAGTAATGGTGACATTCAAGCTAAAATAGCTAAAGGATGGAAGCCGAACAAGTATCTAAGTAACATGAGTATGGCGTATTTTTCAAAACCAACCGATTATGTGGCGACTCGCATTATGCCAATTTGTCCAGTAGCACAAAGCACTGGTCTTTTTTATACCTTTAGTAAAGAAGATTTAGCAAGAGATAATGTTAGGAGAAAACCAGCTAGTGGAAAAGTTGACCCAGCAGTAATGGGACACACAGAAAATAGTTTTAATTGTAAAGTAGATCAAATTATTGTTGGTATTGATCAAATTGGTACGTTGAATTATCAAAGGGCTAATGCACCAGTAGACCCTCGAAGAAATAAGATAAGATTCATTACAGAACAAATGAACATACACTTAGACAGGATGTTTGCTGAAAGTTACTTTAAGTCAGGTATATGGACAAATCAGTTGTCTGGTATAACTGGATCAACTCCAGGGGCAAACCAATTCTATAAATTTTCGGATGCGAATTTTGACCCAGTGAACTTCTTCAACCAACAAAAACGAAACATCAGATTAACAGGACGAAGAACACCAAACAAGTTAGCTTTAGGGTATGACGCATACCTTGCTTTAACAGAGCATCCAGATGTTTTGGAAAGAGTAAAATATACTGGTTCTACTGCCAATCCAGCAGTGGTAACAAAACAAGTGTTAGCACAGTTATTTGGCTTAGAGGAAGTAGTTGTGTTGGAAAGCACTTTCAACAACGCAGAACTTGGTCAAGGTGAAAACATGGAATTTATATGTGATAGTAAGGGTGCATTACTTTGCTACACAACAAATACTCCCGCTGTAGATGAACCGAGTGCAGGATATATCTTCACATGGGATATGCTTGGTAATGGTTCATGGATTGCAACAGATCAATTTGAGGGAGAAGGTGGAACTCATACGGAGTTTATTGAAGGTTTGATGAGTTCAGATATGAGAAAAACTGCGGATGACTTAGCTTGCTTTATGGCAGATTGCGTATAGGAGGAACAGCTATGAGTTATGTTTGTAAAAAACCTATGGTTTTAAGCGGAATGCAATTCAGCACTGGGGATATGATTCCAGAAGGATGTATTCTACCTGCAAGAGTTTCGGTTTTAATTAGAAATCAGTATATTGCGGAGGTAAACGGAGAAGCAGGTCTAACGCCTGTTTTTCCGTTGGCTTGTAAAGAAGATAGTGAATCTAATCTTATAATTATTCCGATAATTACAAAAGAAGGAAGCCTAGAGCTTCCTATGACTTCACAAGAGATAATAAAACTTCTTTATATATTGCAATTAGCAGAAGAAGAGACAATCGGAAAAATATCGAAAATAGAAAATGAAACCCTACTTATTCTTATAGACCGCATAAAACAAAGAAAGAAGGTCAAGGAAGCAGTTACAGCAAGGGTAGAAGTATTAAAGAATGCAGAACATGTAGAACCAGATTCCGAACAGACAGGAGAGAGTAAAGGTGATGCCTAATGGCGAAAACCTATGAATATGAACCTAGCAATATAATTTATTTCGGAAAGGATAGAATGCGATTTGAGTTAGGTGATACCCTTGTTGAAGGGAAAGAAGAAACTTCGGCATTAACAGATGAAGAAATAGAGGCAATCTTGGAGATATATCAAGACAGTTGGAAAAGAGCAAAGTTAGCCTTATTAGAGAATATTTTTAGACGATTTGCATATGAACCAGATACAAAGACAGGACCTCTTTCTTTTGCATTTGAAGGAAGAGCAAAACTTTGGCGTGATGATTATGAGAGGTTGAAGAAAGAAATGAAGGTTTTGTCTATAGCGATTCCAAATGGGTTGTCTGGGAAAGATAAGAAACCGCCTTGTTTTTATACTGGTATGCAAAGGAATGGAGGGGCAAGATAATGCGTAATCTAATGTATTTGCCTCCTGGTAAATTGCTTAAAGAATTTGCAATCGAAGAATGTATTCAAATTGTAGAAACGCAAGAAAATACAAATGGACGTCCAAAGACTGGGCGTCCGATTATGAACTATCAGAAAAAAGACGAGACGATAAAGGCGGTTCTTGCAGATGCCTCAACAAGCATAAAATGGCGTTGGAATCAGCTTGGGCATCCAGTAACTCATACGATTGTGCAAAATGGTAAACCAAAAGCGAAGCCAGAGGATATTCTAATTACGGGTGATAGGGTATTTGCAATTCAAGGAGTAGATGATTGTGGAGGTTTAGGAATTTCAGTACAATATTTTGCGGAAGAGAGGACTGGTCTTAAATGGAAATCAAACAACGATTGAAAATAGCTGTATCAAATGAAGTAAAGGCTATTGGGCAAAAAGCAGCATCAAGAGGACATAGGGCGGTGCAAGTTATCAGAAACACAGAATTAAGAGTATTAAAAGGAACTAGAAGTGGGCGACTGTATGGTAAGCATAGAGCTTCGGCAGCAGGAGAAGCACCAGCTGTGAAAACAGGGAGATTGCGTAGTCAGTGGCACGGCTCCGTACAAGGTAGTGTAAATAGTAAGGGTGCAAGTGTTATTCCGACACTCGAAAGTAAAACACCATATGCAGGTATTTTAGACAAAGGAACTCGTAGGATGGCATCAAGACCTTTCAAAGACAGGATAGCAGAAGCAGCTTTGCCAGAAGTGAAGAAAATCTTTGAAGAATCGTACTAGGAGGTGGTAGAGTATGTCACAATTACTAAAAGAAGGCAATGCTACCTTTAACATGAATGAGATTGAAGTAGGATATTTGATTTGGGCAAAACATAATACTTGGGAAGTAGGAATGACAGGAATTGTTGTATCTGTAAATGCAAATCAAATAACAGTTCAGTTTCCGAATCGAATTGGCAGTTCTACAAATCATTTTATAATAAATGCTGCTGATGTAGGGTTATGGAAGATACGATATTCAGAGAACCTTGAAAAGATTATGGAGTATTCAGAAGGAGGAGAGAAGTTATGACCTTAGAAGAATTATTACATAAACGATTTCAAGACAGTGTTGAAATTAGCGAAATGTTGGCGAAGTATAATAATAGGTCAGCTATTTTTTATCAGTTTTCTCCAGATGATAGACAAAGGGGATGGGATATCTTACAGTATCCACGTATTATTTACAGTATTGATATGCAGGCAAACAAAGAACGAAGTAGTGTAGGAGTTATGGATATATCCATTTATTGCACAGAAGATGGCATACAGCCAGAAGAAGTTGAAGTGGAAGTTCGTAAATGTTTGCGTGATTTGTTAGTAATACCAAATAAAAGTTATCCCTATTGTTTTGCTTGGTCAAGAACAGATGCTTTTGAATTTAAGGAAAAAGAGGTTGGTGCAGACACTAAGGTTATAGGGACAGAGCTTCGTTTTGATATATTGGAATATCCAAATCAGGAAACGTGTGACCCAGACCCAACAATGGCAGTAGCGAGATATATTAAAGATAAGCTGCCAGAAGCACTTGTACTAGGAATAGATATAAATTTAGGAAATTTTATTGAAACGGGCATAGATAAGCCAGTTTTTTATTGCAGATTAGATGCGGTAGATAAGAAGAGAGAAACAAATAATGTTGTAGAAATGGAAGCGAAAATAGCTATTCACGCAATTTGTCCACACGCAGAAACTAGGCTGAAATTGATAGCGTATATAAATAGTGTGCTAGCTTTGGATGGGGAGATTAATATGCTTGATAATTCACCAATGCGAATTCTTAGACAACAGTTAAATAACAGAGCAGATTATCTTACTGAGGGGCAGTTACATATAACTAGCCTTTTTGGACTTCTTAGATACCAAGAACAAAAACCTAAATTAATGCAAATTAATACAAATGTAGGAGGAATATGATGGCAACAGAAAAAGCAAAAAAAGAAGATGTAAAAAAAGAAAGTGTAAAAGAAATGTCTGGTGAGCCTATAAATGGTGTTCGTAAGGTAGAAGTTGTTGTTCCAATTCCAATACTTTCAGAGTATTCTGTGGAAGAATTAGCAGAAAATGCAGCAATTATATTTGAAAAGGGAGTCTGGCCAGAATGTGTTATTGCAGCACTGCAAAGTAAAGGGATATCAAAAACAACAGTTGATAATGCAAAAAGTATTATTGATGATTTTATGAATAGGGAGGTAATGTAAAATGGCAGGAATGTTTACAGTAGGGGAAATAAAGGTAAGACCTGGAGCATATTCTAATTTACAAAAAGTAGGAGAAAATACGATTGCGGGATCAATAGATGGAACAACAGCAGTTCTTTTTAGAGCTGATTGGGGTCCATTAAATAAGCCAATAGAATTAAGTCCAGCAGAAGGATATGAAAAAATCTATGGTACAGCATTGACAACAGATATAATTGAGCAGGTTATAAAAGGCGGTGCTAGTAAAATTATAGCTTGTAGAATTGGTTCTGGTGGCTCGGCGTCAAGCGTTAGTCTAATGAATAATTCGAATGAAGAAGTAGTTCGTTTAACTTCAAAATATGAAGGGGCAAGAGAATTTACAGTAACAGTTAAAGAAAAATTATCAGACCCAACGCAAAAAGAATGTATTATTCATAATGGCACGAGAGAGTTTGAGAAAGTGGAATTTTCAAAAGGACCTAAAGAAGCGGATAACTTAGTGGCAGCATTTAGTTCAGCATCTCATTTTGTGGCAACAGCACAAAGTTCAGCAAGTTCTTTTGAGGTAGTGAATATAGCACAAGCTATTTTTACTGGCGGAACTAATTCACTTGTAACTGCTCAATCTTATAGTGATGGCTTCTCTGCTCTTGAAGCAGAAAATTGGAATACTATTTGTGTAGATACAGAAGATACAGGTGTACATATTTTGTTAGCTTCTTTTTTGGAACGCATATTTCAAATGGGGCAATTATGCTTGGGAGTTGTAGCAGAAAAGAGAAGTGTTGATTTGGAAGACCGAATGAGTCATGCCGCAACATTCAACAGTGAGAAAATGCACTATATAGTAAACCCAGCAGTAGAAACTACAGATGGTGATATAGATGGATACAAGACAGCAGCAAGGATAGCAGGCATGATAGCAGCTTGCCCATCTAATAGGTCGCTTACCCATACGATCATCAGCGGAGTAGTGCGATTGAATGAATTAATAACACCAACGCAAATTATTAAAGCAGAAACAATGGGGTGTATTGTTCTTACAACAAATAGTAATAATCAAATTTGGATTGATAGTGCAATTAACACATTGGTAACGCCAAATGAAGAACAAGACGAAGGTTGGAAAAAAATCCGCAGAACAAAGACAAGATATGAGCTTGTTACAAGAGCAGTAACACAGGCAGATAATTTGGTAGGCAAAGTGGATAATGACGCAAACGGACGAGCAACGATTGTTGGACAGGTACAAGGTATTGGTACTGCAATGGTTGAAGAAGGAAAATTGATTTCTTGTAAGGTCAAAGAGGGTACTCAAACCTCTGAAGGAGACACTTGTTATTTTGATATAGATGCGATTGATAAAGATTCTGCTGAACGTATTTATTTGACTTTTAAATATAGATTCAGCACAAATGTATAGGAGGATTAATTATGGCAGTGAATAATAAAGCGGCTGGTGATTCCAGATTCGCGCTAACTGGTAAAGACGGTGCATTTTACAGTGAAGATGGTGCAATGCTTGCAACGGTGGAAAATTTTAGTGCGAATGTAAGTGTTACTAATGCAAAATACAATGCACTTGGAGATGCACAGGAACATGAAACTTTTGCAAGTTTTTCCGTATCACTCACAATGAGTCAAATTGTGATTGAGGATGATGCGTTTATACAAGAGTTCATGGAGGGGTTGCATAGGGGTGAAATGCCTAGATGGAATTTCCAAGGCGTACTAAATGGAAGAAATGGCTCGGAACAACGTATGGTCTACAGGGAGTGTATTCCTTCAGGACAAGTCGATTTACAAAATGTATCATCAGGAGATGTTATAAAAAGAAACTGGAATTTCTTTGTAAATAGACCACCTGAATTGCAGAAACTATTAACAACATAGAAACTTGAAAATTGAGAGAGAGTAAAGGATTGCAAAATAATACTTGCAGTCCTTTTTTTATTAAGGAGGAATAGGAAAATGGCAAAGCAAATTGAAGAACAAGTAATAGATACAAAATTTTCAGAGGAAGAAAGCAAAAATCAAATGTTGTTGAATGAGGAAGATTTCGTAAAAGGACTTTTACAGGCAGCAGACTATAGAACCTCAGAGGAAGAACGTCAGAAAATAGAAATTATTCGTAATGAAAAGTTGTATTTTGCATTCACAATTCGCCCTCTCGGTGAAGAGGAATACGAGAAATGCAAGACGAAACATACAAAGTATGTGAGAAATAAACAGTTGGGAATTAAGTTACCTGAAAATACGAATACGGTGAAATATCGTGCAGCTTTGATTTATGAGGCAACGATTGAAAGTGATAGAATGCTGCTATGGGATAATAAAACAATTTGGAATGCCTTGAACAACAACGGACATCAGATTATGAATGGTCTTGATGTAATAGAGGCGGCATTACGAAGTGGTGAAAAAATAGCAGTCATAGAGGCAATAGATAAACTAAGTGGATTTGAAGACTCCAACCTTGAGGAAGTAGCAAAAAACTAATAGAAGCTGGCGGCAAGATGACATTGTTACATCATTTGTTTCAAAAAAATGGCATCTGTATAGATGAATTCTACGCAAAGCCAGCAGGAGTAAAGGCATTCTTACTTGCCTCTACAAAAGTCCGTATAGAAGCAGACATGAAGGGGAAGGAGGGATAGCATGGCGGAGACAATCAAAATAGAAATACCAATAGAAGTTTTAGATAATACGGATCCAGAACTTTCTAAGGTAATTAATGCCTTGAAAAATATGGAAAAGGCATCTGATTCAGCAGGAAAAGCGACCGAATCAGCAGGAGATAAGGTTAGCAAATTTGATCAAAAAGCAGAAAAAACAAGAAAAACATTGAGCGACATGGTTAAGGAGAAGTATGAAGTTGCGTTAGAAGCATTAGACCGTGTATCTCCCGTGTTAAGTGTATTAAAAAATGGTTTACAGTCTATTGGTAATAAGGCTTGGAATGTAACGATGAAAGCAGTAGATTTAGTTACTGCCCCGGTAAGGGGAATTATAAATCTATTAAAAAATCCTATTTTTCAAGTAGGTGCTGTGTTAGGTGTCAGTATTGGCTTTAAGGATACAGTCGATACATTCGTGGCCTTCGAAGAGACGATGAGTAAAGTAAAGGCATTATCAAATGCGAATAATGAAGAAATGGAAAAATTAACAGAAACAGCAAAGGAAATGGGGGCAAAAACAAGATACTCTGGTACGGAGTCAGCAGAAGCATTTACTTACATGGCTCAAGCAGGTTGGGAAGTAAATGATATGATAGATGGTATCGGAGGTGTTATGAGTCTAGCGGCCTCTGACGGATTAAATCTAGCGGCTACAACAGATATTGTATCTAACGCACTGACAGCGTTCGGCTTAACAGCAAAAGACACTGCTGAATTTGCTGATATTCTTGCAGTTGCTTCTTCAGCTACAAATACAGATGTAGCTGGTCTTGGTGAAGCGTTCAAGTATATTGCTCCTGTAGCAGGAGCGTTAGGATATTCAATAAATGATGTTTCGACCGCATTGGGCTTAATGTCAAATAATGCGGTGAAAGGAAGTATGGCAGGTACTACCTTAAAAACCGCATTGGCAAATATGGCGGCTCCAACTGATAAAATGGCGGCGTCAATGGAACAATATGGAATTAGTTTGCTAGATAGTAATGGCAATATGAAAACATTAAAAGAAGTAATGGATAATCTTAGAATTGGCTTAAGAGGATTAAGTGCTGATGAACAGACAGCGGCCGCCTCTACGATTTTCGGTAAAGATGCTATGGCAGGAATGTTATCTATAATTAATACCACCGAAGAGGATTATAGAAAATTAACAGAAGCTATAAACAATTCAGAAGGAGCTGCTGATAACATGGCAGCAACAATGCAAGATAATCTAGCGGGTACATTTGAATCGCTAGGTGGTGCAATAGAAACAGTACAATTAACACTTGGAGAGCGATTAAAGCCGCATTTGCAAAGTCTGGCACAATGGTTAGAAGATAAAATGCCAGCAATAGAAGAAGCTATTAGTGAGGCGATGGATACTATAGATGCCAAAATAGATATGGTTAAACGAAAAATAGACGCTTTTACCAGTACAACTGAATGGAAAAATGCGGATTTATTCGGAAAGATAAAGATTGCGTGGGATGAACTTATAGGGAATCCATTATCAGAATGGTGGAATACAACAGGCGTAGGTGTAATGCAAAATATAATGCAAAGTATAGGAAACGGGCTGGGAACCGCTATTGGTAGTGGCATTATGTTTTTACTAGGAATTAATCCTACGGAAGGCATTGAAGAGGGGGTAAGTATTGGTTCGTCTTTTGCTAAGGGTTTTGCCGAAGGTTTTGATGGAGCCGCAGTGAAAGAGGCAATCATGAGTGCCTTATCAGGTATTTTAAGTAGTGCAGCAGGTGTATTTAGTGGAGACGCAGGAATTGGGAATTGGATTTCAGCATTGTTAGTAGGAAAAACAGCATTATCTCTGGGAGGTACGCTTTTTAAAGGGGCAGGCTTAGGAAAAACATTATTGACAGGAGCAAGTGGAGGTGGCGGACTTCTTGGTTTAGCTGGTACAACGATTGGTTCAGCAGGGCTAGGTACTGGACTTTTAGGTCTCGGAGCGAACACATCAATGGCACTTGGAGCAGGTAATATTGCAGGCGGTGCTTCTTTATCAGCAGGTGCATTAAGTGGTCTTGGATTAGGAGCAATGGCAGGTGGTGTAATGGGAGGAGCAACTCTTATTAGCGGTGGCATGGATTTACACAAAGGCTTTACCAGTGAAAACGAAGCAGAAGCGGCAGTGTATAAGAATTCAGGTGCTAAAAAAATTGGTGGAACATTGGCAGGGGCAGCAACAGGAGCGGCGATAGGAAGTGTAGTGCCTGTCATAGGAACAGCAGTGGGCGGTCTAATTGGAGCAGGAATAGGCGGTCTGTCTAGTTGGCTTTCAGCTAAAAAGGATGTTCAGGAATATGAAGAATCAGTACAAGCGGCAATGCTTGAAGAAATAGAAACTGCAAGGCAGTTAGCATTACAGCAAGAACAGGCGAAGTACAAGACACAAGAACTAAAAGACGCATTAGTGGAAGTGTCAGAAGGAAATATGACACCTGAACAATTTGGAGTGCTAACACAAAAGATTATCAAGGCTGATTTTGCTAAACATTTTGGGAAAATAACATTATCCTTGAAAGAGGTCAAGGCAGCGGCAGAGTCTATTGTATTTAAGAATGGCACAGAGAGTTTGAATAAGTTTCTCATGGCGACCGAACAAGCTAGGAGTGGTTATGAGAGTTTCAAAAATATTGTTTCTGATGTAGAAAGGTGGAATTGGAAATCTGTATCTTTAGGGCAGATGAATGAAGGGGATATGAATAGTTATATATCTTCTGTAAATAACATGGTTAATCAAGCAAAAAACTATATAGAAGATCAGCAGTACGCAGTATCTATATCATTTGACATTTTTTTTGATGCAGAAACAGCACAGGCATATAGAGATGATACAAATAAAACCTATGCAGGAATTCAGCAAAGGATAGACGATATAAGTAGAGAGTTGAATGAAAAAATGATTATTCATCTGGAAGATGGAATAATTAGTCTTGATGAAGCGGCTGAAATTACAAATTTGCAAAATCAGATAATCGAAATTACTGGAAAGGTTGCTCAAGCACAAGAGAGTGCAAAGATAGACGCATTGGGAATAAAGTTTAAAGGGGCAGCACTTAATTTAGATACATTTACAGCTTTGCAAACAGAGTTAGCGAACTATGTAAATGATGGTATGGTAACAGCTGATGAAGCACTCACACTCCAATTAACAAATATAAATTTAGAATTAGCAGAGGGAGTCATTTCTCCATTGCAGTATAGTACAAAAAGGCAACAAATAGAAAAGGAGTTTAATGAGTATATTTCAGGTATTCAGTTGAAATCAGAAAACTTTCAATTAAATTCAATAGTTGAGGCTTACGGAAGTGAACTAGAAGGAATATTGCCAGAATTAGAGGGGAATATTTCAAGCAGATTAAGTCAAGCATTGAATAATGCCATGCAAGACCCATCACTTGAGCCGCTTAACTGGAGTATTAATATGGAAGAAGCGATTAGTATATTGGGATTAGAAGGACTTGATACAGAAACTCAGATGCAGATTGTAGCGTTAATGGCAAATGTTGCTCAAACGATTCCACAGAAGTTGAATGAAGAGTTAGCGAGTACAGGGATAGATTTTAGTTTGCTAGGACCTGTTTCAGCGGCATATGCGGAAGAAATTTCAGCTCTTTTAGCAGAAACAGACCTTAGTCCAGAAATAGCAAATGCTATACTTACAATGGATCATACGCAGATAAAGGCAGCAATAGAATCTTTAGCATCAGATACAGGAACGGCAATTAACACTGCATATAGTACAGGATTTAATACTACAACAGATGTAACTATTATGGCTAATTACAAGTTGGCGAATCCTTCAGCAACGTTGTCGTTTTCTGGTGGAGGAAGTGGGACAGCCACAGTAACAGGAGTTTTAGCTGATACTCCAATGGCAGGTGCTTCAATGGCGATTGGAGCCAGAGCAAATGGTGGTTTTACGAGTGGTGCTGAATTATCTTGGATAGGAGAAGATGGACCAGAGGTAGTTATTCCGTTAGGTGATAAGCGTAGAGGTAGAGGTTTGTCACTTTGGCAACAAGCAGGTGAAATCTTGGGTATTTCAAAATACGCAAACGGTGGATTTGTTGGAGGTTCTAATGGCTCGAATTTAGGGAAAAGCAATACACTTATAAATAACTTCGCTAACTTGTTTAAAACACCACCTAGCAAGGAGTATGACTTCACAGGCAATGATACGGATAAAGAATCTAGCACAGGGTGGACAGCAGACTTACAACAATCAAATAAAGCAACAGGGTCAGTAAGTGTAAATGTAAACATGACCCCAACTTTCAACATTGAAGGTGGAAATGTTAATGAAGATAATATCGTGCAGATATTGAAATCACACATTCGTGAAATGGCAGACGATTTGGGTGATGAGATGGCTGCAAAATTAGAGAAGATATTCTCAAATATGCCAGCTTAAGGAGGTGTAGGGTAAAATGGATATATATTTAACAGAGGTAGCGAATAGTGGTTCTTCTTTGCGTTTCCCTGCACTTCCAAAATCAATAAATTATGGCGGTGCGGCAAGATACCAAACTTACGATATTATATCTTTAGGTACTGTAAAAGTGCCATCTGGAACAGATGTAATTAATATTTCATGGACAGCAACATTTTTTGGAGAAAGCAGAAAAAGAGAATCTTATATAAGAGCATGGAAAGCACCTAAGGAATGCCAAAATATTCTGCAACGATGGCGAGATAATGGAACTGTATTACGTTTATTAGTAACGAATACTAGCTTAAATTATGATGTCACTATAGAAAATTTAGATTGCATTGAAAAGGGAGCGCATGGAGATATAGAGTATTCGATTTCTTTTGTAAAGAAAAAAGAAATAAGAGTGTATACAACAGATGAATTAAAGATTGCTGCATATGTGAAGAAAAGCAGACCTGCTGATAGTAAAACAAATGGAAATTATACTGTTGTAACAGGTGATAATTTATGGAGTATTGCACAGAGATTTTTAGGAGGCGGAACAAGGTGGACAGAAGTTTATAATCTGAATAAAGATATAATAGAAGCGAGTGCAAAAAGGTATGGCAAGCCATCTTCAGACAATGGACATTGGATATATCCAGGTGATGTTTACACTTTACCAGCCGCATAGGAGGTTAATATGATAGATATTTCTAAAATAAAGTATCGCTTTGCCTTAGTTATGTCAGATGGTAAAAATTTAGACATTACAGATACCGTACAAAGTTTGAACTGGGAAGAAGGTAAAGGTGAATTAGCCACACGTATTACGATTTCATTATATAATACGTTGTATAGTGGAAAAGCAATAAGTACATGGGCGAAGCCAGGTAGCCTTATCGGAGTTTTGGCAGATTGGGGTACTGGTTTTGAAGAGGTTGCAAGAGGAACTATTGTAGATTGGGAGCCTAATTTACAGAATAGTAAAAATCTACTTGAAGTGACCTGTTATGATGATTTATACAATCTCCAGAAAAGCCAAGATAATATTTATTACTCAGCCGGAATTGATACGCGGTCTGCTATTACTCAAATTTGTAGTGCGTGGAACGTACCATTGGAAACCTATAATGGACCAAAGGAAACTCATGCAAAGCTCGTATATAAATCGAAAACTATAAGCGATATAATCTTAGATATTTTAGAAGATGCTGTATCTAAGGGAGCGAAAAAGTGCCTAATGCGTAATGTAAAGGGTGCTTTTTCTATTATCCCAAAAGGTAGCAATAAGTCAGTATATCATTTTGGAGAAGATAACAGTATTGTAAGTAATTATAAGTTAAGCACTGGGAATCTTGTAACAAGAGTAAAAGTAATCGGACAGGAAGATGATGAAGGGCGTACAAGTGTTGAAGCTGTACTTGATGGTAAAACCGAATATGGTATACGACAGAAGATAATTACTAAAGGAAAAGACGATTCCTTAGATGAAGTTAAGAAATCAGCAAGAGAGTTATTAAAGGAAGAAGGGGATATAAAAAAAACAATGAAGTTGGAAAGCCCAGACATTCCTTTTATACGCAAGGGTGATTTGATTCATGTAACGCTAGGAAATATGAAAGGTTATTATTTTATAGAAGGAATTAGGCACAATGTAGCTAATGCAATTATGAGTATGGAGTTAGAGTTAACAGATAAAGAATAGAAAGGGTGAGTGAAAACATGGAAGGTAACGGAAATGCAGGATTGAACCGTTTTGCAAACACGTTGAAAGAACGAGTGGCGAAGCAAACAGAAACCTCTTTAGTAATTGATTTTGGGCAGATTAATGCGGATTTTAGTTTAACGACAAATACATTTCCTGTGCCAATACCTAGAACAGATTATTCAGTTTGTAGGAGTGCTTTAGGAATTGATGTAACAGGGAATACAACACCGAATACCGATACTCCTCCAGAATTTCACATGCACAATCTAAGTATAACGACGACTAGCGAAAAACTAAAAGCTGGAGATCGTGTTTTAGTAGCATGGGTGCAAAATGAAGCGGTAGTAATTGATGTCATTTTGTCGGCTATGAAACTGTAAGGAGGAAAAGGATATGAATAATAATCTATTTCCAACATTTGAAGTTCCCGATTTAACCGCATATGTAGAAAAGGAAGAAGAGAAATATAGGAGAAGCGTTCTGTGGAATTTTGCAACAGGTGATTTTGTCAGAGATGGTGCAAACCGATTGACAGAAAGTAGTGGTAGAGATACTTATAAGCAATGGTGCGTAAAAGTAATCAGCACGGAACGATATATGTATTTAGCATATCCAGATGAAATTGGGACAGAAATGGAAGATGCAGTAAAGCAACCAGACCAAGCAGCAGTAATTTCTGCAATAGAAAGAACAATTACAGAAGCATTATTAATTAACCCTCGAACGGAGTATGTTCGAGATTTTTCTTTTTCCATAAATGGAGATAATGTATATTGTGAATTTACCGTAAAAGGTAAAGATTGGGAAGAAATTAAGCTGAATACCACGATAGGAATGAAGGGGGTGGGTAAAATATGGCAATAGACTTTATGCCACCAGATTTTGTGGCGAATAATGACCCTTATGTAATACAACAAAGAATGATGGAAATGTTGCCCTCTGATATTGACAATATGCCTGGTGGATTTCCATGGGACTTTACAATGCCAACGGCAATGGAAAAAGCACAACTGATACAATTTCAGTTAGTACAAACGCTTATGCTGATGTTTCCAATGTGGGCATGGGGACATTGGCTTGATTACCATGCAACAGCAGCAGGAATTAAGCGAAAAGAAGCGAATTATTCATCTGGGATATTATTTATAGTTGGGATAGTAGGAACGAAAATCCAAAAAGGAACGATTTTTGCTACCTCAGCTACAAACGAAAAAGCGTCAATAGAGTTTTTGGCAACGGCCGATTATGTAGTACCAGAAAGCGGAGAATTAGAAATAAGTGTAGTAGCTAAAGAAGTAGGGAAAAATTCTAATGTTTTGGCTGGAACAGTAAACTTAATGTCTAAACCAATAAAAGGTATTAAATCAATTACAAATTCGTCAAATTTTACTGGTGGTACAGAGGTAGAAGATGATGAAAGTCTTAGAGAGCGTATTCAAGAAACTAATGAGAATATAAATGCTTCTTTCGTAGGTAATGATGCTGATTATATTCGGTGGACAAAGGAGATTGTTGGCGTAGGCACTGCAACAATAATGGCAGAATGGAATGGTCCTGGTACTGTTAAAATAATTGTAATAGACGCAAATGGACATCCAGCCAACGAACAAATGTTGACAGATGTTTATGATTATATTGTATCTCCAAAAGACCAAGCACAGCGATTAGCACCGATTGGGGCAATAGTAACAGTGGTTTCGCCATCCATAATTCAAATAAGCTATTCTGGAACGATTGTAGTGAAGTATGGATTTACGTTGGAGCAGGTAGAAACTTTATTTAAGGCGAAATTAATTGAATATTATAAAGAAGCAAGAGAAGCAGGAGAATTGAAGTACAATATGATAGCCGCAATACTTGCTAATTTAAGTGGAGTGCAAGATTTTTCGGATTTTCAGATAAGGAATGATATTAAGAATATTGTATTGAAGAAAGAAGAGTATCCAGAAACAGGAAATATTGAGTTTACAGCATTGGAGGAAACAGTATGAATTTAGAACAATTTCCTAAAAATGAAGTAGCAAAAGATATGATGCAAATGGTTTCTAACAACTGGTATCAAAATTCGTATGTAGGGAAATGGCTCTTTGAAGTTATGGGAATGGAGATGAAAGAAGCTCGTGTTTTATTTGCAGAACTTCGAGAGCAAATATTCCCAGAAACGGTTACATGGGCTATAGAATATCATGAGGGCAAATACGGCATTATTTCAAGTGATACAGCAACACTAGAAGAGCGAAGAAGAAATCTTGGAAGAAAACAGAATATAAAACGCCCCATGAATTCCGCACGTATAGAAGAATTGGTAAAAAATATAACAGGAAAAGATGTAGAAATAGTAGAGAATATCGCACCTTATACTTTTCAAGTTAAAATTATTATCAGAGATACTAGTGCCGATGTGGCAGAAGAAATTATAAAAGAACAGATCAATAGAATAAAACCGTCGCATCTTTCCTATGTAGTCATAACAGAAAGACCATTGCAGTTAAATATCTGCAATGCAGTTGTTTTTCAAACAGCGGAAATAATGAATTTAAGGCAGGTGATATAATGGCTTTTGGCAGTTTAACACTGACGAATAATGGTAGATATGCGTTAACAAATGCACAAGTAAGTGGAACTTTAGAATTTGCCTATATAGCAATAGGTGATGGCAAATATACTGGCTCATTTAAGGATATTGCGAACTTAAAGAACGAATTATTTCATTTGGAAATAAAAAAAGCTGAGGTGCAAGGTGATGTATGTGTACTAGAAGTAGATTTAACAAATGCTGATTTGACCGAAGGGTATTATCTTCGTGAAATTGGCATTTTTGTAAAAACAGATAGCGGAGATGTTTTATATGTGTATGATAACGCAGGCAATGATGCTGAATATATTCCTCAAAAAGAAGGTTCTGTCAGCGTTGAAAAAAGACTAAGATTTACTTTGAAAATATCAGAAGTAAGCAATATAACAGTGGAAACAACAAGCGTTTTGTACATGACACAACTTAATTTTGAGAAGCATGTAGAACGCTTGGGATACTTGGCATATTTGGATAAAATCGGAGATACACAGATAATAAATGTGTTAGCTGAAAAAGTAGTAGAAAACAGCACCAGGCGTTTTGTAACGGATATAGAAAAGATAAATTATGAAGATAAATACACAAGGGGCGAGATAAATATAAAGTTTGGTGCTTTAGGTGAACTTGCATATCTTAATCAAGTAGGTAATTCGCAGATATCGGACGTGCAGGCATTAAAAGTCATACAAAATGCTGCACACCGCTTCGTGACGGATATGGAAAAAGCACTTTATTCGGATAAGTATACAAGACTTGAAATAGATGGTAAATTCGGAGCGTTAGGAGTGCTGGCATACAGAGACACTGTTACAAATGCACAGATAATAGATATAGCGGCTGCTAAGGTAACACAAAGCAGTACACGCCGCTTTGTAACGGATACCCAGATAGCAGGATTTTCAGACAAGTATACCAAAAACGAGATAGATAATTTATTTTCTGCCCTAGAAACAAGCACAGATTGGAAAGAAGCGGTAGCGACTTTTGCGGATATAGCAAAAACTTATCCGAATCCTCAAGATGGTTGGACAGTTAACGTTAGAGACACAGATTATACATATCGCTGGAGTGGTAAAGAATGGATTGCAATCAGTGCAAATGCAATACCGAAAGCAACGGCAACGGTAGACGGTTTAATGGGAATTGCGGAATGGATTAAATTAAACGGAATTGCGGCTAATGCGAACAATTATGTGCATCCAACAAGCGGAGTAACAGCAGGGACTTTCCAACGTGTGACAGTAAATGCACAAGGTCATGTTACTGGTGGTAATAACAATACAGTCACGTTAGCAGAAGGTGGAACAGGAGCCACAACAGCGGCGGCAGCATGGACTAATCTAGTTCGACAGGGCGGAGAAATAACAGGGCAATTAATTTTAAGTAGAACAACAGATGTAAATGCTGGAAACTCTTCAGAGGGAGCATTGGTGATTGGTAACAAAACAGGTGCTCATCTGGCATTCGATGGTAACGAAATAATGGCAAAAAGTAATGCCACAACTGCCGCTCGTTTGGATATAAACGCTGATGGCGGATTGGTAGTAATGGGACCCGGTGGACTTCGTTTAGGTGGAAATTTACAAATGTACAATGCGACAAGCACAAGGACAAGTACAGTTTTAGACTTGCGAGNTGNAANA
>JGI994J12354_10000883_pt1 | contig 30719 bp, 22 predicted proteins | sample IntmicLarv3ML3BL_FD_12354 | JGI IMG/M metagenome (IMG submission 12354) | reverse complement strand
TTTTGTTATGAGAGATTCATAAATAATCCTCCATAGCTCAGTCGGTAGAGCATGCGGCTGTTAACCGCAGTGTCGTTGGTTCAAGTCCAACTGGGGGAGTTAGTTGACATTAAGTAATGCCATGTTCAATGCGTCCCAGGTACTAAGCTCGAAAACACCTCGCTAAGTGCTGTGACATGTATCGCACGTAAGATACCAAAATACGGTATCTAAGTGCTCATAACTATCATAACTAGGCTCCTTGGTCAAGCGGTCAAGACACCGCCCTTTCACGGCGGTAACACGGGTTCGATTCCCGTAGGAGTCATTTGTTTAACCAAATAACTAAATTGATTAGATTAAATAACTTAGTTAGATAAGTGCACCTCGTGGCAATGCCACTCGGTCGCGACAAAGTCGCTTATACAATAATCTATAAAGAACTTTATGGAAGCAAGCTTCCAACAGTTCTTCACAGTTTATTGTGCACTTACCAAATGTTTCACGAAAAATTTATGCCGATGTGGCTCAATTGGCAGAGCAGCTGATTTGTAATCAGCAGGTTATCGGTTCGAGTCCGATCATCGGCTTTCATGGACCTTTAGCTCAGCTGGTTAGAGCATCCGGCTCATAACCGGACGGTCCTGGGTTCGAGTCCCCGAAGGTCCATTGTAAGCAAACTGTTTTTGACGAATAATCGTTAGAAGCAGTTTTTTGCTATGCTATATTTGGGGCGTCTCAAAGCCATATCGTTTCACGCAAGTATGAAGTACATGACCTTTTGATACTTATATCCTTATTAATATTATGATTATTTGGTTTTAGTTATGGTGAGGATTAATCATCAAGGTCAGTATCTCCTTTAAGTATCTGTCCGGTAATAGCATCTATTTCATAGTCATATCCTGTCCGACCATTATTGAATTCAACTCATATACGGTGACACCATCCTCACAGTCCATTCTAACGACCATTAAGGTGACTTGTGATTCAGAAAGTCCAGCATTTGCAAGAGTAATTGCCGTGGCTTTGGATACTTATGTCCTAATAGATAAGGAGTTGTACTTCATAGCTGATTACAGGCTATGAAGTACAACTCCTTATTAATACTATGAATATTTGGTTTTAGTTATGGTGAGGATTAATCATCAAGGTCAGTATCTCTTTTAAGTATTTGTCCGGTAATAGCATCTATTTCATAGTCATATTCTGTCCGACCATTATTGAATTCAACCTCATATACGGTGACACCATTCTCACGGTCCATTCTCACGACCATTAAGGTGACTTGCGATTCAGAAAGTCCAGCATTTGCAAGAGCAATTGACTTGGCTTTGGCTTCACCTATGTGCTGTGATGCATCATTGTGCGGTGCTTTATTATGATTACTAGAATTATTAGGAATTGAATAATGTTCAATATCACTATCAAATTCTAGAATAGTACCATTTGTGGCATCTATTTCATAATCATATTCAATATTATCACTGTAGAACTCAACATTGTAAACCATAGTTCTATCATCGTGTTCTAGATGTGCTTTAACAAAGATTACTTGTGACTCAGTTAAGTTCGCATGATTAAGGGCAATAGCTTTTGCTTCTGTTTCGTCGATATACTGCGTATTATCATTTGTAGTAGATGGAGGTGTAGCGGCATCCTGTGGTGGTATTGAATAGTCTTCAATATCACTATCAAACTCTAGGATGGTTCCATTTGTGGCATCAATCTCATAATCATATTCAATATTATTACTGAAGAATTCGATGTTGTAAACCATAGTTCTATCATCGTGTTCTAGATGTGCTTTGACAAAGGTTACTTGTGACTCAGTTAAATTCGCATGAGCAAGGGCAATAGCTTTTGCTTCTGTTTCGTCGATATACTGCGTATTATCATTTGTGGTAGATGGAGGTGTAGCGGCATCCTGTGCTGGTATTGAATAGTCTTCAATATCACTATCAAATTCTAGGATGGTTCCATTTACGGCATCAATCTCATAATCATATTCGATATTATCACTATAGAATTCAATGTCATAAATCATGCGTCGATCATCACGTTGTAAATGAACTTTGATAAAGGTTACTTGTGCTTCGGTTAAATCTGCATGAGAGAGTGCAATTGACTTGGCGGCTTCTTCGCCAATATATTGACGGTTGTTTTTGACTGTATTGGCAGCAACAAAGATGCTTCCAGCCAAAATGGTTACAGCAATAATTGCTAAGACGCAAATTGTAGCTAGACCTTTTTTCTTTTTAGTCATATCCATGATATGGATTAATCTTTTTTTCATACTGTTCTTTCCTCCGTAGAAATAGGTTGATAAAGCAGGTGTCATTGTATTTTTGGTACCGATAAAACTGATGATGGTTTCGCCGTAGCGTCTGCGCCGATTAGAGTCCTTGCCAGCGACAACAGCTTCGTCGCATGCTACTTCACATTCTGATTGGATGGCCTTCGCCATTAGATAAACAAATGGATTAAACCAATGTATTGATAAAGTTAGCAAAGTCATTAGGTTAACCAATAAATCTTTGCGTTTGTAATGAGTCAATTCATGTCTGAAAATATATTCCAATTCATCCAAAGGCATTAATTGTTTGGGTAATAGGATTGCTGGCTTACGAAGACCAACGAGCATGGGGCTTGATAGAAAGATACATTCTTTTAATGCAATTGGTTTACCAGTAAATCCCATATCGTTCCATACTTTTTGAAAAATTCCATTCGTCTGTTCATCTGTTATAGGAATACCCCATCTGCGAACCGCTGCTGTAAATCTAGTATAGATTCGTAGATTGAAAACAAGGACAATCAAGACTCCCGTTATCCATATGCCTAATAAAATAGTGGCAACTGGAATCTTTGCTTTATCAATCGGCAAAGTAGTGGGTGCAGAAACGGTAGATGTGGTAGCTTCTTGCGATGCTATCTGTGGGCTTTCACCTTCTATCGAGTCTATAGTTTCGGCAGCTTCAAATGATATTGGTATTGGCACAGGATCAAAGAAGGTAGTGATTCTTGGCCTAAAGGGGATTAACAATCCAAACAATACAATCAACCACATATAATATCGAGATTTGGCGGAAACCTTGTTTGCTAATATCTTATTGAACAACAGTAGCAATAGAATAACCGCAGACATAGTTAGTGATATGGAGAGTAATGTAAATATAAATCCATTCATTGGGTCTCACTCCTTTCGGCAAGCCAATTCTTCAAATCGCCTATTTCTTCACTAGAGAGCTGTTTGCCGTCATACAAAGTGTTAATGAGATTGTATATGGATTTGCTGTGAAGTCGGTCAAAAAAGCTACTTGTCTCAATACTCAAATAATCCTTTTGTGAGATGAGGGGTGAATAAGTACGCTCCTTGCCTATTTTCTCGCTGTGAAGAAAGCCTTTATCGATAAGTCGCACAAGTAAGGTTAATACAGTCTGTGGCTTCCATGGTTTGCTTGAATCTAAGCAGGAAATGATTTGATTCGTTGATAAGGGCGGTGTGTTTTGCCAAATAATATGCATAATTTCAAATTCGGCATCGGGTAGTCGTTTGGTTTGTTTCATAATAGCACCTCGTGTTTTCTACAAATGTCGTTTTTTATATTCTACTATTGTAGTTTTTGATTGTCAACGTTTTTTTATGAAAAAGTTGTCGGAACTTTTTTTGAGAATTCATCATATGCTTAATTGACAAGAATAGCTAACAGGGTTATACTAATTAATAGTACTACATATATGGAGGGGGAAACAATGGACTATGAAGCTTTATCCAAAGAATTTTTGCAAGTAATATATAAGTATCATCAGATGCGTTCGCAACAACAATTGAACAGTGCCGTGCATGGTGAGACTTTTGTGCTTCAATATATCGCATCACATGATAATGCTACGATGCCAAGTGATATTAGTAAAGTAATGTGTGTTAGTTCGGCAAGGATTGCGACGGTGTTAAATAGTTTAGAAAATAAGGGTTTGATTATAAGGCAGATTGATAAGCAAGACCGTCGTAGGACGATTCTTAAATTGACATCAGATGGTCAGCAAAAGGCGAGTGAATGTTCACATGAGTTATTAGATGTAGCTAGAAGGATGCTTGAATATCTAGGTGAAGAGGATGCGAAGAATTGCGTGCGGATTATGGGTAGATTAACTGAGATGTGTAATAGTGAAGAAAAGTAGAAATAAAAGACAGTTATAAAAAGAGTTAAACGAGAGGATATACTAATGCTCAGATTGATAGATATTAGAAAATCGTATAAGACATTTAATTTTACACAAGTAGCACTTGATGGTGTTTCGGTAACATTTAGAGACAATGAGTTTGCTGCTATTTTAGGGACCTCTGGTTCAGGGAAGACGACTATGCTTAATATCATAGGCGGACTAGATCATTACGATAGTGGTGATTTGGAGATTGATGGGATTTCGACGAAGGAATATAAGGATTCGGATTGGGATACATACCGCAATAATCGGATTGGCTTTGTTTTTCAAAGTTATAATTTAATTTCGCATCAGTCGATTTTAGCTAATGTTGAATTAGCATTGACCATTGGTGGGGTATCTAAAGCGAAACGTCGCGAGCGGGCATATCAAGCTCTTGCCGAGGTAGGGCTTAAAGAGCATGCACGTAAGTTACCGAATCAATTAAGTGGCGGACAAATGCAAAGGGTGGCTATTGCTCGGGCTTTGATTAATGATCCTGAAATATTGTTAGCGGATGAGCCGACTGGTGCCTTAGATACAAAGACTAGCGAGCAGGTAATGGATTTATTAAAGGAGATTGCCAAGGATAGACTGGTTATCATGGTGACACATAATCCAGAGCTGGCAGATGAATATGCCAATCGGATTATTAAATTGCAGGATGGGCAGATTATATCAGACACAAATCCAGTTGACCACGATACGGAAAAGCAACGAGAAGGACGAGCATCGCGCAAAGTCAGCATGTCTTTTTTGACAGCTATTTCTTTATCCCTTAGCAATTTGATGACCAAAAAGGGTCGAACTTTTGTGACGGCCTTGGCAGGTTCTATTGGTATTGTAGGTATTGCCGCCATCTTGGCTTTGTCGAATGGAATTAATGCATATATTGAAGATATTGAGCAAGAGACAATGAGTATTTATCCATTAACGGTGCAAAATAGAGGTATTGATTTATCAGCTATGATTTCTAACTTTGTGCCAGAAAACGATAAAGAGGAAGCAAAAGGCGAACCAGAATATAAAAATATTGTTAAAGAACGAAAAATCGTTGAATCGCTATTTGAAAGTCAAAATGAAAATGATTTAACAGCACTAAGAGAATATATTATCAGAAATGAAGATAAGATAAATTCACATGTGAAAAATATTCAATATATGTATGATTTAACACCACAAATTTATCTAGCTAATTCTAAGGATAGCGTAGAACAAGTTAATCCTGATGGATTACTTAGAAGCTATGGTATTGGTGGTAATGTGGGAATGGTATCGCTATTTGGGGCGTCGGCAGGGATGAATATGTTTCATGAGATGCCTGGTGATATAGCGATGTTTGATTATCAATATGAGGTAGTGGCGGGTAATTGGCCGAAGCATCATGATGAGGCAGTGCTAGTTTTATTACCAGATGGAAGTGTGTCGGATTTTTTACTTTATTCAATAGGACTTCGCAATAGAGATGCCTTAAAGGATATGTTGGAGTCGTTTATGAATAATCCAGATGAAGAAGCTAAGCTTCAAGATGAGGACATGGTTATCACCTATGAAGATTTACTAGAAACTAACTTGAAAGTGACCATAGCGGCTGATAAGTACGAGTATGATGAAGAGTTTAATGTATGGATAGATAAATCTGGTGATAATGATTTTATGAAAAAGTTAGTTCAAGATGGGATGGATTTAAAAGTTGTAGGAATTGTCAAACCAGAATCTGGTGTGACAGCAACATCACTTTCCCCAGGGATTAATTATACGCCAGAGATGATTCAGTATCTTATGGTAGAGACGGCAGAGCGGAAAATCGTCAAAGACCAACTTGATAATAAGGGTGTTAATGTTATAACAGGGAAAACTTTTGTTGAGGAGAAGGAAGATAATAGCAATGCAGATTTTAATTTTGCGGACTTGATTTCAGTGGATGAAGCGGCGATGCAAGAAGCCTTTAAGTTTGATGAATCTAAAATTAATATTGATATGTCAGGGCTGGAGGATAGTCTTTCATTAGATATGTCGGGACTAGGAAGTGGTTTATCAATGGATATGACCAGCTTAGGAGATTTTTCAATGAACAGCTCGGGATTGGAGAATCTAGAGATGCCTGAATTTAGTATGGATGATTTGACCCAAGCAATAGCAGCGGAGGTTAAGATACCAGAAGAAGCTCTAGGGCAGATATTACAGGAGGTAATCGTTGGCTTCGTAATGGAGGTGGCAAGTCAAGGACCGATGTTACCACAAGATTTTATTGCGGCATTTTCGGAATATATCTCAAGAGAAGATGTACAAGCGGGTATCAATCAACGGGTTAGAGAGGTTCTTGAGGATGCCGGAGTAAGTGAGGCTGTAGAGCAAACAGTGCAGGATTATATGACTGGTATTTTGCAAGGCTTTGTTATGCAATTAACGGTGCAAATGACACAGATGCAAGTACAAATACAAAATCAAATTCAAAGCCAGATGCAGACAGTTATGAGTCAACTAAAAGACCAAATTCAGAATCAGCTACAAGCGGCAATGGGCGGTATACCAGCCCAAATCCAAGCAGAAATGGAAAGCGCAATGGCTGATTTGCCAAATCAAATGCAAGACGCTTTTAGCATTGATGAAGATGCGGTTGCAGCTGCATTTAAAGTTAAGATGTCCGAAAAGGAAATCATGGAATTGATGAATGCACTGATGAATCAAAGTGAAAGTACGGCTGAAAATAATTTGACTTTATTAGGATATGCCGATCCTAAGGTGCCATCACAGATTAGTTTTTATCCGATTAATTTCGAGGGTAAAGCTGGCGTGGAAGATTTTCTGAAGCAATATAATGAGAGAATGGAAGCAAGAGGAGAAGATGATAAAGTTATCACCTATACAGATATTGTTGGCGTTATGATGTCTTCAGTAACGGATATTGTAGATACAATTAGTTATGCACTAATAGCTTTTGTAGCGATATCTCTGATAGTATCATCCATTATGATAGGAGTCATTACGTATATATCAGTGTTGGAGCGAAAAAAGGAAATCGGTATCCTTCGTGCTATTGGAGCGAGTAAAAGCGATGTTCGACGTGTGTTTAATGCAGAGACGATGATTATTGGTTTCACTGCAGGTATCTTAGGTATTGCCATAACACAGTGTATTAGTATTGTTGCCAATATTATTGTGTATAAGGAGTTGGGAATTGAGAATATTGCGCGATTACCGTGGAAAAATGCTATAGCTTTAGTTGGCATCAGTATGATTTTAGCTTTTGTTTCAGGCTTCTTCCCAGCCGCCGCTGCTGCTAGGAAAGACCCAGTGGAAGCACTTCGTAGTGATTAAGATATAGTATTTGAGTTTTAAATAATGTATAGATAACTTTAAGAGAAGATATCGGATTGGCATTGATGAAATATAGTCAAAGGGGTATTTTCTCTTGAAGGATATGTTCGTTTTAGTCGGGTGGAATGCTCTAAGTTTACTGTCTGGTAGGGAAAAGTAAATTATTTTGAAAAATAATAATATTTTTTTGAATATCTTCTTGCAATTGTTATGATTTTTTGGTATACTTTCAAAAGTGCTGAAAAGTAATTGAATGTACAACATGTTAAGTGATTACAAAAGACGTATCAAGACGTAAGTCGTCCCCAGTACTAAGCTCGAGGATACCTCGCTAAGTGCTGTGACGTGCATCGCACGTAACCGACCAAAATACGGTCGCTAAGTGCTCATAGCTAGGCCCAGTGGCTCAGTTGGTTAGAGCGCCGCCCTGTCACGGCGGAGGTCGAGGGTTCGAGTCCCTTCTGGGTCGTCAAAACTAAATACTACAATATAACGTGATTGGGATCTTAGCTCAGCTGGGAGAGCATCTGCCTTACAAGCAGAGGGTCACAGGTTCGAGCCCTGTAGGTCCCATTCACGGACATAGCCAGTATCATGCCGCAGTGGCGGAACTGGCAGACGCACAGGACTTAAAATCCTGCGAGGGTTAAACTTCGTGCCGGTTCGATTCCGGCCTGCGGCATACAACGGCTATGTTCGTGTAAAGTGCTTCAGACATTGATTATTCAATGTCTGAAGCACTTTTTTTTACTTTATAGGAAGGTTCTCCTATAAAGCAAAAATGCTCCACGTAAACAAGTCTGAATTTTACGCTTTGATATAAAAAATTAATTCATTTCGATTATATTTTTAGACCAGAGACAATTTGAATAACCCCTTTTTTGTGTATTTGAGTTATTGAAAATCCATTTTCGACAAAAAATCTTTTTAATCGCTGATGACTAAAAAGTTTATTATCGCCAGCCTTAAGCAATGGTGAAATAATCCAATCAGTGAATAATCGGGCGATGGCGGGAAAACATGGTTCACCGACGATAAGGGTGCCGCCTGTTTTTAGTACTCTGTGTGCTTCAAGGAAAAATCCTTGGGGATTGTTCAGGTGGTGAAGGACGCAACAGATTATGACTGTATCAAAGCTATTATCGTTAAAGGGTAGTCGTTCGCCATTAGAAACTTGGAAATCAATATTTCTATAACGTTCACGACATTCATTTATCATTTGGGAAGATATATCAATACCATATGCTTTTATCAAATTCTTTTGTTTGAGACTGTTAATAAGGCGCCCATTGCCACAGCCAACATCAAGCACTGTATCGCCATCGGATAGAGGACATAGTTCAAGCATCTTAAGCTTGAATTGGGCAGTGAACTTACCGTCTAAGGATGTGTCGTAACTTTGGGCAATGCTATCATATTTTCTAAGTGAATCTTTTTCGTGCTTATTCATAAATACTCCTCTTTGCTTGAATAGTATCATTTCGTGATATATTCAAGATTTCTTTCTGAAATGTTTCCAAAACAACATCAAAACAAACGATTGAACAATTGCTCATATGTATTATAAATCCTTAAGTATATGTTTGTCAATGAATACTTTCTACAGCTGATACAACTTCAAATTCTATGCAGGTAGATAAGCCATAAGTGGCGCAACTTTTTTTATCATCTCAACTATGATATACTTTATTTAGTAAGCATTAAAGTTTTGGAGGGATTGGAAATGGTATCTTTTTCGGGAGCAGATAAAATGGTAGGCGTTCCAACTGTGTATGAAAAAGTAGTGATATTTATAAAGATAAATCCGATTGGATAAGACTAACAAATAGATAGGTGTTAAATTCAGCTATAGATAGAATACGGAAAGGAAGTTTGTGATGAACTTGACTTATTATTTGGGATATATGCTTTTTCAAGCAATTAATATATACACTAGTTATCGCTTGATGCGGATATTCTATGATGAGTGTAAGATTTCAAAGAAGATGGAAGTTCTTTTATATAGCGGATTTTACTTGGCCCTAGTGGCTATGTATATACTTGTTACTATTCCGTTAGTGTTTTTGTTAGCAAACATTGTTTTTCTTTTTGGCGTAACTTATATATATCAATCAACGCTTAAAAGAAGAATTTTAACAGTATCATTAATATATATTATATATATGGCGATAGAAACGGTTGTTGTTATAGTGGCTGGTTATGAACGTTTGGATATTATCTACAATAATGCTTATGCACGTGAATATTATTTAATAGCTAGTCAGTTGTTTGTTTGTATTTTCTTATATGCGGCAATGCTATTACTAAATAATTATAAGCAGATAAAAAGGGGAATGGAAATCACAGTTAGCCATTGGCTGGTTATTATAGTGATGTCGATTGCGACCTTATATATGCTATTCATGATTTTTAGCCATAATCTTTTGGATAAGCGGCAAATGCTTACTTATAGTGCGATTGTATTTGTAGTGAATTTTTCGGTCTTTTATTTGTATGATATGATAATATTTAATGCCCAAAAAAATTTTGAAAAGTTACTATGGTATCAACAAAATCAAAGTTATCAAAAGCAATTTGCCGTAATGCAGACCTCTGTCAAATCAGTAGAATCGATGAAATATGATTTATACAATCATTTATTGAGTATTCAAACACTTCACAAAGCTGGTAAGGTAGAAGATTTACAGGAATATTTATCGTCTTTATTAGCAGCGGATTTATCAGTCGGACAGTATTTAACGACACAAAATGCGGTTATTGATGGCATAATGAATTTCAAGCTTGAGGAAAGTATCCAGTATGATATTGAATTTAAGCAAAGAACTTGTATACTAAGTGATTTACGAATGGATGATATTGATATCACTATTTTATTGGGGTGCATTTTAGACAATGCGATTGAAGCGACAAGGCGTGTCTTAAAGGCGAGTGAGCGCTGGATTGATTTGACTATGAAATATGACGGTGGACGATTGATAATAATATGTCGAAACGCTTGCGATGTCGCACCGTCATTTGACGGCAGCAGTTTTAAAAGACAAAAGGGTGATTATCATAACCATGATATGGGATTAGAGAATGTTAAAGTAATTGTAGACAAGTATGATGGTGAGATATATACCTCATACGAGGATGCGATTTTTGAGATTAAAATAATTCTTTCTTTCGAAAACAATGACTAATAGTATTTACAAGTAGGGTTTAGACAAGACGGTAAAAGATGGAATAGCATATCTTTGTGCGGAAAGCTTCGTGGATGATTGCACTATAGATATTTATTCCATCTTGATAGTTTTCGAGAATCCTTGTTATTAATTAAGAATACTTTTTCTGGAAATTTATTTCATCAAATAGCCGTTGCTACGTTGTCTGACATCATTAATGGTAACGACTGCCTGCGGGCTGAAATTCCTTATGATTGAAAGACATTCGGGAATACTTTTGCGTTTAACGAAAATCATTAAAATATCAACGGGACCTTCCATGCCATATCCACCAATTAGAGTTACCCCGAAGCCTTTTCCGCGAAGGGCAGTAGTGATTATTTCGGTCTTATCAATAGAGACAACAACTTGAATCTGTGACATCCCAATGGCAAGTTTATTCTCGATGGTCGCACCGAGATAATTACCACAAGAAAAGGCGAAACAATAAATAATTAACTTAAGCGGGTCTTTACTCAAATCAGTTAGGACATTACTGGCTAGAATGGCCCAAATCAGAATCTCGGTAAAGCCAATTAAAGCCCCCTTTAATTTCTCGCCGCGGTTTATTAAAACCATACGCATGGTTGCTAATGATACTTCTAATAATTTTGCGAAAAATACGAGTATATAAAGCATAAGCAGACACTCCTTAACTATTTTTATGCTCATGATAACATATGGTAAAAGGGTAGTCAAACCTTAAAAAAAGTTCTTTTAGATATCTTAGGCTTGTACAGATTTACAAACAAATTTGAATACACTATTATTTGAGTTTTTAGTTTGCTATAATAGAAAAAAAGGAGGAATGACAATGAGAGAAAAGCAGGTAAGTAAAGAGATATTATGGATTACTAAAACGGCAATTTTCACAGCAATATTAATCATTATTCAGGTAGCAACAGCACCATTGGGTAATACCTTGATAACAGGTTCTGGGGTCAACATGATTTTGATTGTTTCGGTAATGATTTTAGGTTTGTCATCGGGGGTAACGATAGCAGTAATATCACCGATATTAGCAAAGCTACTTGGTATTGGGCCGCTTTGGGCATTGATTCCTTTTATTATGGTTGGTAATCTTGTTTTTGTGATAATCTGGCATTTAATCGGCAAAAAAGATTTAGGTAATAAAGAGGTGACATCATACATAGTAGCATTGATTGTTGCTGCGTTAGCCAAATTTGCAGCTTTATATTTAGGCGTAGTCAAAATAGCAATTCCAATAATAATTAAGCTACCAGAGCCGCAGGCAACTGCTATTTCGGCCATGTTTTCAATACCACAGTTGGTGACGGCAGTGATAGGCGGAGTAATAGCGATAACGCTTATTCAGGTCCTTAAGCAAGCTATTGGCGCAGACAATTAAGTAACGCTTAGGATAGCTTATGACATAAGGGATGAATTTGTAATTGAGCAGAGAGGGATTAAGTTATGAATAGCAATTATACGTCAGTATTAGACATTAGAGAACGAGTTTTTACAGAAGTAGCCAAGCTTGCTTATGAGGGTGGTGATTATTCACGAATAGATGAGATACCATATAATATTATTCCTGGTGAAGTGGCAACATATCGTGAGTCAGTATTTTTGGAAAGAGCGATAGTGGAAGAGCGAATCAGGTTAGCGATTGGTCTGCCAATGCGCTCAGCAGCAGAACATGCCCCGATTTATCAGGGGATAGAAGAAAGTGCTATTTCTGAGAAATATTATGATCCCCCATTAATAAATATCATCAAATTTGCATGTAATGCGTGTCCTGAAAAACGAGTGGAAGTCAGCAATTTATGTCAAGGATGTTTAGCGCATCCGTGTATGCAGGTGTGCCCAAAAGATGCTATTCATATGGAGAAGGGGCAGTCCGTCATAGACCAAGATAAATGTATTAATTGTGGACTATGCATTAATGCTTGCCCATATAATGCGGTTGTGGAGCTAGAGCGTCCATGTGCTAAAGTCTGCGGTGTTGATGCAATTGGCTCGGACCAGTTTGGTCGTGCCGAAGTCGATTATCATAAATGTGTCTCTTGTGGAATGTGTTTAGTTAATTGCCCCTTTGGCGCGATATCGGATAAAGGACAAATCTTTCAATTAGTACATGCGCTAAAAGAAGAAAAAGAAGTGTATGCAATAGTAGCGCCAGCCTTTGTAGGACAATTTGGTCCGAGGATGACTGATAATAAAATTAAAAAAGTGATGAAACAGCTAGGCTTTACCGATACTATTGAAGTGGCGATAGGCGCTGATTTATGTACGCTAGATGAGGCTAAGGAATATTTAGAGAAGGTTCCAGGGGAACAACCATTCATGGCAACCTCTTGTTGTCCTGCTTGGTCTAAAATGGCACGACAGGAATTCCCTGAATTGGCAGAGTACATTTCAATGACATTGACACCAATGGTCTTAACGGCACGTTTAGTTAAGCGAGAACATCCTGATTGTAAGATTGCTTTTATTGGCCCATGCTCAGCTAAAAAGCTTGAAGCAAGCCGTAAAAGTGTCCGTAGTGATGTGGACTTTGTTTTGACTTTTGAAGAATTAACGGGAATGACGTTGGCAAAAGAAATTGTTTTTGATGAAGTCGAACCTGACGAAGAGGGATTTAGTGACGCATCAGCACTTGGTCGCGGCTTTTCGGTTGCGGGTGGCGTAGCTAAGGCAGTAGTTAATGTAATCAATAAGCAAGAGCCAGGGCGTGAAGTTAAAGTCGCGGCAGCCGAAGGGTTAGTTGGGTGTCGGAACATGCTAGCAATGGCAAAAGCTGGCAAATACGACGGCTATCTCTTAGAAGGGATGGCTTGTCCGGGTGGATGTGTAGGTGGTGCCGGAACATTAAGTGGTGGCGCACCAAATTATATCAAGAAGTCAACAAACAACGTCAATCGCTATGCGGCAAATGCCGAAATGAAGAATGCGACAGATAGCAAATATAAAAAGCATTTAGACCTCTTACAAAAATAGAATACGATTTGAATGTTTTTTTAAGAGTTTACTTGAATGTCAAAGGGAACTCGCTTGTCTGTGTTTGGTGCATGAGAAACATACGTTCAGGGCAAGCCTTTACAAATACGGAAAAATGTGCTATCATTTATGCGTTACGGTAAAATGTGACAAGGCGTAAGCATCTGTAGCTCAGGGGATAGAGCAATGGTTTCCGGTACCATGAGTCGGGGGTTCGAATCCCTCCAGATGCGTTGGCAACAAGCAAACAAGTAATGCTAGGGAGGGTCATGAATTGAATAATTTTAAAGAATGGTTTTCTGACAATCTTAGATACTTTATCCTAGGTTTTTTCATTATTGTGGTTTTGGTATTAGCTTTTATAGGGATTAGGTTTGCATCTGCTCGGTTTGGCAATCAAGCTCCTAATGAAGCAGTTGCACAAACGACACCAGTGATTACGAAAGAACTACAACAAGAAGCTTCGTCAGAAGAAGCAGTGGCGACAGCGATACCAACAAAGCCAGCTCAGGCGGAGAATTCGTTGGAGAAGAATGTGTATCCACAAGTAAATGCAATTATTCAAAATTATTATAAAGCACTTAGTGTGAAAGACATTGAAGGAATTAAAGCAGTAGTTGATGAATTAGATGCGACAGAAGAAGCGAAGATTATCAATGATCAATATATAGATGGCTATAGCAATATTGAAGTATATACCAAAGCAGGGTTAGAAGAAGGTGATTATATAGTTCTAGCTAGCTATAACTATAAGTTTAAAGATATTGACACCTTAGTGCCAGGACTTAGTCAGTTATATGTGCGAACTAGAGAAGATGGCAGTTTGTATATTTTCATGATGGAACAAGATGAGCAGACTCAGCAATATATAACAGAAGCCTTGCAGTCAGAAGATGTTGAAGTTTTGATTCAAGAAGTTAGTGCTAATTATACATTAACCCAAGAAAATAATGAAGAACTAAGAGCCTTTATTAATGATTTAGGGATTGCTAGTTAAGTAGCTTTTCTGAAAGGCACTTAATAGCCAATACTTATGTAAGTCAGTAAAAGATGGAATAAATATCTCTGTGCAGAACGCTTTGCGAATGACGGCACTATAGATATTTATTCCATCTTTATTGTTTAAAAAAAGTTACGATAGTTTTCACCTACCTAGCTTCAAATATATTAGGTTCGTTAGTGAGTAAACAAGGTGATGGCTTATAAGAGTCCATTTCGGGATTTGGCTTTCTCCAGGGTAAAGGTAAATTCAGTACCAATACCTTCGGTACTGACAACCGTAATGTTTTGGCTATGAGCATGGATTATTTCTTTGACAATTGATAAACCTAAACCAGTGCCAGTGCGGTCTTTACCGCGGGAAGAATCGCTTTTATAGAAACGGTCCCAGATTTTAGAAAGGCTGGCTTTAGGAATTCCCATTCCAGTATCTTTAACAGAGACAAAGACCGTATTGTGTCGTTCTCTAGTCTCGATAGTGATAATGGAATTAGGTTTGCTGAATTTAATAGCATTATCAATAAGGTTGTATAGTACCTGCTGAATCTTGCCGATATCAGCGTTAACTGATAGCTCATCTTCAATTAAATATAATTCCAGAGTGATATCTTTTTGGATACAACTACCACCAAAGGAAGCGGCAGTATCTTTAATTACTTGATTGATGTTAAAGGTTGTAATATCTAGCATGAATTCGTGAATATCAAAGTTGTCAAGAATAAGGAGACTCTGGGTCAATTTGTTAAGCCTATCCGCTTCATTGAGAATGATGTTTAGATAGTGTTCTTGTTGCTCGGAGGGAATAGTACCATCAATTATGGCTTCAATATAGCCTTTGATAGAAGTCAAAGGAGAGCGAAAGTCATGCGAAACATTAGAAACGAATTGACGTTGATATTCACCGATTTGATTCAGTTCATTTGACATATAATTAAGTGTAGCACTTAAATAGCCCATTTCATCGTTGGACTTTACAGAAATATCATATTGTAGATTACCAGCCGCATATTCTTTGGCACCTAAGGTAATTCTTTTGATAGGGTCATATACGGCGAAGGTAAAGATAGCCAGAATTAGTAGCGAACAAATAAATAGTACCAGAAAAACAATATACACATAGCGCAATAATTCCTCGCGTTCAGCATAAATGGCACTAAGGGGACGATGAATAGAGATGTATCCCTTAGTAGACATATTTAACGTAATTGGCATCATAACATTTAAAGAGTCTTGTTCAAAATAATCATAGAAGCTATCGATAGAATAATAACTATTGCCAAAGGCAGCCGGATTAAAGTGTTCAAGGGTTTGTGGACCTTCCATATTCAAAGGTTCATCAGTATTGATTAATAATTCACCATAGGGTCTAATTAGTAAAATTGTTGTGTCTTGGTAAGCTGAAAGGGCGGTGAGATTATCGTGTAGCTCGCTTAAAGAAGTATAGCGAGTGAAGTATGATGCAGTCTCACTAGAGGCAATGAAAGTAGCTTCTCTATATAAAGCGTTGGCATTTTGACGTATTAGTGCGCGTCCTAAAAGTGAGGAGCCAAAAGTGCTAATGATGACAAAGCCTAGAATCCCCAAAATGATATAGCCAACGATAAATTTTATATATAGAGTTTTTTTCATTAGGCCTTAACCTCGAACTTGTAGCCAATTCCCCAAACGGTGTTAATAGTCCAATTACTATGGTCTTTAACTTTTTCACGTAGACGCTTAATATGGACATCAACAGTTCTGGTATCACCGATGTATTCATAGCCCCAGATGTGGTCTAATAATTGCTCGCGAGTGAAAACCTGATTAGGTGATGAAGCTAAGAAATATAGTAATTCTAATTCTTTAGGGGGCATATCAACGGTTTCGCCATAATATAAAACAGAATAATTAGTTAAATTGATAACTAAGTCTTGATATTCAACGAATTTCCCAGCAGGAGTTGTGGGTGAAGGCATTGGTGTTGGCTCAAAGCGACGTAATACGGCTTTGACGCGAGCGACTAATTCTTTGGAATCAAAGGGTTTAATCATATAGTCATCAGCACCTAACTCTAAGCCCAGAACTTTATCAAATATTTCACCCTTAGCCGAAAGCATAATAATGGGGACATTTGATTTGTGACGAATTTCACGACACACTTGATAACCGTCCATGCCAGGTAACATTAGATCTAAGAGGATTAGGTTGGGGGCAAAGCTATCAAAAGCAACTAAAGCACTTTCACCATCATTGACAATCTTGATGTCAAAGCATTCTTTGGTTAAGTAAAGAGCAATTAATTCGGCAATGTTATTGTCATCATCAACGATTAGTATTTTTTGTTTTGCGGTCATCTTATAGGCCTCCTTAAGACATTTATTTGAAGGTTACAATAGTAACTCCAGCATCTCCTTCACCAAATTCACCTAGTTGAAATGAAGATACGTATTTTAGTTTTTTTAGGTAATTGTGAACACCTTTTCTCAGTGCGCCAGTACCTTTACCATGAACAACACGAACCGTTTGTAACTGGGATAGGTAGGCATCATCAAGATATTTGTCAAGTTCGGCAATCGCTTCGTCAACGGTTTTGCCAAGTAGATTAATCTCGGGTTTAATCGATGCGGCTTTTTGCATTTTGATTTTACCAGAACCAGTTAATTGGCTGATATTTGACTTAGTATCAGTTGGGTCAGCAACTAAGATAATGTCAGATAATGAAGTTTTGGTACGGATAATCCCCGCTTGTACAAATAAAGAACCTTTTGTATCAGGAAGGGTGCTAACTGTTCCTTTTAAATTCATGCTGATAATCTTGACCATATCGCCAATGTGTAGGTCCGAAGCCTTTGTTGAAGTAGTAACAACATTTTTGGTGCTAGACATCTTCTTCTCGGCATCAGATAGCTTGCCCCGTAATTTTTGGCGAGTCGCCTCCATCTCTTTGATAGAGCCATTGGCTTTGTTGATTTTGTTGAAATAGCGAATTGTCTCGTCAGCTTCTTCCTTGGCACGACGTAAAATATTATGAGCTTCTTCATGAGCTGCCTTTAAAATGCGCTCTTTTTGCTCGCTAGAGCGGTCGTATTTATCAGATAGCTTTTGCTGTAGCTTCGTGATTTCGGATTTGGCAGCAGCTATTTCAAGTTGTTCTTGTTCGATACTTTTGCGACTAAGTTCAAGATCGGAAATGACATCTTCGAATGATTCATTATCTTTGCTGATATGTCCTTTGGCATCTTCAACGATGAAATCAGGCAGCCCAAGCTTGCTAGATATGGCAAAGGCATTACTTTTGCCGGGAATACCAATCAAGAGCCGATATGTTGGTCGTAAGGTCTCAATATCGAATTCACAACAGGCATTCTCAACTCTAGCAGTTGAAAGGGCATAAATTTTCAGTTCGCTATAATGTGTTGTTGCCATGGTCCGAACACCCTTATCATGCAAGTAAGAAAGAATCGAAATAGCCAAGGCGGCACCTTCGGTAGGGTCAGTTCCGGCACCTAGCTCATCAAATAGAACCAACGAATTCTCATCAGCATCTTCTAAAAAACGAACCACATTGCTCATATGTGAAGAGAAAGTACTAAGTGATTGTTCAATACTTTGTTCGTCGCCAATATCGGCATATATCTCATTGAAGATAGCTAATTCAGATCGTGTCAAAGCAGGAATGTGAAGTCCAGCCTGACCCATTAGTGAGAGGAGTCCGACAGTTTTTAGTGAGACGGTCTTACCACCAGTGTTAGGTCCCGTAACTATTAATAAATCAAAATCATTGCCTAGATGAATATTAATAGGGACGACTTTATCTTTATCAATCAACGGATGTCTGGCTTGACGAATATTAATACGACCATCAGTATTGAAAATTGGCTCATTAGCATTTTGTTCCATTGCCAGGGTTGCGCGAGCAAAAATGAAATCAAGCTCAACCATGATATCGAGATTGTAGCCAAGGATTTCTGTGTTTTCAGCAGTAAGTTGACTTAAGTTAGCAAGAATTACTTCAATCTCGGCGGATTCCTTAATCTCTAGTTCGCGGATGTCGTTGTTTAGCTTGACGATAGCCATTGGTTCAATAAAAAAGGTTGAGCCAGTAGCAGACTGGTCATGAACCATACCAGGAACTTGACTCTTATATTCAGCTTTAACAGGAATACAGTAGCGCCCATTACGCATCGTAATGACAGCATCTTGTAAATAAGTACGCGCCGAGCCACCCAGCATGCCATTAAGCTGAGTGTGAATGCGTTCGTTGGCATTACGGATTGAACGACGAATTTGTTTTAGGGTAGTGGAAGCATCATCGCTTAAGGTATCTTCAGAAATGATACATTGGCGAATCTTCGTAGAAAGATTGGTCAACGGATTAAGGGTATCAAACATATCTGCAAGTGTATCATTGATAGCATCATCACGGTCATTGCGACCATAACTCTTGACACGAGCACAATTTTCTAATAAATTACAGATTAGAAGGAACTCGTTAATTCCAAGTGTAGCACCAACATCTAAGCGTTTAAGTGATGGACGAATATCAGTTGCCCCACCAAAGGAAATATTCCCTTTTTTAAATAGTCGATTGAGGGCATCGTGAGTCTGGCGTTGTTTGTGTGTTATCTCAGTGATATCATTGGCAGGGAATAATTCCAAACAGCGTGTTCGACCCATCGATGACGAAGCATAGGATGCTAATATTTTAATGATTTTGGTATATTCTAAAGTATTAAGTGCTTTTTGATTCATAAGTAATCCTTCTTGTCAATTATTGTATATCATAAGCAGCAAATAAATTCTCATGATAGTCGAGAACATAGCTCTTTCGTTAACTTATAGGTGAAATCAAATATGCTTTTTATTTATGATTGATTTCCTGCGGATAAGCTATAATGTAAGTATACAAGAAGGTGCATAGACGCGCAACTAAAACTATGCGAAATAGCGGGGTTTCACTCGTTAGTGGTATTAGAAGTTTATAAAAATTTGCAGTATGAAACTTATTTTAAAACTATTCACAAATTGTTCATATGTGTTTGTTAAACTAAATTGTATTTATTTAAGAACAAGGGAGACTGAGGATGAGTAATTACAGCTTTATTAAAGAAGTAATAAAAGAAAAACCAATCAATAAGCGTAAGTTAGTCCTTAGGATTGGATTTATTATAATTGCGGCAATTCTATTTGGGATTATTGCAGCGATAGTTTTTGTTCACACCAGATCATTAGTAGAGGGTAATATCGAGGCGCGAAAGCAACCTGATGAAGTTGATATTACTGATGAAACAGACAATGTACTCGTCACGACACCGCTACCTAGTGTCACCCCAGTAGCAGAAGTTGTTGAAGTGCCAGTACCAGCCGAACTAGGTTTGTCTGAATATAAGAAACTTTATCAAGATATGAAGGTAGTTTCACAAAATGCTGAGAAATCAATTGTGACCGTAATTGGAATCAAAAGTACAATCGACTATTTTGATGACCCGTATGATAATCGCGGGCAGTTGTCAGGAGTGCTGATTGCCAATAATGGGCGCGAGTTATTAGTATTAACGGAATATCGGGTGGTTGAAGATGTTGATAAGATACAAGTGTCATTTCATAATGGGCGAACTGTAGATGCTCACTACCAAAAGCATGATGAGAATACTGGATTGACAATTATTAGAATTCTAATTGAGCAGTTAGATGCCGAGACATTGGCAGAGATTACGATGGCACCTCTAGGTAACTCTTACAAACTAGTACAAAGCGAGCCGGTCATTGCCTTAGGAAGTCCAACTGGTGCTAGTGAATCAATTGCTTTTGGGGCAATTACATCAGTGACTAATAAGGTGTCATCGTGGGATACGGAATATTCTTTGATTACCACTGACATCTTAGGTACTAAAGGTGGAAGCGGTGTTCTTCTCGATTTGGATGGCGAAATTGTCGGGATTATAGCACAGAATTATAGTAATGAGAATAATACGGTAACGGCGTTATCTATTTCTCCGATTAAGAACTTGCTTCAAACATTATCTAACAATGGTGAGATTCGTTATCTTGGTATTAAAGGAAAAGAAGTAACCGAGGATATTTCTAATAATACGGGTTTGCCAGAAGGGATATACATGGAGAGTCCTAAACAAGATTCACCAGCAATGCAAGCTGGATTGATGAGTGGGGATGTGATTGTTCGGGTTAATGATGAGGAAGTTAGGACAATTGCTGAATATCGAAAGCAACTAGATGTCTGTACAGTAGGACAGCCAGTTAAGTTGACAGTAATGAGAAAAGGTGCGACGGAATATCAAGAGATTGTATTTGACGTAATGGTTGAAGCACTGTAAAATATAGAGAGGTGGAGCAAGGTTCTTCACTTTAGTACGACGAGTCTGATTACAGACTCGTTGTTCTTTAGAAAGAGGGGTACAAAAGATGAAATATATTAAAGAATTAAACGAAGGTAATAGAGTTGGTGACATTTATCTATGTAAGCAAAAGCAAGCAGCCATGACTAAAAATGGCAAGCCATACGAAACGATTATAATTCAAGATAAGACAGGAACCCTTGAAGGGAAGATATGGGATCCTAATTCGCAAGGTATTGATGAATTTGATACGCTTGACTATGTGGAAGTAGTCGGTGATGTGACTAGCTTTGCGGGTGCCCTACAACTCAACGTCAAGCGAGTTAGAAAAGCCAGTGAGGACGAATATGATCCAGCGGATTATTTGCCAGTTAGTACCAAGAATCGTAATGAAATGTATAAGGAGTTGATGCGATATATCAATGAGATTCAGAATCAATGGTTATCGCAGTTACTTAAACATTTCTTTGTAAATGATAAAGAGTTTATCCAAGCCTTTGGTTTTAGTTCAGCAGCGAAGATGGTTCATCATGGCTTCGTTGGAGGTTTGTTAGAGCATACATTAAGTGTCGTTAAATTATGTGATTATTATACACAGTCATATACCTATCTAAATCGCGACTTGTTGATAAGTGCGGCGATTTTTCATGATATGGGTAAGACTAAAGAACTTTCAGCATTTCCAATGAATGATTATACGGATGATGGTCAGCTGTTGGGGCATATTATGATTGGTGCTGAGATGCTTCATGATGCAATGAAAGAAATTCCGGGATTTCCAGTGAAACTAGCAAGTGAACTTAAGCACTGCATTTTAGCTCATCATGGAGAATTGGCATATGGTTCGCCTAAGAAGCCAGCACTGGCTGAGGCAGTGGCACTTAATTTGGCAGATAATACTGACGCACGATTAGAGACGATAAAAGAAATTTTTGAAAATGCTGGGGATAATAACGATTGGTTAGGATATAATCGCTTGTTTGAATCAAATATCAGAAAAACAAGTATTTAGCGCCTTTTGAGTTGAGTAATTATTTATATCATGGAGAAGTAGAAATGAAGTGGAAGAAGAACGACATAGTAAATGTAACAATTGAAGATATTGGGCACGATGGTGCTGGTATTGGCAAAACAGATGGATATGCAGTGTTTATTAAAGATGCCATAATTGGTGATAAAGTCGAAGCTAAGATTACCAAAGCAAATAAAAATTATGGCTATGCGAGGTTAATAAAGATAGTTAAGCCATCTAAATTTCGGGTTGAACCAAGGTGTCCCTTAGCTCGTCGTTGTGGTGGTTGCCAAATACAAGAACTTGACTATCAGAAACAACTTGAATATAAAGAGAATAAGATTCGTGGTAATCTAAAACGAATTGGCGGTTTTACAGATATACCAATGGAACCAATCATCGGTATGGAAGAACCCTACCACTATCGTAATAAGGCACAAAATCCTATTGGCACCGATAAAGAAGGTAATATTATCACAGGTTTCTATGCGGGCAGAACGCATACTATTATAGATAATCGCAAGTGCTATTTGGGTGTTGCGGTTAATGAGCAAATTCTCGATATTGTTATTGCGTATATGCAAGATAATGACGTTAAGCCTTATAATGAGAAAACGAAAGAAGGCTTGGTTCGTCATGTCTTAATGCGTTATGGTTTTGCTAGTAAAGAAATCATGGTCTGTTTGATAGTTAGCGATAATAACCTGCCGAATATCCAAGCCTTGGTTGCGAAACTGACAAAGATAGCGGGGATGACTAGTATCAGTCTTAATATTAATACGCGATGTGATAATGTTATCTTAGGCGATAAAGTGGAAGTTTTATGGGGACAAGGATATATTACGGATACAATAGGTGATATTAGTTATCGGATTTCGCCAATGTCATTTTATCAAGTGAATCCCATTCAGACGGAGAAATTATATCAGATTGCACGGGATTATGCTCAACTGACAGGCAATGAAACTGTTTGGGATTTATACTGTGGAATTGGAACGATTTCACTATTTTTAGCTCAAAAAGCAAAGCAAGTATATGGTGTTGAGATTGTTGCAGAAGCAATTGCCGATGCCCGCCAAAATGCCCAAATCAATGATATTAATAATGCAGAATTTTTTGTCGGAAAAGCAGAAACTATTTTACCAAAAAAATATGCCAAAGAGAATATTTACGCTGATGTAATCGTCGTTGACCCACCACGTAAGGGGTGTGAAGAGACATTGCTAGAGACGATGGTACAAATGCAACCGAAACGGATTGTATATGTGAGTTGTGATAGCGCGACGTTAGCTAGGGACTTGCGATATCTATGTAGTAATGGCTATGAGTTGGTGAAAATTCAGGGTGTAGACCAATTTGGGCATTCCGTTCATGTTGAAAGTGTATCACTTTTGGTGAAGCGCGAAGCGATGCAATGAGTTAGTAATATAACAATTACCTTTAGATTAAGTAGTATAGCAATAATTATTTGAAGCAGTAAATGAAAAAATGATGTGAGGTGTAAGTATCAAAAAAGTTAACTATAAAGCCACGTTACATGCCTGTTATTTGAGCTATATAACGCAAGCTCTCGTTGTGAATTTGAGTCCAATATTATTTGTGATTTTCAGAGAGAAATTAGGACTAACATATACAATGCTTGGTAGCTTGGTTATGGTGAATTTCACAACACAACTTATTACGGATGCAATTTCAATTAAGTATATTGATAGAATTGGACAACGAAGAGCAGCTATTATCGCACAGGGGCTAGCAGCTATTGGGATGCTTATGATGGCTATTTTGCCAAGGGTGATGTCTCAGCCGTTTGTAGGATTGGTCATTTCAAGTATAGTGTTTGCAATAGGTGGCGGGCTTATTGAGGTACTGGTCAGCCCGATTGTTGAAAGCCTGCCCGGTGAAGCTAAAGCGTCAACTATGAGTTTGTTACATTCATTCTATAGTTGGGGTCAGGTGTTGGTAATCGTGTTATCGACCTTGGCATTACTTTTAATTGGTCATGATTTATGGTTTGTAATTCCGCTGGGATGGTCTTTATTGCCGATAGTTACGCTTATAAAGTTTGTAAAAGTACCGCTTGTACCATTGGTAGAAGAAAGTGAAAGGATATCGCTGAAAAAGTTAATTACTTCTAAAGCTTTTCTGCTCGCACTATTGCTAATGGTTTGTTCGGGAGCAACAGAGCAGGCGATGGGACAATGGGCATCACTTTTTGCAGAAGAGGGATTGGGGCTTTCAAAAGTAATGGGTGACTTGCTGGGACCATGTCTATTTGCAGTAATGATGGGGATAGCACGTACATTATATGGAGTTAAGGGTACAAAAATTAATATCCATAAGACTTTGCCGATATGTTCATTGCTGTGTATCTTGTCATTTGTTATTACCGCAATCGTGCCAATTCCAGCAGTAGCACTTCTAGGTTGTGCCTTGTGTGGATTGGGAGTAGGCTTGATGTGGCCAGGAACCTTAAGTATTACGGCGGCAAGTCATCCCGCAGGCGGGACGGCGATGTTTGCGATTATGGCACTGAGTGGGGATATGGGTTGTTCTATCGGACCGTGGCTTACAGGGCTGGTTGCCGAAAGAAGTACTCTGAATATCGGATTATTGGTGGCGATTGTTTTTCCTAGTGTAATGTTTGTTGGATTGGTTGTTATGAATAAGTCTAGTAAATCAGAAAAGAAAAGTGGTTTTTTAGAAAGAAATGTTTAGAAAAAAGACTGTAATAATGCGGTGTGTGGTGTTTTGCAAATGCCTGAATATAATGAAAGTGCTGAGAGGAGATGCATAATCATGGAGTATAGCACATTCAATAAAGCTCTATTAGAATTGAGAGAAGAGTATCACAGGAATGGCACAATTGATGATTCTAATAAAAAGTTAGATGAAATGATAAAATTATTAACAATGAATTTTTATGATGCTAAAAAAGGAACAAATAACTTTAATATATCTTCATTGGAAGAAGCAAGTCATAGGAAATATGGTACAGATGAGAAAATTGCATTAGCTTTAAATGATTCGTTTAAGGAAATGACTAAAGACGCAATGTTTTTCGACGAAAGAGGGCAGAATATATTTGGAGATGCGCCCAGTCTTTATATTAAAGATGGGGAAGATTTATTTGCTCGTCGATTGGTTGAAATATTAACTAAAATTTCATTTAAAGCACTTATAAAAAGTAATGAATTTGATGGTTTTGATATAATTAACGAAATGTTTGGCCATTTTATAAGAGAAAACTTCAGGAATAATAAGGAAGATGCCCAATATATGACACCTAAAGAAGTTGTTGTTCCTTTTGTCAAAATGATATTACAAGAAATACAAAAAAACGAAAAGTTTATTGAGAAAATATTTTCAAATGAGAGATTTATCATTATGGATCCTACCTGTGGAGTAGGTACATTGATGATAGACGTTTTACGTGGACTAATTCATTATATTGAGAATTCCAACCAGAATGAGGATGTTAAAGCAAGAGCTATCAGTAAATTGCAGAGAACATCGCTAGTAGGACAAGATAAAGTTAATAGAATGGTTACGTTTGCTAAAATAAATGCAATGTTTATGGGTTGTAGTTATGATGATATTTCAAACGGAAATAGTATTTTGCCAGGAAGTATGTTGGATAAATATGTAGGGAAGGTTGATGTAATATTTACGAATCCTCCTTTTGGAGCTTTATATGAAAAAAGTGAGTTGAATTTGGGGAACTATCCTATTGTTGAAAAGTTATTGTACGATAGTATTGACTCGGAATTTTTACTCCTTGATCGTTCAATTGATCTGCTGGAGGAAGAAGGGATTCTAGCGATAATAGTCCCAGACAGTGTTGTTTCAGCAAAAGGACTTGCTTCTGAGTTTCGAAATTATTTACTGAAACGGGTAGCAATACTTGGTGTCTTTGAATTGCCAAGTGAAACTTTTGCACAGGCAGGTACGAGAACCAAGACATCAGTTCTATTGTTGAAGAAAACTAAGCCAGAGAAGGATGTTTTTGTGTCAATTTGTACAGATGTAGGATATGTTGTTAAAAATAAAAAAGGTGTTCCAGTTAAACAGTATATAGGAACAAATCGATTAGAAAAAATTGCAGAAAAATATATAGAATTTTCTGATATCAAAAGACATGAATTATCAACCTGTGTTCTAGAACAAGAGCCATCATGCGTAATATTAAACACAGCGGATATAGTAAATAATTATTTGACTCCAAACTTTTATGATGCTAATAGAATTACTATTAATAATGCCATTGATGGAGATGAGGATGTTGAGTTTGAATATAAGCTGTTATCAGAAATTGCAATTATTGACTCGAAAAATAAAAATCGTAAAAAGCTGAAGATAAACAATAATACTAAACATATAAGCTTATTGCATATTAATAGCAAGCAATTTACTATTGACCTTCAGGAAGTAAGGGGGTTTTCTCCTGTCAGCAAAGGAATAGAGTGTTTTGAAAATGAGATTTTAGTTTCAAAATTAAATCCTAGGATAAAAAGAATGGTAGTGGTTCCAAGTACTAAAGAAAAATTAATATGTTCAAATGAATTTGAAATATTAAAGCCTAGGGAAGGCTATACGCCATACGAGTTACTACTGATGCTGAATTCGCCAATTGTATTAAAGCAAATAAATTCGTTAACATCAGGAACCTCATCTTCTCATAATAGGATTAAGCAAGAACAGTTGATGGGGATTAGAATTCCTATGCCAAAAACAAGAGAAGGCAAAGAAAAATTGAAAATGAATGGAAAAAAATTTAAAAGAGCAATTGACAAAGCATATGAATCGCAAAGAGAAATAGATGAGCTTAACTCAATAATTATCTAAAAGTGATAAGCGATGTCGCCCCTTTGTTTAGGGGCGTATAGTTTTAAAGAATTTAGATAAATTAAAATTTTATAATCGAGATTTCGCCATTTTCTTTTTCTTCAGCATGGAATATTAGTTCTGAACCAGGGGTGTTTTCTAGAGGGATTTCTAACTTGTCAAAGCCATTACTTTGACTATTGCCATGTCTGGCAAAATTGTCGTTTGTTTCACTTCTGGGTGGGAAGAGTTGAAAGTTAGCAGAATGTTTTTTTGAACCTTGTAATTTGGGGTATCCTTTTAATGTCATCCATTCTCGGTATCTAGCAGATAGTATATGATGCTCTTTGATAGTGACTTTCCAGATTCTAACGCGTATTAATTTCGAGACAGAGCGGTCTATCGAAAGTAAGTAGATAGATGCATAGGTGAGAAATCTTTCCATGATTTTAACCTTATTAGCTGTGAAGTTCCATCGAGGGGCGCTTGCGCCCTTTTGATCTAACGAGTCTAGAAAATTAGCACTTTTGACTTCTGATCCGTCGATTAGGTCATCGCCCTTACCACGCATTCCTTGCCCTGAAAGTTGAGTTTGCAGGCTTACCAAATGTTGCCCGATATATCCAGTATCAATCATAGCAGATTGTGCGGTAATAGAACTCCAATATCCCAGGGTTTTTCGCTGTCCAACAATTTGCTCCTTTATCAATTTCTTAGTCAATAATTTTCTGGTAGGCTTGGAAAAACCACACAGTAAAGTGGTGGAAAATGATATTCTATCATCAATGCTAAGCTGATCTATAGAAATAAATTTTGACAACTCGATAAATAAGGAATCTAAATCAGAAAGTTGATTTATTTCACCTTGATACTTTGAAAGTATTGTTTTTGCAATTTGAGAATAATCCATTATTCCACGTCTCCTTATCTCCTTATGTTATAAAGTGTGTTCATGATAAAATGCATAGATTAGCAGGCGTGTTGAAACTACCGATTCATTATTTTATCATTATAGTGTATATTATATCAGAAAAATCTAAAAAAATACATAGTAGATAAACTATAGCAATATTATATATATTAAATATTTCAGAAAAAATGTTTTAGAAAAAACTTCAACACAAATGAACTTTTTTGACATGGTCAAACGTCTAATTAGTAAGACAACACAAAATCATGATAGAAATGTCTGACAGATAAGGAGGGCAAGGTTGAAAAAGTTAGTAAGGAAAGCCCAAGCAGGCGATGCTGAAAGTTTTATCGAGTTGATGGAATTGAACAAAGAGAATATGTATAAGATTGCAAGGCCTTATCTGAAGTGTGATGCAGACATTGCAGATGCTATGCAAGAGACGACATTAAAGTGCTTTGAAAAGATTGGTTCGCTAGCTAACCCTAAGTTTTTCAAAACGTGGATGACACGAATACTGATCAACAATTGTAATGATATTATTCGCAAGGGGAAAACAGTCCAGTTGTTTTCTGATTATAAAGAAATTGAGCTGGAAGAAAAGGCCGAGGACACGAGAGCGTTTAATGAGTTGATGCAATCTCTTGACGAAAAATATCGCACGATACTGGTACTTTATTATGTCGAGGGGTTCAAGATCAATGAAATTGTCAAGATACGTGATGTGAATATCAATACAATCAATTCACGCTTGCAAAGAAGCAGGGCAATGTTAAAGGCAGAATTAACAAGTGCAGCAATTTGAAGAAAGAAAAAAGACGCTAAACCAAGAGGAGATATAAGATGATAAATGTCAAAAACGATAAAGAGTTGAAAGGAAAATTGAATAAAAGGATTACGCTACCAAACAATGTAGAAAATAAGCTAAGTGAGGCCTATCAACAGATTCGTGTTAAGAGTAGCATGGCCAATTCAACAATGGTGGCTTATAAGAAACTTAAGTTGAAAAGGTGGATGGCAGTTGCAGCGACTTTTGCACTTTTTTCAGCGACAACAGTAGGTGTGTTAGCGGCAAAAGGTTTTTTCACTAGTGATATAACAGCGAGTGTGGATAAAGAAGGCAATGCGGCTGTAACATATGATTATGACATTGATTACGAAGCAACACCGGGGGTATTCGAGCTAGCAACAGGATATTTACCAGAAGGATATCAGGAATTTGAACAAGGTAAATATCAACGTAGCGAACAAGAATGGATTTCAGTTTTCGTTAACAGCACAGCCAGTTTAGAGTGGGCAGGTGAAACAAAACAGATACCAGGAGCGATGTTGGAAGAAAAAATTACAATCGCAGGCATGGAAGCCGATATTTTATCTGTGAACACAGCGGAGGCAGAGCAGGAAACCAAGTTGATTATTTTGCGTAATACACTTGCGGGGTATGAAGTAGAAATCTACGGTGGTGAAAAAACATCAATAGATGATTTGAAAAAATTTGCAGAGGAAATGACAGTTACACGAGTAAGTGATGACACTTATATGACCGAGGAAGAAAAGATACTGATGCAGATTAAGGAAGGGAAAATATCGGAAGAAGAAGGGCAAGAATTATTGGAGCAAAAGGGCATGGATGGAGAATTAACTAGATAGGGTGAAAATTTGCATGCACATAGGGGGAATAAAGCAATTTCATAGTTAGGGTGATCAAAGAGTCAGCCACTTAGTCGCAGAGCCGATAAACTATAAAAACATAGTTTGTCGGCTTGTCTCTTTTGACATAGGGAATGAAAATCAATTATACAAAGTTGCTTAAATGGGCAAAGATGTTTAAGGTAAAAGAAAAAGTATTATCTTACTGGGAGGTGATGGGATGAGATTTACAAATGCAAATATAATAACATCTTTGCGTGAAAAGTGAAGGGTAGTAGAGTGAAATTACAAGCGAAGTTGTAAAAGCGAGTACTAGGACTTTATATTTGAGGTATAATCGCTTATAATAAATATCAATAGAGCAACATGTCGAGACTATCGTGTTATTGTCCCACAAGTCACCTGATAGTCACATTTCTGTGACAGTAGGGTTTGCTAAGGAAAAAGGGCAAGAATCATTGGATGATATTGTGAAAAGGGCAGAGGAATATAAGCCTAAAAAGTGAGCTGCCTACAAAATAGTAAAAATAGTTTGTGAAAAACAAATAAGAAAATTATGCTTAGAAAGGAGAAGGATATGGATATAGAAAAACGGTATTTAGAACAGATTATTGATGTTATAAAGAATACAAAAAATAAAGTAGAGGTTACAGTTAATTCGGAACTAATAATGTTGTATTGGAATATAGGGAAAATAATTAAGATTCAAATTCTATTAGACACAAAACCAGAATATGGAAAAAGTGTTATTAAGAGGCTAAGTGAAGAGTTAGTTGCTGAATATGGTAGAGGTTATAGTCAGCGTAATCTTTTTAATATGGTCAAGTTATATGAAGTATTTAATGATGAATCAATTTTGCACACAATGTGTGCAAAATTGACATGGTCACATTTCAGAAAACTAATCTATATTCCAGAACCGCTAAGAAGGGAATTTTATATTACTTTATCACAAAATGAGAGGTGGAGCGTTCGTGAACTTGAGGAACGGATTAATAGTCAATTATATGAACGGACGAGTCTGTCTCAAAAGCCAGAGCAAGTTATATCAAATGACTTGCAACTTTTACGTAACCATAAGAAGATGTCGACTGATTTGGTTTTAAGAGATCCTTATATATTGGATTTTTTGAGTTTGAAGGATACATATAGCGAGAAGGATTTAGAGAGGGCAATCATTACTGAGATAGAACGATTCATTCTAGAAATGGGGAGAGATTTTACATTTGTTGGTCGTCAAGTAAGGCTAACTTTTCATGATGTGGATTATTATATTGATTTACTATTGTATCATCGGAAACTAAAGTGTTTAGTGGTTG
>JGI994J12354_10000882_pt1 | contig 30762 bp, 29 predicted proteins | sample IntmicLarv3ML3BL_FD_12354 | JGI IMG/M metagenome (IMG submission 12354) | reverse complement strand
AGAAATTATTCTTCGGCACTCGGTTATTCGTTTAGATATTTCGCAACGGGAATGAAACCGAATGACAATATTAAACTTTTGGCGATTGACGGAATCGAGCCGAGTGTTGAAAATATCAGAAGTGAAACTTATCCGTTTACCGTTGATGTTTATGCGGTAACTGCGGCGGCTTCAAATGAAAATACGGAAAAATTAATACAATGGATATTATCCGAACAAGGACAAAATTTCATTGAAACATGCGGTTATGTAAAACGATGACTTCAGTCGCCTTAATTCGCAAACTATTGACGGCATCGGACGCATTGAGTATACTGGTTAATGTTTACAAACTTATTAACAGAAAATAATTTCGTGAAAAAATACGTTTTTATATAATCGGAACGATGGAGGAAAATAATTATGAAAGCTTTGCTTTGGGTTAATAAACGGTTTAAATTGCCGCAGCACCCGTTCAATATGCGGAACAACGGCGAGAAAACTTACGCCATGTGGCAGTATGAAAAAGGAATTGACACCGTTAAATCTTATCTGAAATTTACGGATTCCGATGCCATGTTTAAAGATAAAGTTGTGTTGGATATCGGTTGCGGTGCGGCGGGCAAAAGTTTGTTTTATGCGAATTGCGGTGCGGAAAAAGTATACGGTTTAGATATTCTTCCACAGTATAAAGATGAATCCGAAACGCTCGCAAAACAATTAAATTTACAGGATAAATTTGAATTTGTGCTTGGCGATGCCGCAAAAACGGATTTCCCCGATAATTCTTTCGACACTATTATTATGAATGACGCAATGGAGCACGTTGACGAACCCGAAAAAGTGCTTGAAGAATGTGCCCGAGTTTTAAAAAAAGGCGGTAAACTTTTTGTGAATTTTCCGCCGTATAATCACCCATTCGGCGCACATCTTTCCGATGCCGTCGCGATTCCTTGGGTGCATCTTTTTTTTAGCGAGCAAACGCTGATAAACGGATATAAAGAATTGGTGAAAGATTTGCCGGACGGCGAAGCACGCATAAAATTCAGAATCGCCACGGACAAAAACGGCAAAGAATATTTTTCTTACATAAACAAAATGACATTGAAAAGATTTAAAAAAATCAAAGAAAATTTAACGGCGATGCAGTTGATTCATTATAGCGAAGAACCGCTCCGACCCGTTGTATCGTTGCTTGCGAAAATGCCTGTGCTGAAAGAGGGATTTGTCAGAATGGCGGTTTGTGTTTTTGAGAAATAAAATAATTCAAAAAGGATTTGGATAATATGATTGAAATCGTTTTTTATGACAGCGCGTGCGCCACTTTAACTATGGCTCAGCGATTCGGCGAGGGAGAATATGTTGATACATCAATCGATGTTTGCATTAACGATTCGGATTTTTCAAAAGAAGAAATCGAAAAATTTCAGCGAGAAACATCGGAAAGGGAGCGTCGGGAGTGGGAAAATGCCACGCCGTTGGGCGGAAATCCCGAAGATGTTTATGATTTTAGTTTGTCGCTTTCAATCGGTGATATTTCGGAAGATGAACCGGATAGCAAGCGAAAACAGGCAATGAAACAAATATACAGCGTTTATTCTCCCAAAGCTGAAGAAGTTGCGGAGAGTTTGTTTCATCGTGCGAAAAAAAATTTGGAAGCGGTGCGCGGTCGAATAATGACGGGCGAATCCGTTCGCATTTGGTATGGCAACAGCCCCGATGAGTTTTGCGGAATGTATTGGTTATTATCTCAAATATATAAACTGCATAAAATAAATGAGATTAAAAATAAAATTTCTATCATCAAAATTCCCGAATGGGAAGTTCTCGGAAATAACAATGTAATAAAAAAATCCTCCTGCCGTGCTGTCGGACCGGAAGAATGGCATAAATATCTTTGTCTGGAACAAATAATAACACCGTCGTTTTGGAAATACTGTGCGGAAAGTTGGACGTTGCTGCAACAAGAAAATGCTCCGTTGCGCGCTGTATTAAACGGGGAATTGGTCAGCGTTCCCGAAACGATTTATGACGATTTTATTATTCGTGAGATTAGGGCGGAAAATGAAACATTTTATGAAGTAAAAATTATAGGAACGGTTCTCGGAAATTATGATTTGGGAGTTACGGATTCTTTTTTTGCATTACGCATAGAAGAAATGATTCGCGACGGAAAACTTGAAATTGTAACCGAGAATGAAAAAGGTGCTCCGACTTATCATCGCATATTAAAAAAGAAAATTAAGTTTTGAAGTAAACGTCAAGGAAATTAAAAGCTTATCACGGTTATAACACAATCTTGATAAAAAGGTTATTCCGACCTGTTAAAATCCACTTAAACTTAAACAATCAAAATCATTTTTTACTACCAAGTTGTTTTTTGTTTTGCCATATGTAAAAAAAACAGGCTTGCCTTGCTTTTGCCCGTTAGCAAGACAGCCCACGAAAAACGAATATCCAAAACGCAGAAAGAACCTGTAAAATCAGTGAAGCGGACGACCTTTTTGTGTTCGCCCGCTTCACTAAAAATCATTTGTCGCCTTTCAAGCGACCATCTGTATTTCAAAAGTTGATATACTTCATTCATAAACAAAAAACAAATCCCGACCGTTTAAACTTTTTAAAAAAACTTTTTCATCTCAGAAATCAAAATTTTTAATTTTGTATATTTTCAGAAATTATTCTTTCCGAATACGAACTTAAAAACCATTTGTAATTTTCGTCTGCTTTTTCTTTTTCTGCTTTGTCATAAAAATCATATCTGTTTAAAAGAGTTTTTATAAAAGTGTAATCAAGATTTTTGCCGAATGTCTGCTTTGCTTCTGCGGAAAGTTCATCTAATATAGTGGTGTAAAGATAACAATCCAAGTCCGCGATATTTTTCGTTATAAAGTCAATAATATACTGTCTGTCACGCGAAAAAATCATATTTAGGGCAGTCGCCTGCAAGTAAACATCAATGTATTCAGCGTTAATATATTTAACTTCATCTCCGCTGTTTTCCAATATTTGTTTTGCAAGCATCATAGCGCGCTCGGGATTTCTTTTATATAATTCATCTAATGCAAATCCAACCGCTTCGATGTCGATTATTTCGCAAATCAACATTTCGAGTTCTTCATCTGATAATTCCCGTACATCATTGCAGTCATGAAAAAGTAATTTTGATATCGTATTATCTTTATGTTCCATATAATCCATCTCACTTTATTTCGTTTATCTTTTTTGTTTTTCGCTTTTACTTTTATCTTTTTTTCTTCTTTATTTATCTTTCTTATTGAGGGTTTACAAACAATTGAGTATAATAATAAACTCCCGTTGAAGAATTTACACAAGAAGCAACGCCTGTAAATTTATAATCTTTCAACATGGCTTCTCTGTGAGATTGTGAATTTATCAAACCTTGAAAAGCATAAATTCCGTCATCATATCCGTACGCGATATTTTCCGAGCATTTTGAAACAGAATAACCGCTGTTCATAACTCTGTCTAAAGGTTCAATCCCATCCGGATTTACATGCGAAAAGAAATTTCTTTGAGCCATATCGACCGAATGTCCGAGTGCGATATTGTTTAAGTGTGAATCTCTGGAGTGAGGAGCTAAACCGTGTCTTTGTCTGAAAGCCTGTGTCATATGATAAATCTCGGAAGATAATCCGTTTGCGTCAAAAACAACCGCACCGAAATTTTTTCGTAAGTAAACTCCCTCAACTTGATTTTCATAATATAAGTAATTTTCCAAAGCGTTGTCGGTAACGCTTCCTTTGTTTGTGCCTTGAGAAACATTTTTGTATGAAAACGAGCTTGCGTTTGACATTAAAGCTACAACTGAATTATTCTCAATTCCGATGAAAATTAAATCAGAATAATCGGAATAATAAATGTGCCATTGCCAACCATGTACAGATGTGACAACTTCTTTCGGCTCACCGAAAACCGCCTTGACATATTCTAAACTGTCATTTATACGTACCGCTTTTTGGTTTACATATAAATCGGAATAAGAAGTATCGCGGGTAAATGAGATTCCTTGACCGGCTTTTTGTTCTTGTTGTTTTTTTGCGTCAGCCTGTCTTTGCGCTTCCGCTTGTCTTTGTGCTTCCGCTTCTTGTTGTCTTTTTGCGTCAGCCTGTCTTTGTTCTTCTTGTCTTTTTGCGTTCGCTTGTCTTTGCGCTTCTTGTCTTTTTGCGTTCGCTTGTCTTTGCGCTTCTTCTGCGCGTCGTTGTTCCTCTTGCGCTTGGTTTTGTTGAATATTTGTTGCAGGTTCGTTTGTCAAAGGTTGCGGCTCTTCGTTTATTATTTGTTCTGTTATTTGTTCTTGAGCCGAATATTCAACATTCTGTTCGTTTTGATTTTGTTCGTTTTGCTCATTTGAAAAAGTTGAAACTCCCCCGTCTGATTGAATATTTTCAATTTCATTCCGCTCTTGATTTTTATTGATTAATTCTTCGTTCAGTTTTCTTGATTTGGCACTCATGCTTGAAGTGGGTGAAGTATTTTCCGTGCTCATATAATATTCGTCAAATTCAATAGAGCCGAAGTCGTCATCGGTTCTTCTGAAATTATCCTCCGTACCCATGCCCGATTCTAAAACAGCGATTATAGCTTCTTCTCTTGTCAATTTTGCGTTTGGAGAAAAATTTGATTCGCCGACAATTTTAATAACGTTATTGTAGCCCGTAAAAGTTAATTTTTCGGTTTCAACACCGTCATCGGTGTCATTACAATATTCATTTAAAACTTTTGTTAGATTTATAAATATCGTAGATGCGTCCAGTCTTGTGATATTTGCTTTCGGAGCGAATCTTTCATCGCCCACACCGCTTACAATACCCAAGCTGTATGCGTAGTCCACCCATTTGCTGTTTGTATCGGAAAAATTATTTTGTTTAAACTTAATATCATTTTTTTCAAGAAAAGTTTCCATGTCCGTACCCGCTTGAAATTGCAAATAAAAAATTGCGAGATGGCAAAGTTCCTCTCTTTTGATAGGTCTTTGATAATTACTGTTTAATTCATCGGGAATAATCCCTATCAAACTTGCTTCCTCAATATATGGTGTTGCCCAATAACTTAAAATATCACTTTTTTGGTTTCTAAATTCTTGTACGGCAAGAAAACAGCTTCCGACAAATATGCCTGCCGACAAAACGGAAAGCATTATTTTTTTCTTTCCCATGATGTAACCCCCAATTATATAGTTTTTAAAAAATCCGAGTGCAAAAAAAGATTAAGATAATAATTAATGAAACTTGGTAATACTGAACAACTACCCCCAAAGTCGAGGTTCAGATTTTCGGCAAGTTTTCAAATGTGAAAAAAAGGTGATTGAAACTGACTCGTTTCCTTTGTGTTTCTACGGACAAGACTTTTGTTAAATGTTATTGCATATAAGTTTTAATTATGTTTGCGAGATTTCATTTTTAAAAACATTAAAGCTGTTCAGGTTTCCGAACAGGTCTGTTGATTTGCGTTTCAAAAAAAATCCATCATAAATTTTATTATATATGCTAATTTAACCGAGTTCAATAATTTTTTATTACATTTTCAGCCTAACTGTACAAAAAGTCTGTTTGTAAAAGCGGATAACCGGCGCCCTTGCCGGTATCAAGTCAATTTTTTGTTTCACAAAATAAACTTTAAAGAATCTATCGGAAGAATTTCCGATTGCCAAAGACAAGTTTTCGCAAAACGAAAACCGCTGACAGAACAGGGGGATTAAAAATTTGTTTCCGTTAAAAAAACTGAAGAATTAATTTCCATCTGACCGGCTCCCTTTCCGGTATTAAAGCAAGATAGAAATTTTTAAAAAATTAGCCGACCTCCTTAAAAATAAAAATTATATAAAAATTATTCTATGGTAAATAGAATAATAGATAATCCTGTTTTAATTCAATACATTGCATTTTCATCAGAATAATTTGATTTTTTATGATTTAAATTATAAAATCTATATAAATAGATTGTGCCGAAATCAAATTTTCGGACACACTCTAAAGTTTTCTAAAAAATCCAAAGGAGTGAGAATATGCAACCCACCACGGAATCCGCAACATCTGTAACATACAGAGAATCGTTTTTAAAGAAAAATTTCAAAAAAATATTTATGTTTATTTTTTTATTTTTGCTTTCAATCATTAACATAGCCGCCATCTTGACTATATTTCCCATGTATTTTCGCGATTTACTTTCTGCACATTCACAAACGCATATAAGGATTCTTTCTGCATTTTTGTTGTGCTCATCATTCGTTTTAAATATTTTATTTTTTATTAAGTCATTATTTCTTTTGCGAATTTTGATTAAGCAATTTTCAAAACCGTATTACATTCTTCACGATGACAGAATAGAAATCAAACCCGTCAAGAAAATGGGCGAAACCATTTTGTTTTCTGATATTCAAGAATTATACAAATTCGGCGAAATCACCAAAACTACCGCATTCCCGCATGGTGCAAGCAATCATTTGGCATTCAGAAAATCCGCTTCGGATAATTGGAATGTGTTAAGCTACAATTTAAAAGCGAGCGGAAAACTTTTAAAAGATACTTCTTTGATTGATGAATTTGCCCGAAAATACGCCGCATATAACAAAAACAAAATTATCGATGATTTGGAAAATAAAAAGCTTGTTCGTTTTACGTATCTTTCGGAAGAGGACGGCAAAAATAAAAATCTTTTTGATGCTAATTTATTTAAACTCACAAAATCGAAATTAAGTAAGGGCAATTCGGAGAAACTGAAAAAATATTTTAACGGTAACGGCAGTGAACTTATTTTGGACAGAACAGGAATAATTTTAGATAAAGAAAAAGTTCTTTTTAAAGACGGTGACAAGTTGATTTTTAAAGAACACAAAGTGAATTTCGGCATCGGTAAAAAATTTAAAAATTTTTCTAAAGGCAAATTGTTGGAAATCAGAAGTGAGAGTGATGAATTAAAACTCGAAATTGATTTAGTTTTTTTAATAAACAGCGATTTGTTTGCAGATGTTATTACGGATATTTACGAAAATAAAATTTTCTCGGATGATTATTTGCAATATAAAACGCCCGTTATTTTAGAAAAAGAAGACCTTACCGAAATCAAAGAAATCAAAGATGTATCGGAATCGGATGAAACTTCGGAAATTTCCGAAGTCACGGTCGAGAGTGAACTTGATTCTTTTGTATTTGAAAATGCGGAAATCGAGGAAATAACCGAATCGGAAATAATAGAAAATGTGGAAAACGAAATCAAAGAACTTAACGTAAGCGAATCGGATAAAAAAATATCCTCAGGTGATAATTCGCTTGACGAATACATCTTTAGTTCTTCGGACGAATCTAAGTAGAATTGTATTTCACGGAGCTTATGTATTTTATTAAAATAAGTTTAGCACTTGTTTTTTTCTGTTTTTTATAGGGGCGAGCACAGTCGCCCCCGTAATTTTCGTTTTACTTTATCTTATTGCGTTACTGCATAACAGCAGGCTCATAAAATTCAAGAATTTTTGTAAAGTCATTACTTAAAGTTTGAATCAAATCTTTATTATTAAAATCGATAACAAACGTATACATATCATTTCCGTTAACGGTTGATGCACGGTAATGCATACTTACAACGCCGTTAGTTCTGGATTGATATTGACAAATCATAAAATTATTTCCGCCGAAATTAGATATCGACGGGTCTCCCGCGAGTTGATATTCGCCGACTCCGAAATCGATATCAAATTTGCGTGTTAATTCATTTTTATACGCGCTCGGGTCTTGAAAAAAAGTTGCCCCGTTTGTTTCGTTAATAAAGTTCAATATAACAGGGTCTTGTATCGAACTGTGTGCGGTAGCCACCCAAACGTGCTCGGCTTTCGTAAAAGCGTCACTCATAGCAGCACTATAAATTTCTCCCTCTTCGGGATATCTTGAAAGTAAATCTTGGGTGTGCGCGAAATCAAAACCATCTTTGGCGGCACTCCACCAATCATCCGGTATTTGCACTCTTGCGTTTCCGCCCGCTATGTCATACGCCGCATAACTCGGCTGTATTTCTTTCATAAATGACGACGGAAATTCCGGCGTCGGAATATCCGGATTTTCTATGTTTCCCAAATCTCCCATGTCGTCCGGGTTTTCCGGATTATCCGGATTTTCAAAACCTCCCGTGTCGTCCGGAATACTCGGGTCAGCACTCGGGTCGGTCGGCGGCGGAATAATTATATCTTGTTCCACAACATCATTTTTTCCGAAAAAATCTTTTACGGTATCAACAACGGCACAACTCGAAAGCATAAAACAAGAAATAACCAAGAGAAGTACACTAAATTTAAAATTCTTCTTCACAAAAAAACCTCCTAAACGTACCTTTTATCTTCTAAAAGTATTTCGACCATTTTTTGAATACAATTAAAGGTTAGTTACAATTGATTCAAAAAAAATCTTTTCAGCCCTATTTAATCATGTTTGTAATTTTCCACGTTTATCAGCCCGTTTCGGAGCAGAAAAACGAATAAATCCACAAGCTTGGCATCAAATTGAGTATCTTTATTTGCCATCAATTCCGCAATAGCCATTTCAACAGAAAGACTTTTTCTGTAAGGTCTGTCTGTGGTCATGGCGTCAAAAGCATCAACCAAACCGATTATTCTTGCCATTACATGTATTTCATAACCTTTTAATCCATCGGGATAACCTTTCCCATCAAATCTTTCATGATGTTGTCTTACAACTTCTGCTATCTCAGAAAAATTCTCAATAGACGAAAGAATATCATAACCTTTTTCGGAATGATATTTTATTTCATCAAATTCCTTATCCGTTAAAATTTCTTTTTTTGTAATCAGTTTATCATTAACAATAATTTTTCCTATGTCGTGTAATTCTGATGCGATAAAAATTTTGTTTTGACTTTCAATATCAAAGCCAAGATATTTTGCCATCGCCGCCGCATACTTTTGAACATGATTGCAATGAAAAGCGGTGTACTCGTCCTTGAGTGCTATAATTTTAGATGCGTTTCTTATAAAATCCGCTTTTTGCTCATTCATATCCAGTTGTAAGTTCGGTGAATTAGTATTATTGATAATGGTTTCTAAAGCGTTTAATAAAGAATTGTCGTTTCTGTAAACAGGGATTTTTACATATTCTAAAATATTTTCTCTTTCAATCCCGACAGATTTAAGTACGGATAAAAAAACTTTTTCTCTATTAAAATTTTTATACGGCGATTCATGAAAATCTTTATTCAAAGTTTTATAATATCCCTTGAAATTAAAGTCTTCATCGAGATAAATATATCCCGAGGGCAGCTTTTCAAATTTTTCGCGTTTCAAGTTTTTAGCACTACTACTCTCCATGCACCCTCCCCCAAAGATAAAAACATGCCAGATAGTCAGAACATTAATTGATTTGAAATAAATTTTTTAAAATGAGTGTCGGAAAGAGTTCCGATTGCCTAAAGTGTCACCCGATAGGTGTTTCTTTTGCAAATCAAAACCACTGACAGGTTGATATTTCAGCTTGAATAATCGCCCCAATCAAGCTTTATCAATTTGATTTTTTTATATTTAACGTGAAATTCGGGAAGAAACTCCCTAAGTTTTAAAAAGTTTTTTGATAAGACGACTTGGAATCAAATAATAAGAAATTTTCTGTGGACGATTTTATTATAGATTATTTGTCGGCAGAAATCAAAAAAAACTTTACCCCTAAATTGAGTAAAGTTTTTTTGTGTTTGATTTATCAGCGTGAAAAGCTTGTTTACATAAAGTTTTTCGCGTTTACTTTTTTATTTTTTATTTTTAGTTATCAAAAATAGTATTTTGAACAACCCATTCATTATATTTTATGGGAACAAAAAAAGAATATATCCCCAATGTTATAATACTGAGCCCGACCCAAATTAAACATTTCACATAAAAATCGCCTATCGTACCCGTAAATTTTAATCGTTGTCCGTCAATAACAGTATTTTTTGTTTTCCAATCTAAATATTGACAATGAACAAGCGGCGTTAAAAGATAAGCCGTAAATATACTTGCCATGGAAAGTCCGATAAGCCAACCGACATGCTCCAAAGTCGAGCCCGTGAAAGTTGAGCGCATCACGGTATAATCGTTTCTGTATACGGGCATCGGGTTTTGCGGTTGATTATAATAATTATTTTGTGTCGTGCTGTGAAAATTATTACCGTAAAATTTTTCGTTTGGCGAAACATTCGGAGGAGTGCCGACATTCATATCTTCGGAAAACGGATTTTGATTTTGTTGAAAAGGCTCTGCGCCGCCGCTGAAAGCATTTTTTTGCTGAAACGAACTCGTATCGTTTATTACATTATTATTTTCATCAATCGGATTGCCGTTATTATCAAATCTCATAAAAAAAAAAAAAAAAAAAAAAGTTTGGAAATCACGGCGAGTTAACTTGTTCAAATTTCCTGACAGCCGCAAGATAAAACTCTTATAAATTAAAACGTATAAAAAATCAAAAAGTTTATTTTGCTTCAATCTTGTGCTTCAATCGAAATGATAATATAATAAACCTAAAAAATGGTAATGACAAGGAGGTGAATTATATTGAAACGTCCGATGATTTTTATTTCTTTATTTTATATAATTGCGGTAACGGCGGGAAAATATCTTTCTTTTTTTGAATTTATAATCCCGTTTTTTATAATTTCTCTGCTCGTTTTTTTCATTTATAAAAAATTTAAATGGGACGGAACAATATTAATATTATTTTTTTCCGTCATCGGATTTTTATTGTCGCACAATACTTTTCAAAATGAAAGTGTTACTATAAAAAAACTTATTGAAAATAAAAAAAATTTATTAATAACGGGTACGGTCAAGGAAATTTCGCATACGCAAAGCGGAAATATCAAAATAATTTTTAAAGTCAGCGAAATCAAAGCTGATAATGAAACTTACGAATGTAAAGTTAACATAATTTCATATTTAAATAAAGATGCGAATGTTGATAATATTAAAGTTGAAGAAAAATTAATTTTGGAAGGCAAACTTGAAAATTTTGAATCGGCACGGAATTTCGGCGGTTACGATGAAAAACTCGTGATGTTATCCAAAAATATTAAATATAAATCTTTCGCGAAAATACATAGTTCATTCGGCGTAAATAAAGGCTTTTCGCTTCATATTAACAACATAAAAAATAAATTTTTAAATGTTTATGATAATGTTTTGCCCGAGCGCGAATCGGGAATTATGAAAGGTATGATTGTCGGCGACGAAAGTTTTATCGATGATGAAATCACTGAACTTTATCAAACATCGGGGATTTATCATGTGATTTCGATTTCGGGAACACACATAACGATTTTAATGGTTTTTGTTTTGTATATTTTAAATAGATTTTTCGGAATGAAAAAAGCGCAGTTTTTAACAATGTTGTTTTTGATTTTTTATTGCGTTTTATCGGGCGGAAGCCCGTCGGCTTTGCGCGCCACGATAATGGGCGTCACGTTAATCACAGGGCAATTTTTTTATCGCGATTATGATTTTTTATCCTCGATTTGTGTGTCGTCGCTTATTTTGTTAATTTACAATCCCGCGATGCTTTTCAACATCGGTTTTCAATTATCTTACGGCGCGATTTTGGGGATTTTGATTTTCACTGAGCCTTTGCAGACGGGAGTAGATTCGTTTTTCACTCATGTGTTGCATAAAAAAACCGTGAAGATGCCTGTTTTGTGCGCAAGCTTGGGCGCGAATATCATTATCACGCCGATAACTTTATATTATTTTTACTATTTTTATCCNTACTTCGATTTTGGCGAATATTCTTGTTGATATATTCGCAAGTTTTTTGATTGTCGGGGGATTTATAGTCGGTATAATCGGATTTTTCAGTTTGCCGATTGCTCAATTTTTCGCAGGTTCGTTATTTTTCATTTTGAAAATTTACGAAGAGATTTGCAAAGAGATTTATAATTTGCCGTTTTCAAAAATATTAATCGGGCGACCGAGTGCGGTTTTAATTATAATTTATATTGGGATAATGCTTTTGTTGTATATGTTTTTAACTTCTAAACATAACGAAAAACAAAAATACTTCGGTTACATAATTTTTTCGATATCGATTTTTATTTTTGCGAGTTTCATAACTCAAATTATAAAATCTCAATGCAAAATGGTTATGNTGGACGTCGGGCAGGGCGACTGTTTCGTGTTTAATTACAAAAATAAATATTATGTGATTGACGGCGGTGAAAATACTTTTGTTTTAAAAAATTATTTAAATTACAGCGGGATTAACGAAATCGAGGGCGTTTTTTTAAGTCACACGGACAGCGACCACTCTTTGGGGATAATTTCGATTTTGGATAATAAAAAAATCAAAAATATTTATCTGCCGAAAGCGGATTTCAAAGACGACGATATTTTTAATCAAATCGAAAAGCTGTCTGCCGAAAACGAAGTTTCTATGCATTTTATAAAAAATGATGATATAATTAACCCGAGCGAAAACATAAGCATGAAATGTTTCGCACCGAGTGAGGATTTGTTTTTGAACAAAAATAAAGATTCTATGGTTTTGAAACTGAATCTAAACGGCGTAACTTTTTTGTTTACGGGCGATATCGAAGAAGAAAGCGAGCAAAAAATTTTAAAATTAAATGCTGAAAACGGCGAAAATCTTAATGCGGATATTTTGAAAGTTGCGCATCACGGCTCGAAAACTTCAACGACGGAAAATTTTTTTGAAGCGGTTTCTCCGAAAATCGCGATAATCGGCGTCGGTAAAAATAATCGCTACGGACACCCGACAGATGAAATTATCGAGAGAATCGCAAATAATAATACTGAAATTTTGCGCACAGATTTACACGGCGATGTGATTTTACATATAAAAGGTACGACTGTTAAAATAACAAAAAAGTTATCCGCGGATTAAAATTTTTAAACGGCGGAAAGAAAAACGAAACAACCGAGAATCACAGAAATAATTAATTTTAATTAAAGAGGTTTTTTAAATGAATACATTAAAAAAGAGTATCGACAACGGCAATTTTAAAAATTTATATATTTTTCACGGCAGTGAAGATTATTTAAAAACTTTTTATAAAGATTATTTAATTAATAAAGTTATGGACGATACTTCAAAAATGATGAATTTCGATAGTTTTGAGGGCGCGAATTGCTCGATAAAAAAAATAGTTGACGCTTATACGACTTTGCCTTTTTTAAGTGAACGAAGAATCGTCTGCGTGGAAAATTCGGATATTTTTTATAAAAGAAATAAAGCTGACAGCGATTTTTTTTATGATAATATTGAGCACATTCCCGAAACGTCAATCGTTATATTCGTTGAAAGCCGAATCGATAAAAGAAGCCGTGCATATAAAAAAGCGGTTAAAAATGCGTATCTTTTGGAATTTAAAACGCCGTCCGACGATGACCTTGTCGTGTGGATAAAAAAACGTCTTAAAGAAAACAATAAAACCATTGATTCGCCGACTGCGCTTTATCTTCTGCGATACACGGCGCACGATATGACTTCCGTAAGCAACGAAATCAAAAAATTGATTGATTATAAAAAAGAAGAAAATATTACGTTTCATGATATTAATGAAATTTGTACGAAAGCACTGGAAACAAAAATTTTCGATTTAATAAATGCCGTCGGAAATAAAAAAACAGACATCGCGCTGAATATTTATAATAATCTTATAGTTATGAAAGAACCGCCTTTGAAAATTTTAAGTTTGCTGACGATGCAGTTTCGACGAATGTTGCAGACGCGCCAATTAATGAGCGAAAGTTTGAATCGCCAAGAAATCGCTAATGCCCTGAAAATAAGAAGTTTCGCAGTTAACGAATATATCACGCAGGGGAAAAATTTTCCGAGCGAAGTTTTAATGCGCGCGATACACGAATGTTTGGAATGTGATGTCAATATTAAAACGGGAAAAATCCGCGACATATTGGCTTTGGAATTATTAATAATAAAATATTCAAGCTGAAATCATAACCGCCATATTCAAAAATTAATTGCGCTTTTTATGATTATGTGATAAAATTCATCTTTGTATAAATCCTTGTTCTTTTTTAAAAAAGAGCCAAAGTCCAAAGGGAGGTGTAATTCTTATGAATAAGTATGAGTTAACTGTTATTTTTAAACCTGATTTTGATGAAGAAGCGTTAAAAGTTGAGTTTGAAAAGGTGACAGCTTTAATCGAAAAATTTAACGGTGTTGTTGACAAAGTTGATGACTGGGGAAAAAGAAGATTAGCGTACGAAATTAAGAGTGGAGCGAACAAGTTTCATGATGGTTTCTATTACTTTATAAACTTTTCTTCACCGGCAGAAGCGCCAATCAACATTGAAAAAGCTTTACGTATTAGCGAATCTCTTTTAAGATACTTAATTATTCGTATTGAAGAATAATTTTGATTGTTACTTTTTAGAGTTTGAGTTTTTTTGAAGGGAGACTTCGTTATGAATAAAGTTATTCTTATGGGGCGTCTTACAAAGGACCCGGAGGTTACGTATTCCAATAACTCCGCAAATCCTTTAGCGATTGCAAAGTTCACATTGGCCGTAGACAGACGCTTCAAACGCGATGGCGAACCGACGGCGGATTTTATTATGTGTACCGCATTCGGAAAAACAGCGGAAACTATGCAAACGTATGTGAAAAAAGGCGTTATGATTTCTGTTTACGGACGTATACAAGTTCGGTCTTGGACGGACACAAACACAGACCAAAAAAGATGGGCGACAGATGTAATTGTTGACGAATTTTACTTCACGGGAAGTAAAGCAGACGGTGAGAGCCAATCAAAACAAAATTATAATTATGGGCAAGAGCCGGCGGCAAGTGCCATGCCGATGACGCCTGTTGATAATAGTTCGAGTTTTACAGCTATTACAGAACCTATTATGGATGACGAAGATTTGCCGTTTTAATTTTTTGAATAGGAGGTTGCATCTATTATGATGAACAATAAAAGACGCGGTAAAAGAAAAAAACGTGTCTGCGAATTTTGCGCAAATAAAACAGACTTTATTGATTATAAAGATATTCACAAATTGAAAAAATTTGTTTCTGAAAGAGGAAAAATTCTTCCAAGAAGAGTTACTGGAAATTGTGCAAAACATCAAAGAACTTTGACTGTTGCGGTTAAACGTTCAAGACACATTGCATTAATGCCATATACTCAAGAGTAATCTTTCAAACCATTTTCGGAATGCTTTAAGCTTTCCGAAGGTGGTTTTTTTTGCTTAAAACCAAAAGATAACCCACTTAAAATTTTTTATCATAAAACGAGTTGACGAAAAAATATTTTACTTAATTTTTGTTTAAAATTTTATTAATAATAATCTTGATTTTTTAGCCGTTTTGATAAACAATTAGATATAATAAAAAATGGCTTTTTAAAATTTAAAAAGGATTTCGATTTCTAAAATTTATAATCACCCAAAATTTTATCCCCGAAAAACTAAAGGTTTTTCGTTAAAAGTTTTGAATGAACAAGCGTCCACGGTTTTAAAATCCTTTAACAACAAAAATTTTTTTTAGAGAGGTGTAACTTTATGGATTACAAAGAAAAATATTTGAACTGGGTTAACAACGACTATTTTGATGATGAAACAAGAGAAGAATTAAAAAAAATCGCAGACAACGAAAAAGAAATTGAGGATAGATTTTTTAAAGAGTTGGATTTCGGAACAGGCGGTTTGCGCGGAGTTATCGGCGCAGGCACAAACAGATTAAATATTTATACCATAAGCAAAGCGACGCAAGGTTTGGCAAACTATATTTTAAAAGAGGGCGAAGAAGCCAAAAACGCAGGCGTTTGTATCGCATATGATTCGAGAAGATTTTCAACGCTTTTCGCGAAAACGGCGGCGCTTGTTTTAAACGGAAACGGAATTAAAACTTATCTTTTTGAAACTTTAAGACCGACACCGACTTTATCATTCGCGATAAGAGAACTTAACGCAGCAGCGGGAATTGTTGTGACGGCGAGCCACAATCCGCCCGAATACAACGGATATAAAGTTTATTGGTCTGACGGTGGGCAAGTTCCTTTTCCGCGTGATAATGAGATTATAACGGAAGTAAATGCGATTACGGATTTTTCTATGGTGAAAAAATTAACCGAAGAAGAAGCGACGCAGCAAAATCTTTTTAACATAATCGGAAAAGAAATTGATGACAAATACGTTGAAAAAGTTAAAGAACAGCTTGTTAACAAAGAACTCGTGACGCAATCAGGCAAAGATTTAAATATTGTTTATACGCCTTTACACGGCACGGGAAATATTTTGGTGCGCCGCGTTTTAGACGAAGTCGGATTTAAAAATGTTTTTGTCGTTCCCGAGCAGGAATTGCCCGACGAAAATTTTTCAACGGTCGGTTATCCGAATCCCGAAGACCCTAACGTTTTTAAATTGGGAATCGCGCTCGGCGAAGAACACAATGCGGATTTGATTTTGGCAACCGACCCCGACTGCGACAGAATCGGCGTCGTTATAAAAAACGATGCGGGCGAAAGCATTGTTTTAACGGGGAATATGGTCGGCGTTTTGATTACGGATTATTTGATTAAACAAAATAAATCGAATAACACAATGCCGAAAAATCCGGCGATTATTTCAACAATCGTATCGACGGACATGACAAAAGCAATCGCGGAAAAAAATAATATTACTTATATAGATGTGTTAACGGGATTTAAATATATCGGTGAAAAAATTAAAGAATTTGAAATTTCGGGCTCAAATAATTTTTTGTTCGGCTTTGAAGAAAGTTACGGCGCGTTGGCGGGCACATACGCAAGAGATAAGGACGCGGTCGTGATTGCCATGTTGGTTTGCGAAATGGCACTTTATTATAAAGCGAAAGGCATGAATTTATATGACGGATTGCAACAATTATATAAAGAATACGGATTCTTTAAAGAAAGCATCGAAACTATTACGCTAAAAGGTATTGACGGATTAAACGATATGAAAAAAATAATGACTTCGTTAAGAGAAAATCCACCGAAATCAATCGACGGAACAAAAATAATTTCTTTGAAAGATTACAGCATCGGCAAAGAAATAAATTTTGTTGTCAACGCGACTAAAAATTTCGATATGCCGAAGTCGGACGTTTTATATTTTGATTTGGGTGAGGGCTCATGGTTTTGCGTGAGACCGTCGGGAACAGAACCGAAAATAAAAATTTATTTCGGAATTAAAGGCGAAAACAACGCGGACGCGGACAGCAAATTAAAATCTTTCAGCGAAAGCGTCATGAAACTTATTCAAATTTAAAGTGAAATAATTTTATAAAATTCTAAAATAAATGCTTCATGCTAATATGCGGGAGACCACATGGGGTCTCCCCTACAAGTAATACGAGTGTCACACAAATCTTTATAGAGATACACAATTTTTTATTTTTTGAAATAGTCAGGTTTTAAGCTTTACAAACTACTGCGATAACACTAAAAAATTGACTTTTGTGGTGAAAGCGGAAAACGTAGGGAGCGGTCTTGACCGCTCCGCAAATAAAACGGAACAGTCAAGACTGTTCCCTACGAAAAACTTTGCGTTGAAATGATAAAACTTTGCGCGGGCGAACACAGTTCGCCCCTACGATTTAGTATAAGTTGCAGTTGGCGAACACAGTTCGCCCCTACGATTTAGTATAAGTTGCAGATTTATTTATTTTTTAAAAAAACTCAGTAAAATCAAATGAAAACTAATTTAAGTGTTGAGGTGTGTTATGTCAAAAGTAAAAGTGATGAGCATTTTCGGAACAAGACCCGAAGCAATAAAAATGGCTCCGCTTATAAAAGAACTGGAAAAAAACGAAAATATAGAATCGCTCGTGTGCGTTACGGCACAACATCGGGAAATGTTAGACCAAGTATTGGAAATTTTTAAAATCAAACCTGATTACGATTTGGACATTATGAAAAGCCGCCAAACTCTAACCGACATTTTAACGGGCTCGCTTGTGGGAATCGAAGAAGTTTTGAAAAAAGAAAGCCCCGATTTAGTTTTGGTACACGGAGATACTTCAACGACGTTTGCGGGCGCGCTGATGACTTTTTACCATCAAAAAAAAGTCGGGCATGTCGAAGCGGGTTTGCGCACTTATGATAAATATCAGCCGTTTCCCGAGGAAATGAACCGTGTTTTAACAACGCGTCTTGCGGATTTTAATTTTGCGCCGACGACGCTATCCAAAAATAATTTACTGAAAGAAAATATTTCTCCCAATACGATTTTTGTAACGGGCAACACGGTTATCGATTGTTTAAAATTCACGATTAAAGACGATTATATTTTTAATGTTGATATGCTTAATAATATCGATTATAAAAATAAAAAAATAATCGTCGTTACGGCACACAGGCGCGAAAATCTGGGCGAACCGCTCAAGGATATTTGCAACGCGGTTTTGGATATCGTGGAAAATAACGAAGATGTTTTTTTTTTTTTTTGCTCATAATATTTTGGGCGATAACGACAGAATACATTTGTGCGACCCGTTAGACCTTTTGGATATGCACAATTTACTTCATCGCTCGCATTTGGTTTTGACGGATTCGGGCGGATTGCAGGAAGAAGTTATCTCTATGAAAAAACCTGTTGTTGTCCTGCGAAATGTTACGGAAAGACCTGAGGGGGTTGACGCAGGCGCGTTGAAACTCGCGGGAACGGAGCGGAAAAATGTTTTTGAAATTACGGATTATTTATTAAAAAACGAGGACGCTTATAAAAAAATGGCTCAAACAAAAAATCCTTTCGGCGACGGGAAAGCATCGGAAAGAATTGTTGATGCGATTTTATATAGTTTCGGAATTAATGAAAACTCGCCCGAAGATTTTTCATAAAAGATTTAAAAAATATTTTTTTACGGAATCTAATCGGAGATGCCTATGGAGTCTATGGAAACTATGGAATTAAAAGAAATTAAAATCGGAACGGGCTTGGATAATATTCTTTTCGGTATGTTGCAAGACGAGCTTAAAAAAGCAATCAGTGCGGACGATAAAATTATTCGGGCATGATATTTTTAAATCAGATATTTTTTAAATATGACATACGATGTCACTTTCAAAGTGTTAGTATTAATTATGAATTAATTCAAAAAAAATATCGGAGGTTTTTATTATGTCAGAAATGATTTTTTGTCAAAGTTGCGGTATGCCTATGGGCGATACGGATGAAATGTACGGAACAGAAAAAGACGGAACAAAATCAAAAGATTATTGCAGTTATTGTTATGCAGATGGCGAGTTTACAGAGAGTGATATGAGTATGGAGCAAATGATTAATCTTTGTATTCCGCATGTTGTTGAAAGCAATCCTGAAACCAGCGCAGAGGACGCTAAAAAAATGATGGAAGAGTGCTTTCCGACTTTAAAACGTTGGATTAATGCTTAATTGAATCTAAAAAAAAAAAAAAAAAAAAAAAAAACTCGGCGTTTTTTTATGCGATTTGATAATTGCTATAAAGCCCATAATATAGTAATATAGTAACAGTGATTTTAAAAAGGGCTGAATTATTAAAACCGTGGACGGCTGTCCACACCCGCTAACTTTTTGAGGTGTGAAATCAGACTTCTCTCGAACAATTAAGTTTCAAGGGATTAACTGAACTTTCCGCCTCACGAAAAACGCCCTTAACATACAGACTTTAAGGAGGATTTTTGATGTTAGACGCAAAAGATTTAAGAGCCAATATCGATGACATAAAAAAAGCTTTGTCTAAACGTAATCAAGATTTTAATTTGGACAAATTTGCAGAATTGGATTTAAAACGCAGAGAAGCGATTCAAAAAACGGAAGAACTTAAAAGCGAGCAAAACAAATTATCAAAAGAAATTCCCGTGATGAAAAAAGAGGGAAAAGATACAACGGAACTTATGGCGAAATTAAAAACGCTCTCCGACGACATCAAAGAATTAGAACCCGTTATGAAAAAAAGCGACGAGGAAATAAAAGATTTCCTTTTAAACATACCGAATACACCGCATGAATCCGTTCCGAGCGGCGCATCTGACGCCGATAATATCGAAATGAGAAAATGGGGCGAGCCCGCAAAATTTAATTTTGAACCGAAAGCGCACTGGGATTTGGGCGAGGAATTGGAAATTATCGACCCGACAACGGCGGCGAAAATTACGGGCGCGAGATTTATGTTATATAAAGGCTTGGGCGCGAGGCTTGAAAGAGCGATTATGAATTTCATGTTAAACACTCACCAAGATGAAAACGGATATACGGAATTACTTCCGCCTTTTATGGTTCACAGAAACAGTATGATTGGCACGGGGCAATTGCCGAAATTTGAAGAGGACGCTTTCAAGGTTCAAAACACGGAATATTTCTTAGTTCCGACTGCGGAAGTTCCCGTTACAAATATTTATAGAGATGACATCATTGACGGAAATAAACTGCCGATTTCTTATTGTGCGTATACGGCATGTTTCAGAGCCGAAGCGGGTTCTGCCGGACGCGACACGAGAGGTTTAATCAGACAGCATCAATTTAATAAAGTTGAATTGGTAAAATTCACAAAACCGGAACAGTCTTATGAAGAATTGGAAAAATTAACGAGCCACGCGGAAAGCATTTTACAGGCGTTAAATTTGCCTTACAGAGTCGTAAAATTATGCGGCGGCGATTTGGGATTTTCTTCCGCAATGACTTACGATATCGAAGTTTGGATGCCGAGTTATAACCGCTATGTGGAAATTTCAAGCTGTAGTAATTTCGAGGGGTATCAAGCGCGCAGAGCAAATATCAGATTTAAAGACGGCGTTAAGGATAAGGCGCAATTCGTTCACACTCTTAACGGAAGCGGATTGGCAGTCGGCAGAACAACAGCGGCAATTATTGAAAACTTTCAACAGGAGGACGGCAGTATTTTAATTCCGGAAGTTTTGCGCCCTTATATGAACGGCATTGAAAAAATTGTTTAATTTTTTAAAATTCAAAAATGATTTTAACCAAGATAATTCTCAGATTAATTTCTGGGAATTATTTTAATTAGGGCTGTTCGGAAACCTCCTTTTTTCTGATGGAAACCGCGATGCTTTAACGCAGTTTCCGTCAGTTTGTTCAGGTTTCCGAACAGCCCTATTGGGAATGATTTTGGATTACTTAGGTTAGAAATATTTTTTAGAAATTAAAAAGTAGGGGCACTGTATTCTCACACAGTTCCCCTACAAAAAAGTTTCGCTAACAGAATGATAAATATTCAAAACACAGAAAAATCAACCGTAATAAATAATATAGCCTCCTTAGTATTTATTTTTAATAGATATTAAAAAAATTATTAAATTTTAAAATAAACTTAAAAAAATAATTTTAAATTTCTTTTAATTTTTCCGTTTGGTCGATAGTAATCAAACTATCGATAATTTCTTCCATATCGCCGTTTAGAATCGCATCAATTTTATGCAAAGTCAAATTAATTCTGTGGTCTGTCACGCGCCCTTGCGGAAAATTATAAGTTCGTATTCTTTCGTTTCGATTTCCCGTTCCGACTTGACTGCGACGTTCTTTCGATAATTCTTCTTGTTGTTTGTTAAGTTCCAACTCATACAATTTTGCGCGCAAAACTTTTAAAGCTTTTTCTCTGTTTTGTATTTGAGATTTTTCGTCTTGGCAACTGATTACGATTCCCGTCGGCGCATGAGTAACGCGCACAGCGGAATCCGTCGTATTAACGCTTTGTCCGCCGTTTCCGGACGAACGAAAAACATCAATACGAACATCGTTTAAATTTAATTGAACATCAACTTCCTCAGCTTCAGGTAAAACCGCAACCGTAATCGTAGATGTATGAATGCGACCGCTGCTTTCCGTTTCCGGCACGCGCTGAACACGATGCACACCGCTTTCATATTTCAAACGAGAATACGCGCCTTTCCCTTTTATCATAAAAGAAATTTCACGATATCCGCCCATATCGGATTCGTTTCTGTCGATGATTTCGACTTTCCATCTTTTTCTTTCCGCGTACATGGAATACATTCTGAATAAGTCACCCGCGAAAAGATTTGCCTCGTCGCCGCCTGCGCCGCCGCGGATTTCCACGATAACGTTTTTGTCGTCGTTGGGGTCTTTCGGCAATAACAAAACTTTCAATTCGTTTTTAATGTCTTCCAATTTCTCTTCGCTGTTTTTCAAATCTTCTTTTATTAATTCTTTTAATTCATCGTCCGCATCGCCGAGCATTTCTTTACAATCCGCGATTTCGGCATTGCAACTTTTATACTCGCGATATTTCTCGATGATATCAGCCAAATTACTGTGTTCTTTCATTAAATTCTTCCAAGTATTTTGGTCTGCGATAACATTGGGGTCACTTATTTTTAATGCCAAATCATCAAATTTAATTTCTAAATCTTCAAGCCTATCAAACATAATCAATCCACTCCATATTTTCCGATAACGATTCTATCCAAATCGGAATAGTCTTTAAAAACTTCAACATTTACAAAACCGTTTGAAAGCAAAATATTTTTAACGGCTTCGCCTTGGTCGTATCCGATTTCAAAAAAAATCATGCCGTTTTCATTTAAATATTTTTTACTTTCAAAAATAATTTTTTTATAAAAATGCAAGCCGTCCGCGCCGCCGTCCAATGCCAAAATCGGCTCATAATGCGTAACGCTTTTTTCTAAAGTATCGATAACATCGGTTTTTATATAAGGCGGATTTGAAACGATAACATCAAATTTTTTATCCGCGATGTTAGTATATAGGTCGCTTAACATAAAATCAATATTTTTCACATTATTTTTTTCCGCATTTATTTTCGCAACACAAAGCGCGTTTTCGCTTATATCAACAGCGAGTATTTTTGCGTCGTTACAAGCTTTTGCCGTTGAAATGCTTATACAGCCCGAGCCTGCGCCGATTTCTAGGATTTCCTTATATCCATTTTGCGTTACATACGTTATGATTTTTTCAACCAACAATTCTGTTTCAAAGCGCGGAATCAAAACATTTTCGTTAACATAAAATTCGTATTCCATAAACCACGCTTTATTTATTATATATTTCACGGGTTCATGATTGCCGCGCCTTATAATCAACTCTTTGAATTTTTCTTCCGATTCCCGCGATACATTTTTTTGCGGATTTGTCAATAACGAAACCTCACTCAAATCCAACGCGTAACAAAGCAAAACGCGACTGTCGACTTTATAAGTTTCAATATTTTTTTCTTTTAAATAATTATTGCTGTGCGTCAGCAGGCTTTGTATTGTTTGCATCTGAAATTTTTTCCTTTTCGTATTCTAAAACGCCTTTCATCGCCGCGATTGCGATTTCAATCTGGCTGTCGTCGGGTTCTTTCGTCGTGAGTTTTTGCAAAGCCATTCCGGGTTTGCTTATCAAATTCACAAAAGCGTTATCGTGTCGCCCCGCCCATTGAATAATCTCATAAGATATGCCCGCGACTATCGGAACTAAAATAATTCTTGATAAAATTCGCATTCCCAAAGTTTCAACGCGCACCATCGTGAAAACCAAAATACTTATAACCAAAACGATAAACAAAAAACTTGTGCCGCAACGTTTATGAAATCTTGAATGTTTTTTGACGTTTTCAACAATCAAATCTTCGCCGTGCTCAAAACAATTTATAGTTTTGTGCTCCGCTCCGTGATACATAAAAACGCGCGCGATATCTTCCATTTTGCTCACGAGAGATAAATATACAATAAAAATTATAACTTTTATAACAGATTCCATACCGCTTAAAATCAAATACGAATCATTTTTCAATAATTTCGCGAGTACTCCGCTCAAAAAAGTCGGCAGAACCATAAAAAGCCCGACGCTCATAAAAAGCGCGACAACAACGCTAAACCAAATAACAACATCATAAACTTTGTCGCCGAATTTATCCGTCAAAAACTTATCGAATTTGCTTTGCTCGCCCTCGGAATCATCATCTAACCCCGCAACTTCCGCCGCTTTCATCAAAATTTTCGTGCCCAGATACATGGAATCAACAAAGGAAACGACACCTCTTAAAATCGGTAATTTCAGAATTGGAATCCTTTTTGTGATTGGATTCAGTGATATGGTTTCGGAAAAAATTTCTTTGTCGGGTTGTCTGACCGCGAGAGTATAACAACCGCGTCCGCGCATCATAACGCCTTCAATAACGGCTTGACCCCCAATGTGGGTTGTTTTTGTTTCCATATTTTTTAATACTCCTTTATCATAAAAATGAAATTAAGTTTAACATCAAAACTTTTTTCACTCTGATTAAATTTTACAATCGGTTTTCTACATTAAATAATAAATCGCCAAAAATATAGTAACACTTGCATTTGTTATAAGTCAAGCGAAATGAATACTTTAAATTTTCATACCTGCCTAATTTTTTTTAAAAAGGGTCAAGTTTCCTTTTTGTTTTTTTCTTAACTTTAAATGCATGTGAAAATTTTTTTATGTAACTACGAAAGACGAATATTCAAAACGCGGAAAGAACCTCAAAAATTTTTGTTCTTAAAATTTAAAAATAAAAAAACCTTAAAAGGATTCAACATTTTTATAAAAGTTAAATTCTCTCAAAGTTTTTTATTAAAGCTGTTCGGAAACTTGAATGAGCTGCTGAACAAGTCTATTTTAAAATCGTTTTTTACTGCACGGTAGCCCCTTGATAATAATGTTTTATAATTTGCTCATAACTGTAACCTTGTTCAGCCATTCCCTTTGCACCGAATTGGCTCAACCCGATTCCGTGACCCCAACCGCGACCGTTTATAGTTATTGTAGATGTATGAATCGTATTTAATGCATTTGTTGACGGCGTGTAAGTTGAATTAGAATACACATTGTTATTATTCGGTGCTTGTGATTGCGTCGCATTAATATTGTTTTGCGCTCCGCCTGCGCCGATAACTCCCAAAGTACTTCCGAGTTTTATTACACCGCCGTTTGTATGAGCGAACAATTCATTTTTATTTACTTGATGAACCCCTGTCCTTGATTGAATAAAAACATTATCATCGATAAAAGGTTCTTGCGGTTGCGGTATATTGTTTTGTTGCGAATTACCGACCGATGCGGAACCGTTTATCGCAGGAACTTCTTCGTTAATTCTGAAATATCTGCTTTTCAGACTGCCGTCTTTCGATGTGGCGAAAAACGTTCGGATACTTTCGCCTGTTATTTTTTTTGTGCCGTTCGTTCCGTAAATCGTCAATTCATAAACTCTTTCATTTCTTATATCTGAAATGGAAACGCCCGTAGCCGTCCCGATATTTGCATTCGTATTAATTAAAAGCTGATTGATTTCTTGCATTGTGAAAGTTCTCGTCCAAACTTCGGCATTCGGCTCGTTCACTTCGATAACACTTTTTAAATAAGGAGTTGGTGATGACCACGAGTTTTCGGAATTATCTGTGATACCTCCGCTGCTCGAAAAGAAAAATGCACTTATTATTTTATTATCGTAATATGCAGCTTGACCTTTTGTTTCGTTAACCGCGCGAGAGGAATTTGCATGTTCTGTTCTCACGCCGCTATAAACTTGGCAGTGCACTCCGTCGCATAATCCGTATCCCGACGCGCTGTGTTTGCTCGCATTCGTATATAAATAACTTCTCGCGGAAATCGCTTGTGCTTTCAAAGCTTCGATATGCCATGACGCAGGCATTTCCGACGGAAGAACGCTATATAAATATTCTTCGCTGTTTATAATATTAATCGCCGTCATAACATTTCCCGATACCGAAAATGTTAAACTTCCTCTGTAAGCTTTTCCCTCTAAACTTAAATTTCCGTTGTTTCCGTCCGTCAAAGAAAACGCACTCGGAGAAACAATAAGCACCGAGTTTGAAGCATCGCCGAAAATTTCAACGCCGTTATCGATTCTTATATTTGAGCAATTCGGATAACTTTCTCTGTATGCGTTGGATTCTCCCTCGCTGTTGCCCTCGCCGAAAACAACGTAAAAGTTATTATCGATATAAATAGGTCTGGCGTTTATTGACGGATTATTAAAATTCAGCATCGCCGCTTCATGATTTGCCTCCGAAAAACTTCCGAAAGAATTATTTGATATCAAATAATTTTTACTCTTTGCGGTCGCGGTAAACCCCGATGATGTAAGCTCCCCTCCCGTCGCCCCAAAGTTTAATCTTATATATTGATTATCAATTTTTATTGTACTTTTGTTTTTGAAATTTGCCTCAAGACCGATTTTAACGGTGTCTACACTCGCATAAACCGTGCTGTTAATAAAAACACTCATAAAAATCACCAGAGTGAAAAGTTTAGATATACGATTCATTAAATTACTCCCCCCATAAAAATTTTAAATTCCGCCATCAAATTTTTTATCGACAATTTGGCGATTAATACTTATACAATTTGAGCATTGGAAAAATATTCAAACCGTTAAAATATTGTGAATCGAAAAGTTGATTGGCAGTTTTTAAATTTTGATTTTTTAAATTGTGAAAAATTTTTGATTAAGCCTGTTCGGGTTTCCGAACAGCTCTATTGAATTTTTTTATTTGTGATATTTAAGATTAGGATTTATTTTTATTGTTATCATGTTGTTGTATTTATTTTTTCATAAACTCATTATACATCAAATTTCAGAAATATCGGAATTTTCTTTTCGAGAATAATTATTTTTTTTGCCGTTGGTTTTTTAATTTTTTTTTAAGAATGTGAGCCGAAAAAGTTAATTAAATTTTTTGTGAAAGCTTACATATCAATAATGCGTTTAAAAATTTAACAACTAATTTTGTGTATGATTATTCGTTTGTTAAGATTTTCACACATTATGTAAAAAGTTTAGCTTGACATATTTCTAAAATACTGTAGAATAAGTCAGTGTAGGAGTTAACTCTGTGGCTCAATCGGCACAGCATCATTGACTTTTATCAAGAATGTTTTTATTACTTTAGTTATTACGAAATGCACTTGGGGACTTGTAATTTTTTTAAAATTATCTGTTCGTTTAGATGATTTTAGGGTGATGCAAGTTTTTTTTGGATTGGTAATAATGATTATTTTTTAGGAGGTTCTTTCTATTATGAAAAACGGTACAGTTAAATGGTTTAACGCGGAAAAAGGTTTTGGTTTTATTTCTGACGATGCAGGCGGAGATGATGTTTTTGTACATTTCTCAGCTATCGTTTCTGATGGTTACAAAACTTTAAACGAAGGTCAAAACGTAACTTTCGATGTTGAAATCGATTCTAAAACAGACAAAAATAAAGCTGTTAATGTTAAAGTTGTTTAATTCTTAACAGAAAATTTTAATACCGTCGTCAAGCTTTGGATTTTTTCCGAGGCTTTTTTTATTTTCGCGACGGTTCATTCATTTTTAGCCTCTGATTCAATAAAAAAATCACAACCCATCGGATTTATCCGAAAGTGAGTTATGATTTTATAATTACATTAATATTTTCTTTTATATAAAAGGACTTTTTTGTTTCCAAGACATTTTCAATTCATATTCTTGCGTCCCCACATTTAAATCTTCTCTGTATCCCACAAATTTATTTTCTTCATAAAATTCAATCGCGCGTTTATTTTTCAAATAAACATGCAACTCAAGATAGTCAAATTTTTCTTTGACATAATCCAATAATTGCGTACCGATTCCGTGTGATTGATATTCTTTCTTCACAAATAAACCTGTTATATAATAGCCCTTGGTTATACCGATAAAACCTTTAACAATATTATTTTCCTCATAAACAAAAATAAGAGCGTTTGGCAAGTTTTCTTTGACATACCATAGATTTTCCTCCCAAAAGCCTTTATCGATGAAATCATGGGAATTAATATTTGTTTCACGCCAGATATCTAAAATGTCATTCAAAAATTTAGGTTCATATTTTTTAATCATATTATCACCTACCAATTTTTTTAGAATTATCAGCGGTGATAAAAATAACTCTCCGCTTAATAATTTTTAATCATAGATACACAATCGTTTCTAAAACCGCGTTTCTCATAAAATTTTATTGCGTCGGTATTAGCGACCGCCGCGTTGATTTGAACAACTTTAACATCATACATATGAAAAAATTCCTCACATTCGCCAATCAGTAATGTGCCGATATTTTTATTTCTAAATTCTTCTTCAATAAAAATCTCGACGATGTTCCCGATAAATCCCTCTACGGTGTAGACAAACTTGGGGTTTATTTCCGATATGCAAAAATTTACGAAACCAACAACTTGCGAATCAACCTCCGCAACTATAATTCTATCATATTCTGAGTCTAAAGTCTGCCTTAAAATATTAATAATTACACTTTTTTCGTTTATGTTAAAAAGAAAACCTTTCTCTTGCGTGTAATTATAAAGCTTTTTGAGCATTTCATAAACCGTTTCAATATCTTTTTCTTCGATTGTTCTTAAATAAATGTCCATTTAGTCACTTCCTAACGATTTTATCTTTCGTATGTTTTAAAAAAATTTTTAAATAATTTTAGTAGTCGTCCATAAAATTGTGTTTATTGCCGTTTACCTTATAAGCAATTATAGCATCCAGATTAATATTTTCCACACTTCTGAAAATATTTTTTTCGATATTTTCGTCAACAGCCTTGAAACTTTTAATGAGATTCTTCATTTCCAAGCGTTTTGAGGTATTTTCCTCTCTGTTTTTTTCTGTGAACAAACATGCACAATCCAAAAATTCTAAAGAATTATAATTTTTCCATTTTATTATAGCCTCTTCCCGCACAAGATATAAGGGGCGAATTAATTCCATGTTTTCAAAATTTTGACTGTGAAGTTTGGGCATCATGGTTTTAATCTCTCCGCTGTATAATAAATTTAATAAAATCGTTTCGATAACATCGTCATAGTGATGCCCCAACGCGATTTTGTTACAACCCAATTCTTTTGCTTTTGCATATAAAAAGCCGCGGCGCATTCGCGCACATAAATAACACGGCGAGCCTTCATCAATTTTTGTGACGACATTAAAAATATTGCTGTCATAGATTTTTATCGGGATATTTAAAATTTTCGCATTATGTAAAATCAATTCGTAATTTTTTTCGCTGTAGCCAGGATTCATAACAACGTATTCTATTTCAAATTTTTTAGTTCCGTATTTTTGAATGTGCTCCAAACATTTTGCAAGCAAAACGGAATCTTTTCCGCCTGATATACAAACCATGATTTTATCATTATCGTTTATAAGTTCGTACTCTCTGCACGACTTTGTGAATTTAGACCATATTGTTTTTTTAAATTTTTTTATTATGCTTTTTTCAATTGTTTCATGTGTACTCATTTAAAACCTCCGTCAAATCCTGTTATGCTCCATATTTTCAAAACTTTATAAATCGTTTCCGTGCTCACTCAATGAATCAGTAATTCATATAATAAAACAATTGCGGGCATCGTTAAAATACAAAAGAAAACAGACACAACATTAATTACGCTCGCATATTTGGAATCCTGTCCGCAAACTTGCGCCATCTGCGTTACGATAGTCGCAACGGGTGCCGACATTTGAAAAACAACGACGAAAAGTAAAGCTTTCGCGTCCGGCAAAATATTAGCGATTCCCACTATCTTCATTATCAAAATTATTAACACCGGAAATAAAATCAAACGTATAAAACAAACTATGTACAATCTTTTATTAAAAAGAGATTCTTTTAAATCTACCGAGCCTAAAAGCATTCCGACCACCAACATACTGACAGGTCCTACGACGGTTGATAATTGAGAAACCGTTTCCGAAATAACGAATGGCAGTTTTGCCCCCGAAATAAATAATATCAATCCCAAAATAATCGCAATAATATTCGGGTTTGAAAAAATTACTTTAATTCCGTCGGGAGAGGCATTTTCTCTTTTATCAAGAAGTGCTCTGCCGTGTAACCAAAACAAAATCGTCCAAGTTACAATGTAAGCGGAAGTATAAAAAATCCATTCTTCACCCAAAACATTCGCAACCAAAGGAACCATTATATTTGCGCAATTTGAATATATAATCGAAGTTTCTTCAACCGCATCGGGGTGAAATATTTTTTTTATAAATTTGCACAAAATCATAAATATAACGTGAATGACCGCAGAAACAATAAAAGCAAATAAAAGCCCCGTCATTTTTCCCGCGGTATATTCTATCTGAAACGACCTAATCACCACACAGGGCATTAAAACATAAACCGCTAATTTTGAAAATACCGTTGCGTCCTCGGCTTTTAAAATTTTTGCGCGAACCAATATAAAACCCACAATGCCCAATAAAAAAAGGACTATTATTTGTTTTCCCAATAAAATACTTATATCCATTAAATCACTCTTCTTTTTAAATTTTATAGTGTAAAGCAAAACTTCCTTATCATATTAACAAAATATTTGAGATTTTAAAAGGTGGAAAAAAATAAAAAAGAATGAGTGTAACCCATCCTCAATTGGTTCTTTCTGAGTTTTGACGCTTACGCCGCCCGATATTAAAGATTGCGACATATAAAATATAAATGCCGAAAAATATTGTTCAACTAAAATAATTCCCGAAAATTAATCCGAGAATTATTTTTGATTAAAACTATTTATTAAAACTATTTTTGAATTTTTTATTAAAGCTGTTCGGAAACCACCTTTTTACTGACGGAAACCGCGATGGTTTAACGCAGTTTCCGAACAGCTCTGTTGCAAAATCACATGATTTTAAAAACTAATTTAAAATTAGTTGCCCGGATTGATAACTTCTTGAACTTCCGGAGTATCGACATTTTCAGGAGTAACAAGTAATACACCAGTATCGATTGATTTTTCAGCGGCAGCTCCGCCGTTAGCGATATCAAGAGCTAACT
>JGI994J12354_10000881_pt1 | contig 30784 bp, 26 predicted proteins | sample IntmicLarv3ML3BL_FD_12354 | JGI IMG/M metagenome (IMG submission 12354) | reverse complement strand
GAAATATGGATATAGGTACTTATTTATCCGATATTCATATCCATCATATGTTGATGTTTTTACTTTTATTTTTATATGATTTTCTAACCATTCGTCTATTTGCTTCCCAAATATTGTGCTTGTTATCATTTTTCCTCCTTTTTCTTAAAAAAGAGCCCCCACAGCTATGACCACACTTGTCATTAAAAAATAAACTTCAATAACCCTCATTATTTTATTCATAGATCTTTCAAATTGAAAGTAATATGCTCAAGATTAATAAAAATGAAAAGATCTTATTTCTATAGTAATAAAATAAGAATTTAATTGAATACAATCATATGCTAAAATAAAGATATAGCTGTAATGCAATTTAACTCAAATAGGAGTATAACAATGACAACAATTTTAATTATAGAAGACGATAGCTACATCAATAATTTATTGAACGAGTTATTAACTATGAATCAATACCAAGTTTTCCAAGCATATTCAGGAACAGAAGCACTACTATATTTTGAAAAAGAAATAATTGACCTTGTATTATTAGATTTAATGATTCCCGGAAAAACAGGAAAAGAAGTTCTTTCTACAATTAGAAATCAATATGATATTCCTATAATCGTTTTAACCGCCATCACTGAAATTGATTCCAAAGTTGACTTATTGAAGGCTGGAGCAAGTGATTATGTAACGAAACCATTTAATAACGAAGAGTTACTTGCAAGAATTGAGGTACAATTAAGAAACGCAAATACTGAATCTAATTTTAAAAATAGCTTAACTTATAAAGGGATTGTTTTAAATCATGAAACTTACATGGTAACCGTTGATAATCAAGCTATAAGTCTTGCTAGAAAAGAATTTGATATTTTGCGCTTATTGATGAAGCATCCAAATAAAGTGTTTTCAAAAACTAATATTTATGAGTCTATATGGGATGAGCAATTCATTGGAGATGAAAATACTGTAACGGTTCATGTTAGTAACCTGAGAACAAAATTATCAGAAATAAACGCCAGTGAAGAATATATCCAAACGGTTTGGGGAGTAGGATACAAGATGTCTTAAAGAGTTAACACTTTCTTAAGACTTTTTTTATATTTATTTAAACCTTTGAATATAGAATGGCATCATACGAAAGGAGTCACTATGACAAATTATGTTTTAAAAACAAATCTTTTAACGAAAAGATACGCATCGAAAAATGTAGTTGATCAAGTGAATATTACCATTGAAAAAGGAGATATTTATGGTTTGATTGGAAAAAATGGAGCAGGAAAAACAACACTAATTCGCATGATAACAGGCTTGACATCAGAAACAGAAGGAGAAATAGAATTATTTGGAAGCACTGATCTATCTAAGGAAAGGCAGCGCGTAGGTTGTGTAATTGAATCACCCGCATTGTATTTAAGCTTAACCGCGTTTCAAAATATGGAATATTATAGAATCCAGCGCGGTATTGCTGAAAAGGAAATCATCAAAAAGCTTCTAGAAATTGTGGACTTGCATGAAACGGGGAATAAGAAAGTGAAGAACTTCTCGTTAGGAATGAAACAAAGACTTGCGCTTGCAATATCAATACTAGGAAATCCTGACTTTGTAATCTTAGATGAACCTGTCAATGGTCTTGATCCTATTGGAATCATAGATATGCGTAACATGATTTTAAGATTAAATGAAGAATTAGGAATTACCTTCTTAGTTTCAAGTCATATCCTTCCTGAACTTTCACAGATTGCTACAAGATATGGTATTTTGAATGATGGTATTTTAGTGAAGCAATTAACAAAAAAAGAATTAGAGGAAGAGTGTAAAAAATCCTTATTCTTACAAGTTGATGATTCTAGTAAAGCGGTACTTGTCTTAGAAAATCAATTAGCGACAAATAATTATGTTGTAATGAATCACAAAGAAATAAGAGTGTTTGATTATCTCGAAAATCCATCTAAAGTGGCTAAAGCATTGATTGAAAATGATATTAGTCTGGAAGCTATGAAAGTAACAGGAGTAGATTTAGAAGAATACTTCAAACAAGTTATTACAGGAGGAAATTAGTTATGTTAAATTTAATCAAGGCTGATCTATATCGAATTACAAAAGGAAAAACTCTGTGGATTACACTTGGAATAGTGGTGCTATATACTGTTATACTTGGTGTGACAGGTTCTTCAGGCTCAATTGGTGTAGGAGAGCGTCCCGCAGAAATAGAAATAATGTTGTCTGGATCTGCACTTCAAAGAGCGGCTATGATGAATGGAGATATTCTCTTCTATTCCTTCTTACCAATTATTATTATTGTTAGTGCCTCAGACTTTACAACTAGCACAGTAAAAAATGTCTTATCAACAGGAATCTCTAGAACAAAGTATTACTTCTCAAAATTCATATTAGCTTTAGTATTGTCCAGCATTCTAATCCTAATCTATGTCACAATTCCATCTATTGCAGGAACTTTACGCTATGGATACGGAAATGCACTAAGCCTTTCTCAGTATCTTGATATTCTCTCCATACAATTACCAATTTATATTGCAGTAATATCAATTGGAATCTTTATTTCAATCAGTTGCAGAAAAACTGCTCATCTGAATGCGATTTATATTTCTGGATTTATTGCATTTCCACTCATATTGATGATTTTAGAATCCATTAATAGTAAATTACATTTTTTATCAAAGTATGACTTAGTATCAAAATTACGAATTTCCGCAATTTCAGAGATAGTTTCAAAGAATGATATTCTCTCAGCAATAACATTTAGTCTATGTGTTATAATTGTAACAACCGTATCGGGAATCACTTTATTTAGAAGAAGCGAAATAAAATAATTAGGAGGTGATAGAAAATGTCTATTACAATAATATTGGTGGTAGTAACTCTCATTTCTATCATCTACGCATTTCTTATAAGTAGAGATATAAAAAAGATAATTAATAAATTATCTTGGGTAAAAAAAGAGAACACAAATACCATTATAACTACTGAAACTTTTCATCCCAATATTACAAAATTGATTATAGAGATCAACGACGTCTTAGAAAAAGGACGTCTTCTTGAATCTAAAACAATCGAAACTAAAAAAGAAATGAAGCAAATGATCAGTAATATTTCACATGATTTAAGAACTCCCCTTACTTCACTGATTGGTTATTTACAGCTTATTCAAACTGATCATGTCACAGCAGAAAAAAAGGCAGAGTACCTCAAAATAATTGAAACGCGACTGCAAGATTTGTCCGAGATGATGAATGATTTCTTTGACTTCAATAAATTCATTGAAGATCAAGTATCTCTTTCAATAGAAAAAATCAATATTTCAAACTTATTAGAGGATTCTTTCTCATTATATTTTGATGATTTTTCTAATAAAGGAATGCAAGCAAATTTAACTATAAAAGAAGATATATATTGTCATACTGATCTTAAACTATTAAAACGCGTTTTCCAAAATATCTTTTCTAATGCCCTTCGCCATGGACAAGAAAGAGTTGATATTTCACTTGAGAAAAAAGATAAAATTGAAATCACTTTCAAAAATAATATAGATTCTACTCAAAATATAGAAACGGATAGGCTCTTTGATCGATTTTATACTGTTGATACTTCTAGAACTAGCAAGCATACTGGTCTTGGCTTAGCCATTGTAAAAGAAATTATTACTGAATTGAAAGGAAGCATTTGTGCTGAATTATTCGAAAATGTCCTAGCAATCAAAATAACTTTACCATTTTGAATAATGTTAAAAACAAACTGTCTTATTTAACTTGCATAGTTATCAAACGAAAAAACACACTAAAACTTGTCAAAATCTGAATCAACCTAAGTAGAAAAAGGCTTAGTTTCATAAACACATTTAAATGTTTATTTCACTATAACCTCTTTATTTTATAAGATTACTTTATTTCAAGCTAGTCTATAATTGCCAATAAATCATCTTCTACTTCTACTGTTTGTAGTTTATTAACCGCAAGAATATCCATATATTGATCTTTATTCGTGATAACAATCGGAGTTGTGATGTCAAATCCTTCTTTTATAATTGCTTCCAAATCAAAACTTAAGAGAAGCTGTCCCTTTTTCACTTTATCTCCTTGCTTTACTTTTGGAGTAAAATACTTTCCTTCTAATTGAACAGTATTAATTCCAATATGAACCAATATCTCTTCCCCTTTATCACTTGTAATTCCAACGGCATGATTCGTATAGAATATTGCAGTGATAACTCCATTTACTGGAGAAAACATCTTTCCTTTAGAAGGAATGATCGCAACACCTTTTCCAATAATCTCTGTGGCAAAAGCTTCATCTGTAACCGACGATAAACTCACAACTTTTCCTGCGATAGGGCTTGTAATGATTTGCGTATTTTTTTCATTAATTATGTTTTTTTTTTCGCCTTTTTCATCCTCTTCATTGAATCCTAGCACAAATGCAACAATTGCCGAAACTATGATTGTAATCGCGCTTCCAATTGAGAAGTGCATCATTGATTCAGGTGCAGAACCCAAAACACCTAGAATACTAACTCCAGTCATCGCAATAATTTTGACACCCATAATTCCTATATATAAACCACCTGCTGCGGCACCAATCATTGCTGCAATCATAGGTTTCTTATATTTTAATGTTATCCCAAACATTGCCGGTTCTGTAATTCCCATAATTGCACTGAATGATGTTGAAAAGGCAACTGATTTAAGCTCTGCACTTTTTGCGCGTAGTCCAACACCAAAAGCTGCACCACCTTGAGCAATATTTGCTAAGATGGATGCCGGAACATAGAATTTGTCCATTCCTGTTGCTGAGAAGGTCGTCATAAATGCTGCTGTAAATCCATAATGCATCCCTGTTGCTACAATTAATGGTTTAAAAGCAGCCATCAATATAATTGCAGGAATCCCCACTACTTCATACATTCCAAAGAAAATATCAGTGACATACTTACTCAAGTAAGAGCCAGCAGGACCAATAATTACAAGCATTAATATTGCCATGATTAATAATTCAAACATTGGTAAGAAAATGAATTGAAGAAAGTCAGGAATTACTTTTTTCAGCAAGCTTTCAAGTTTTGATAAGCAATACACACCCATAATAATTGGCACTAAACTACTTGCATAGTTCATTAATTGAACTGGAAGCCCAAATAAATGCACTGCTTCTCTTGCGTTTACTAACCCCACAAATGTTGGATGTAGCAGAATTCCCGCCAAGGCAAGGGACATATATGTATTTGCTTTAAACTCCTTTGCAGAGCTAACTGCCACAAAAAATGGCAAGAAATAGAATACAATGTCAGAAATATAATTAAAAATTATAAAAGTCTGCGTTGTATTATCAATCCACTTAAACATGACCGCAATTGCAAATAATGCCTTCAACATCCCACAAGCCACAAGCACTGGCAAAATAGGTGTAAATACCTTAGGAATAACAGCAATTACTCTCATAATTGGATTTTGCTTTTTATTGCTATCTTTTCCTTCATTCATACTAGTAGCCTGATTTGTCAACTCATAGATTGCTTCATAAACATCTGGAACATTATTCCCGATAATTACTTGAAGTTGTACCGAACTCTTTACTACACCAAATACACCAGCCAACGCATTCAATCCTTCTACATTGACTTTATTATAGTCTATAATTGAAAATCGAAGTCTGGTTGCACAATGCGTTAAACTTTCGATGTTTGACTCTCCTCCAACAAGCTTAACGATTCTTTTTCCTAAATCTTTATAATTCATATTTTTCTCCCTTTTCTATAAAAAAACTAACTCTCAAAAAATGCACAAATGTGTTTGTTGAAAGTTAGATCATGCCTTAATAAAGTAACACTCTAAACTAATCGATTTCTTTTGTTAATAAACGCTGTATGTGAATCGTAAGATAAGTTAACTCATCTTCTGAAACATTATAGTCATATTTTTTTCCAATAAATTCTCTCACCAATTCTACACAGCGATAAGCTTTCTGATAATTTTCTTTCACCACTGAAAATAATGGATTGTGATTTTCATATTGTTTTTGAGCAATTACCCTTTGAACAAAAAAATTTAAATGTGTCAATAAGCGTTGATAACTAACGCTTTCTTCATTGAGTTCAACTCTCAATGAATACTTTATAATTTGAACAATATTACTAATCAATTCAATGATCTGAATACTCTCTCTCATATCACCGTTTATTTTACAATTAACGATGTGCAATGCTAGTACTGCAATTTCATCATCAGGTATTTCAAACTGAAACTCTGTTTCAATAATCTTCGCTGCCTTTTCACTAATTTTATATTCACGAGGATAATAGCGTTTTATTTCCCATTTCAATGGATTATGAGAAATCAGATTTTTCTTTATTCTCTCTTGAATGAAATATATATGGTCAGTCAAAGAAATATAGATTGCATCGCTCAATTCTTGATTTAACTCTTTTTGAGCAAGCATGATGATTTCTTCTGCAATTGTGAAATATCGCTCAGGAATTTCTTTTGCTAATTCTATTAAGTGTTTACTTTTAGGATCAGCAAGCATAAAGGTGCGCTCAATACAAGTTTCATCTATGATTCCGTCTTTGTGTCGAAATGAAATTCCTCTTCCGATTAATATCAATTCTTGATTTTTTTCATTATCAACAATCACAACATTATTGTTTAGGACTTTCTTTAATTTCACTTCTCCACTCCCCTCTCAAAATCAGTGTTTTATAAATCCCCCCCATTACTTTCAATAACATTACGATACCAATCAAAACTCTTCTTTTTATAACGCTTCATATCTTTTAGGTCAAAATCATCCCTATTAACATAGACCAACCCATAACGTTTCACAAACCCTTCACGACCGCTTATCAAATCAATGAAAGACCATAAGTGATATCCTAATACCTCTACTCCTGTATTGATCGCAAGATTTATTTGCTTTAAATGCTCGCGAATGTATTCAATTCGATAATCATCTATTACCGTTTCATTCTTAAATTCATCAGGATGACTAAATCCATTCTCTGTAATCATAATCGGCAAGTTATAACGCTCATATAAATTTTCTAATAGTATTCGCAACCCCACTGCATCAATGGTCCAGCCAAACTTTGTTTTAGGTAATTTTTCATTATGGGAGAATGTATATACCCCATATTCAGCCATTGGAAGAAGCGCCCCTTCAACTTGACCAATCGGATGTTCTTTCGTTGCCGCTAGATATTCTGCTGTATAAGTTGCATAATAATTTACTGCCAAATAGTCTGGTGGATATTGCTTCATCAATTCCATATCCCCTTCTTCAATTACAGGCAAGATATCCCTATCACTCAAATATTTCCAAAGACGAATTGGATAGACCCCTTTACAATGAAGTTCTGTTAAATAACTAACCATTAATGTTTCTACATCATTTGCGGCTAAAATATTAACAGGATTACAATCTTTTGGGTACACTGGCAAATAACTTAGCGCTGGTCCAATTCTAGCTTCTGGACAAATTTCATGACATGATTTAATTGCTAATGCTGTTGCAACACACATATTATGGTTGGCTTGGTATCGAAGCTGATGATAGTTTGCTTCATTTCCACTAAGCCCCATTCTAGCTGCAATACGCATAACATGATCCTGTTCGTTTATCGTAAGCCAATATTTTACATATTGTCCAAATTCTCTATAAAGTAATTCACAATAATCTACAAAATCTTGAATACTTCTTCGATCAATCCATCCTCCATATTGATCAACTAATCCCTGCGGATAATCAAAATGGTAAATTGTTACAATCGGTTCAATCCCATATTTTTTAAGCTCTTCAAAAATATTACGATAAAATTGTAGTCCTTCTTGATTCACTTGACCGTTTCCATTAGGCAGAACACGCGACCAACTAATAGAGAAGCGATAGCTTTTTAATTTACATTCATGTGCCAATCGAATGTCTTCTTCCCAACGGTGATAATGATCACTTCCATGTTCAAATGTAGTAACATTTTTTGATAAACGAAAATTATCAATTACGGAAGCCCCTCTTCCTCCCTCATACATTCCACCCTCAAATTGAAATGATGATGTAGAAGCACCGAATAAAAAATCTTCTGGAAATTCCTTTTTCATTTTAATTAAGTCCATAAATCCTCCTTTTTATTGAACAAAAAAACCTAAATTAATACAAAAATTCCTTTTTGGAATCTGTATCAATTCAGGTTATGCCACTTAAGTTACACCCTTTATTGAACGAGTCTTGCTATTGCTCACAATATAACATCAAGTAAAATAGTTGTCAACTATTTGAAATATAAAATTTATTTTTCTTCTAAATTTGATAAAATTTGACTTTCTCTATCTAAGCTTAACTCGCATAATTATCAAAATACCCTTGGACTAGAACAATAGGCGTTCCCTTATCTCCTGAGCCACTTGTTAAATCACATAATGAACCTATAAGATCCGTAATTTTTCTTGGTGTTGTCCCTTGTGAAGACATATCTCCAACAAGATTATCACTTTTCTTACTTATTTTCTCTTTAATTGCTATTTTAAGCTCTTCACCAGACAAGTTTTTAAATTCATCGTCTGCAAGATATTTAAGTTTAAGTTCATTTGGAGTCCCCTCAAGTCCTGCTGTATATGCAGGAGAAACACAAGGATCTGCAAACTCCCATATTTGTCCCACTGGGTCTTTAAAAGCACCATCTCCGTATATCATAACCTCAACATGTTTTCCTGTTTTTTCAAGAATAATATCTTGAACTTCATTCACTAAATTTAATCCATCCTGCGGAAACAGTTTAATCGTATCCTCAGTCGATTTATTAGAACCTAAAAGTCCATATTTTTCATTAAATCCGTTACCCTCAATAGAGTGGGTAAGTAAATCATCTAAACCAATAATTTGCATACCACCAGATTCTTTTAGAATTCTTTTTGATCTATTTCGGCTATGAATATCACAAGTTAAAACATTCTTTGTATAATCCAAAATAGTTACTGGATTATTTGAAAAAATAATTTCAGCCTCAGCTCCAGATTCTTTTATGATATCAGCATAATATTCAACATAATCAACACCAGTAAATAAATGCTTATTGCTTCCAAACAATGTTCGATACTCTTCTAGTGTTAGTACTTGTAAAGAAGGGTTGATTCCAACTTCATCCAGTTTATCAAGAGAGATTAATGCATTCCCAACCTCATCGTTTGGGTAACTAAACATAAGCACAATTTTTTTTGCTGCACTTGCGATTCCTTTTAAACAAATCGAAAAACGGTTTCTTGATAAAATCGGAAAGATTACACCAATCGTTCCACTTCCAAGCTTTTGTTCAACATCCTTTGCAATTACATCAATCTTAGCATAATTGCCCTGTGATCTTGCAACAATAGACTCCGTAATACCAATTACATCTTTATCACGAAGAGGAAATCCCTCAGATTGAGCGGCTTCAATAACACTATTAGAGACAATCGCTGCAATATCATCGCCTTCTCTTATAATTGGACATCTAATTCCTCTTGAAACTGTACCTGTTTTTCGTTCCATTTTGCTTACCTCTTCCCAAAAAGATATTATATCATCTTTCTCAAATTGTAATGCATAAAATCACCTATTTTTTCCAAAATTGTTACTTTAAAAAATCCTAATTGAAGTTTCAAGCCATCCATAAGCTGCGACTTTTTAATATCGACTGATTATCACAAAAAACTATGGTTTCTTTACTTTTCTAAGCCATCTTCTAATATGAGACCTCAAAGGAAGTGTTGCCATGAAAATTTTATCACTCACTACTGCCCATGCTAAACATGCTATTAAAAATATCCAAAGTATTCTCATTCCTATTCTCTTTATAGCCAAGCTCAACATCACATCTTCCCCAGTCCTTTAACTAATCTTCCCTCTCATCATACATAGACGAACTTTTTTATTTGCTAATGCTTTCTAAATAGTTATAATATATTTCATTTTACATATTAAAAAACCACACCTTTTGGTGTGATTGAGATTACAATTAAGAAAAGTTGGCGATTAAGCCAACTCTTCATCTATTATCCTTCGAATTTAATTCCGGCTACCTCAAGTTCAGCAATTTTACTTTTGAACTGTGGTAGATATTTTTTATGTGCCACTAGCATTTCATTCAATAACTGCTTAGCGATATTACCACTTGGCACCAGTGGATTTATGGTAAATGCTTGTAGAGCTTTCGCATAATCACCAGTAACTGCCGCTTCAATCGTTACAAGCTCCATGTCTTTCATTAACTGCAACAACCCTCTTGTTGATGGATCAAACTCTCCCCAAGCTAAAGGCTTAGGTCCTGAAGCAGTAATAATAGCATTCACTTCAACGACTGTATCTCTTGGTAAATCAACAACTGAACCATTATTTTTTGTAGAAACTACCATTTCAATTTTAGAATCGTTATAAATTGCTGAAATAAGTTCACAAGCTGCATCAGAGTAATAAGTTCCACCACGCATTCCAAGTTCTTCTGGTTTGTGATCAAGATTCGGATCTTTGTACAATTCAAATAATTTTGCTTCTGTACGCTTAACTTCCTCAGCACGTGTCTTACCTGCTTTGTATGCTTCTATTTCTTCTTTAATCATATCATCAGTAATGTAATAATAGCGGTGATACATACAAGGAATAATACGCAAATCTTTGACTTGTTCGCTTAAGAAAGCAATCATCGGAATATTACGCACTCCTGAATCTTTCATAGCTTCATCATTACTATTTGCCATAACTTTCATAATATTTCCTAATGCTTTACCCATACCATCTTCAGTAGCATAAACACTATCAAGCACATATTGTGTTTTTTCTACGCCTTGACGATCAAACACACGATGCCAGTGGAAATGATTTAAACCTGCAAATTTAAATGTTAGCTCGCTTTCATCTACACCTAATCCGCCTGCCGCAATTTTACGACAAACAATTGGTACATTACATAATCCAACAACTTTCTCCCAGTTTGCATAACGCATAACCGCTTCTGTAACCATTCCTGATGGATTAGTGAAATTCACAAGCCATGCATCTGGACATAATTCTTTCATATCTTTTACAATATCAAGAATTACGGGAATGGTACGAAAGGCTTTGAACATCCCTCCAGCACCATTTGTCTCTTGCCCTAAAATACCATGACTCAAAGGAATTCTTTCATCCTTGATACGTGCATCTAACAAGCCAACTCTGAATTGTGTTGATACAAAATCTGCATCTTTCAAAGCGGCTCTTCTGTCAAGTGTCAAGTGAACTTCCCAATCTAATCCTGCTGCTTTTACCATACGTTGTGCCATTGCACCAACAATTTCTAGCTTTTCCTTCCCCTCTTCAATATCTACTAACCAGATTTCTTTAATGGGAAGGACATCTTTTCTTTTAATAAATCCTTCAATCAACTCAGGTGTATAGCTACTTCCTCCACCAATCGTTACAATCTTTATTCTTTTCATGATTTTTTCCTCCAAACTATTTGATAATTTTATTTTAAACTGTATAGCAACTTGACAGTCAATAGCTTTTATCGTTATTATTTTATTAGAGAGGTATCCTATGGAACAAAAAATAAATAGAGATGATTATTTATCAATTGGCGAATTTGCAAAAATATCAGGTATCAGTAGAAAAAATTTGATTTATTATGACACCATTGGTGTTTTTTCTCCTGAAATCACTTTAGATAATGGCTATCGATTTTATTATTATCGTCAACTATATACCATTAATATGATATGTACATTGAAAGATATTGGTGTTCCATTAAAAGAAATCAGAAAGTATACCGAAGACAGAAGCTCTGAAAAATTGATTGAATTATACGAAGGTCAATTGAAAAGCGTAGATAGTGAAATCAATAGATTAATACAGACTCGAGATATGATGCTTATGTGTATAGAAACCTCACGCATGGCTTCTCGTGTTAAAACAGATATTGTTGAAGTACAGGCTTTTGATGCTGAACCAATTTTCATTGGAAAAAACCTTCCTGTAATAGAAGGTCAAAGAGATACTTTTTCAAAAATGCTTACTCGCTTTTATCAATACGCATATTCACAAGGTTATCATGCCGGTTTTCCTTGGGGAATCAAACTTGATCTCAAAGATTATCACGAAGACACTAACCTCGATACCTACCAAAATCAAAATATTTATAATGGAGAGAGTGCATTGAATTTTTATTATCGTGTTCCTGTATCAGACACCTATAAGCCAGCTGGTAAGTATATTGTACTTTGTACTTTTGATTATGGATATAATAAACGAAATTCAACTTATCAAAAAATAAAAGAATATGCAAAAAAGCATAACTATAAAATCAAGAAGGAATTGTATGAAGACTATTTAATCAATGAAATATCTGCTAACAAACCTGAAGATTATCTCATTAGAATAGCGGTTCCTATTGAATAAAGAAAAAATTTATGCTTTCTTAGTCTTAATAAATTACTAATTAATAAACTGCAATCGCTCCATGAGGTCCCTCCACAATCTCTATTTGTGTTTCAAAAATATCAGTCAAAAGCTCAGAATTCATAATCTCTTCAACTGTTCCAAAAGCAACGATTCTTCCATCCTTCATAGCACAAATTCTATCCGAATACTTAGCCGCAAAATTTATGTCATGCATTACAGTCAAAATGGTTCTTCCAAATTCATTGGCTGCACGCCTCAGATGTTCCATCATTTGAACAGAACGAGCAACATCAAGATTATTTAAAGGCTCATCTAACAAAACATATTCTGTTTCTTGACATAAGACCATTGCCACATATGCTCTTTGTCTTTGACCACCAGAAAGTTCATCTAAATATCTGTTTTCTAATTCTTTTAAATCTAAAAAATCAATGTACTTTGAAATGATTTCTTCATCTTCTCTATTTAATCTCCCTTTTGAATAAGGAAACCTACCAAACCCCGCGAGTTGTCTAACTGTTAATCTAGTCACAAAATGGTTTTCTTGCCTTAAAATAGTTAAGATTTTTGCTAATTCATTTGATTTTGTATCAACGATATCCATATTCGCAACCTTAATTACACCTTCATCCATTCCTAAAAGTCTTCCAATCATCAAAAGTGCAGTTGATTTACCTGCCCCATTTGGTCCTATTAAGGATGTTATTCCAGCTTTAGGTATTTCTATATTTAACGGTCCTATTTCTACTTCTTCACTATATTGTTTTTTTGCACTGTTTATACTAATCATAAAGTCCCTTTCTTCAATAACACAACTAAAAATGTTACTCCACCAAATATTTCAATAATAATAGACACTACCCCTTGTGCATTAAACACATGATACATAAAGAAATAGGCACATGTTATTACTAAAAAACCTATCGCTAACGCCATTGGGAAAATGTATTTATGATCAAAAGTAGGGGCAGCCTGATAAGCAAGAGTCGCTACTAGAAAACCATAGAATGTCAAAGGTCCGACTAATGCCGTTGATATCGACATTAAAACTGATACTAGTATCAAAGAATAAATTGTTCCCTGCTGATGATTAACACCTAAAGAAGTGCTAACATCCTTTCCTAAAGATAGCACATTAAGTTTTTTAGAATTCAAAAATATGAGCACTGCCACAATCAATACCACTGCAATTGCTATCGGAAAATACTCTTCACTCGCATTTCTCACAGAGCCAAATAACCTAGCTTGTAATATATCAAACTCGGAAGGCGCAAGTAGTCTTCTCATAAACGAAGATATTGACCTTAAACCTGTTCCAATTACTACCCCAATTAATAACATTAACTGTAAATTGCCATATTTCCCTGAAAGTAACCATCCATACAGTATTAAACACATCACAACCATAGCAATAACTTGAAATAGGAAAGAGCCAATGCCTGTGAAATTCAGAAATACTCCTGTTCCAAAAAAGAACATAGTACTAGTATGAATGGTTGAATATAAGGCTTCAAATCCCAGCAATGAAGGAGTAATGATCTTGTTATTCGTGCTAGATTGAAAAGTAACCGTAGCCAAACTTTGGCAAACCGCCGCTATCAGCATTGCAATAACAGCCACCATTCTTCTTCTAATGATCGGAATAAAAGAAGGCGAACCAAGTGGAACTGGATTATTATAAACCATTAATCCAAAAGTAGCTAAACCACCAATAATAATAAATGATATCAATAAAAGCCAATAACGCTTCTCATCCTTTTTGGAATGGAAAGCACTTGCTATTCTTATTTCATTATCAATATTCTTTTCTTTAAATAAACTCATCTTAACTTCCTCTGCCTTAATAAAATAATAATAAAAGTAATTGAACCGACCGTTCCAAGAATTAATGAAACCGGCACTTCAAAAGGCATGATAATTACACGTGAAATAACATCACATAACGTAATTGTTCCCATACCCAATATACAAACCCATGGTAAATTATCTCTAAGATTATCTCCTCTATACATGGAAATAACATTAGGGACAATCAATCCTAAGAAAGGTAAATTTCCAATAACGGCTGCTACAATACCAGTTGCCAAAGCAATCAGTCCAGTACCTAAAATAACAATCCTATTATAATTCGCACCTAAACTAGTTGCTACATCCTCACCCAACCCTGCTAAGGTTAATCTATCTGCATATGTAAAAATAAGAATCGTAATTATAATTATCAACCATAAATATTCATATCTCCCAATTTGAATTGGTGCAAAAGAACCAACAAACCATGCTTCAATATTTTGAGTGATATTAAACACTAGTCCCACAAACGTAGAAATTGCCGAGACCACTGCTCCAAGCATCATACCAATAATCGGAACAATTAGTGAAGATCGAAGTTTAACTTTTCTAAGAAATAAAAAGAAAATCATAGTTCCTACAAAAGAAAACACAATTGCTCCAGTCATCCTTAAAATCATAGAGGGTGATGGAAATACTAAATACACAAGAAGAAGCCCTAAACCTGCCCACTCAATTGTTCCAGTGGTTGTAGGTTCAACTAAACGATTCTGAGTTATCAATTGCATCACTAATCCGGAAATAGCCATTGCAGCTCCTGTCAACATAAGCGCTACGGTTCTAGGAATTCTTGTAATGAAAAACATATTTAAGCCATCGGTTTGACCAAAAATATCATACACACCAGTAAACAATGATACAACGCCTAAAATAGCAACAATAATAACTGCTGCTATAAAGGATTTTGTCCATAATTTATTGGGGTGGGGCTGAGAAAACTCAACCCCTGTTTTACGTCTTGAATTGTTTATCCGCATAATACAACCTTAAATACTATTTATTAGCTAGAGCGGTTGCAATATCTTGGAATAACTTTATATATGTTTGTATTGATTCATTAGTATAAGTATCATTTGGTGCGAACACAATTTGTCCAGTTGTAACTGCTGTTACATTTTGAAGCGCTGGTGAATTGTTGATAATATCTAAGGCTGGAGTTGAATCAGTAGACGCAACTGCTGCATCGCGATCTAATACAAAGATCCAATCTGGGTTACTTTGAGCAATCGCCTCAACTGAAATATCATCACCTTGATGATCTGAAGTTGAACCTGCTACTTCTAGTGAAGATACCCATCCAAATATTTGATACATTGGTCCCCAAACGCGTCCACTAAGCGGAGCAGAGAAGCCAATATTACCACCAGATACAACAACACTCATAACTGTATCTGTTCCATTATAAGATGATTTAACATCTTCAATCGCAGCAGTGAAGCTTGCTACTAAAGCATTTGCCTCATCGTTTTTATCAAAAATTTGACCTAACACTAACGTAGAGTTAATAAGACCATTAACTAAGTTATCCCCTGGATTATCTGCCGAAACTGAAACATCGAAGTTAAGATTTATTACTACCGCATTAGGTACCAATGCTCTAATTTCATCTTCAAAGCTTGCAAACCTTTGCCCGATAATTACAAGATCAGGATTTACAGCTGCAATAATTTCCAGATTTGGTTCTCTGTGATTACCAATATCTAAAACAGATTCATCTGCAACATAAGGTGAATTCTCAGACATAACGGCTTTAGGCGCTGCCGCTAATTTGATTCCCCAATCAGATAAAGTTTCAAAAGTTCTATTGTCTAAAGCAACTACAACTTCAGGATTCACAGGAACCGTAACTGTTCCATGAATATCAGTAATTTCAACTGTAGCAACAACATCCTCAGCTGGTGGATCACCTGCATTGTTCGTATTTGAACATCCTACAAACAATAAAGCAGCAATCATCATGAATAATGGTAATTTAAAAAAGTTCGATTTTCTCATTTTGTCCTCCTTTTATATACAAGAAAATAGTAATAATCAACACATACTATAATTTTAATATGTTTCTTAACATGCTGTTCCTCTGAAAACCACCCTCTCTAATATATTTATTCAAGTTCTTTTTCTGAACAAAAGCACAAATATACTTTTTCAAGGTTAGCTTAGCCTAACCTGTGTTCAAAAAACAAGTTAGCAAAAACTAACTATTTCCAACTATACTATATCAAATATTTGCTGTCAATAAATTCACTCTTAAATGTTAAGTTTCAAAGTAAGTAGAACAAAGTGTTGAAACAAATATGACCTAATAGAAACAGGTATCTTCAGTAAGTGAAAGCGAAGAAAAATATACCCAATTTAAACGCTTTCCATTTTGAAACTCGTTTAAACAATGGATACACTGAATAAGCTTATTCTTTCACAATCATAAAATCAAAAAAGATACTATTCACTTATTTCAAATATCATTTGTCCATCGATAACCTATTCCTCGAACAGTAAAGATATAATCTCCTAACCCCTTCTCTGCTAGTTTCCCTCTAATTATTTTGATATGAACATCTACTTTTCTTGTATTTACATCCTCTTCATTTTGCCATAATCTTGTCACTATATCTCTTCTGCTTGTTGTAACCCCAACATTATTAATTAATAACCCCACAAGTATCATTTCACTTTTTGTTAAGGCAACTCTTACTCCTTCAACAATCAATTCATTACTTCTCGTATCCAATTTTGCTAATGGCTTATTTTTCGTGAGTAATCGCTTGATATATCTCTTATTAATTAAATCAGACTTTTCACAATCAATAATCAATTCAATTTCATTATTTAATCCTTCCATCTCTGCTTCTGCATTTGCCTCTTTCATCACTAGAATCGTATGAATATTACTTTTCATTTTCTTTACAAAATTAAGTAATTCTACTCCATTAAATGGTTTTAATGCATAATCTACAACGACTGCACAACAATCATTATAATTCTGCGATACTACTCCCACTGCATCTAAAAAATTTGGACTCTCTATCACTTCATATTCCTCTAACAATCTACTTATCCTTTTTCTAACTTTTATTTCTTCGCTGACAACTAGCACTATCATGTCATTACCTCACCTTTCACATATCGCTTTTTCCCTACTTTATATCTATTACCTGACTTTAAATAAAAGAGGATGGAATCTCTTTTCCACCCTCTATCACCTGCAAAATCATTCCATTGTTTCTTTTATATTCAATAGAATTCTATTCTCTTTTTCCTAACTCTTATTCAGTTTCTTTCTTCTTGAATAAGAAAACATAGGCACCTGCTGTTGCGATCATCATACCACCCCATGGAAGTAAACTACTTGCTACTCCTGTATTTGGTGTACTTGGTGCTGATGGTGTTGGATTCCACGGTGTAACTACTACTGGTGGACTTCCTGCTGCAACAATTCTTACTGCTGTTGATTTACTCTTTGTTGGATCATCATTTGATATTGCTGTTACTGTTATTGTTGTTGCTGTTTCATCTGCTCCAACTACTAGTAAGCCATTCGCATCAATTTTTGTATTTGCTGAGCTTGCTCCTACAATACTCCAAGTAACATCATTATTTGTTCCTCCGCTTGCTGTGATTGCAAACAGATGACTTCCTCCTTTTTGTACTTCAACTCCACTTGCCAATTCAGATAAACTTACCCCTGGTCGTTCCTGATGGACCCTTGGAACAGTTCAATTTGTAGATGACATGGGTACAATCCATGTAGCTTGGGATACTGGAAGCTCCCTTGGGCTCATAGTTGGAGAAGATGATTTCTCTGTAGTTATAGAACAAGAAAAAGCCAAAAATTATGAAATACGTGATGTTAGACCATTTTCCATCCCTGTAATTTGGCAAAGAAAAGAGCCAGTATTAAATACTGAAGATGCCTTTGTTGATAAAGTAGTGATACTCAATGACGATGATTATAGCCATTTCAAAACTCACTTATTACGCGATCAGGACTTTATTGATGAACTAAATGCACACATCTATACTGACAATGACAGAGCATTATATGAGGCCATTCTGGTCAAAGGCGAGCAATCAAAAGATGGGATATTAGTTAACTCGGAAGGATACAAATACGCAAGATATACAAGTTACGTTCATGATACCACCTCACTACTTGAACAATCTCAAGAAAATGTTCAAGAAACTAAACGAACCATTACTGTTCTAATTATTGAACCGAATGAACATCCCAGACTTGTGGAAATCGAAGATGATATTGATGTCGAACAAGGTATAGTCGGTGGCTACATGGAAGAGTTACAACTAAGTGATACCGCTTCACTCATCTGTAATGAAGAAGGAAAACTCAGAAATCTACCTGCGAACAGAAGATATAAAAATGATGTATTAGCTGGAACATTCTTCATTACTGGGATAGATGATGATGAAGGAATATTTACTTCTTTATCGAAAGAAGATATCGACTTCTACTCAGAAGTGTTCCATGAGATTGAGGACATAGATCAAAACGAAGTAAGAAACAGCATCGGATACACCATTGCGCCACCGGAATAGAAGGAGCAAGTCATGAAAAAAGTGAAAATAACAATTGAGGTGGAACAAGAGAAACTGGAAGCTATAATGATGGAAAGAAATCCCCTACTGTTACGTCGAAAAAGAAGGATAAACCCTATGTGAATGAGTTTGCGCAGGAACAAAACCAGTAGAATTTTAACGTGTCGCATTTGTTGGGGGTTTGTTGGGCTGTTCTGTTTGAAGTGGCATAAACATACCATGCAGAGGATAAAAACCAGCGTGTGAGCCTGTTTCAAAGAAATTTTATGAACCACATGAAAAAACCGACAAAGTGCAGCCTCTTATTGTGGCCAATCTTTGTCGGAATAATCTGAAGCAGGTTAAAGGAGCGGTACCGCTTGCTCCAAATAACGCCATCGTGCAACGCACGTTGGCTCTTTCTTTGGTAGTACAAAGGTAACAACACTCGAAAACAGGTAGTACATAAAAGAAAACTACCGATTGCAAACCATGTTTATCGGTAGTAATAAATATTTTTCCTCTCACCTTGGCTCATTCACTTTCATCGTCTAAGTTCTGCATAAACAACTTGAATACTCGATCATTAATCAGAATAGAGTATCTTCTTTTTTGAGGTGAACCCTCTTTCTTTATTATTTTTTGTTGATCAAGAGCATCAATTTTTCGTCTTACAGTACCTCTATTGATTCCAGTTTCATTTTCTATTTTCCTATACTAATGCAAGGGGAATTCATTGATGAGTCAAGTCCATAATTTCAGCACTGCCTTCCCAGCGAATCACAAATTCATCGATGGTCAAAGGGTAAATATCCACATCGCTGCTACTTTTTGAGTATCCGATCATGTAATTGGTATCTGGATGAATTGAAGGAGCAACAAAAAGAGAATATGCCAACTTCGTTTTATTATCTTTGAACTCAATCATATGCCGAGTTATCCCAGGAATTTCATTTACTGACTGACTCTTATTACGCATTAAAGTTACTTCAACTAAAACATCCACCTTTTTTCCATAGACTTCAATATCGCCAACACCTCCGCGTGCAGTTGATGTTGGCATGCCTTCATCATCGACAGGATAGTTTGGTTTAACATCCAAATCAGGATATTTTTTCTTTAGCGCTACGCTCATCAGGAACTCAAATCTTGTTGGAGCACTAATATACTTTAGAACAGGGTGTTGAGAACCATTAATACTAGTCAACGATCTGAATTCCTTCACTATATCGGAAGGAAGCATCTGATTTGACCAAGAAACCAAGTTGCGTTGTCTTGCACTACTAATATCGTCGCTTGCAACCACTGTATGTGTTTCGATAAGAATGTTATCAATTGTTCCCATGTACAGATAATATTCCTTCGCATCAGTATACGATATATACTTTTCATAATTATTAATAACATAATTGACTCTATCTTCTTCAAATCTATTTATATCCACTAATCGTCCATTTCCCCGAAGTGAAACTACGCCTGTTACTCTAAGCTTCCTGATTATATCGTCTACACCTTCTTTAACTATTTGTTTGAATTTAAAGCGCGTGCGATTATCCGAACTTAATAATTTCAAGCAAGTCTCATAAACAATTTCATCACTTGATGTTTTTCCGTGAGTAAACCGGAAATCATTTATAAATTTCGCAAGACTAATCGCATCATCGTTTGGCCAGCAGATTACAAAAGGAATTTCATTTCTATAAATCCCTGATTTATCCCATTCATAATTATCATGCAACACTTTTACAGTTCTCAAAAACAGCACAAATGGAGCATTTTCAATTAGATTTCTACGGAAAGGATTATTTGTTTGATATTTTGCTAACGCATTAAGAAATATATCTTCAGTTTTGGTTATAGATAAATCTTCAGTTTGCTCTTCGGTTGATTCCTGATATGACTTAACTAAAAGTTTCCCTGTCTCAGAAATTTCAATTGGTTTATTCATTTCGTAATATACAAAGCCGAATTCCATAGGAAGCAACATATAAGTATTAAACCTTGTTGGCCACCCCTTGTCAAAACCAGCGTCTTTATGACCCTTTGTATTCTTTTCCTGATATTCATATATAAACTCAGCTTGTTCTATTGAAAATGACTTATCAGAATTCAAATAGATTTCTCTAAATTCTTGATATTCTTTATTTACAGTATCAGTACGAATCATTTTTTTAATAATCCAACCAATAACTATGTGTTTTATTGTCTCATTGCTTAATAGTTTACCTTCATATGGCAAGAGACTCTCGACAAATACAGCAATCCGTTCTGGGTTTCTCATCGTCGTCGAGAACGACAATGGCTTATATTCTAATCGCATCATACTACAATCCCTTTCTATATAAATATTCTAAATATCTGATGAAAATCATCCGACACTCTTTACATTATTGTATCACTTTATTCAATGGCATGCCTAAAAACTCGGATTCTATGTGAATCTAACAATTAGTTACATAAATTTCCTCACTATCATTCTTAATAGTATTATCAAATCTGGAAATATAATTACTGTCTATTTTAAACTTTTTATATTTAGTTGCCCAACTTTGCAAAATCTCATTTGTTTTGCCTTTATGAGTTAGCATATTTGACAACCCCCATTTTATACCTCTGCAATCAAGTTCATCCAACAGGTCATACAATCTGTGTTCATCTTCCTCTTTCCAAAGTTTGTTATAATCGCTAAAAGTAATAAGATAAGGCGGATCGAAATATAGAAAGTCTCCTGAAGAAAACTCTTGCCTGTTAACAAACAAACTGAAATCTTGACCCTCCGACAAGAAGACTCGCTTGTTGATATACCAGTCAGAATAATTTCTAAGTGCCTGCGAGACATTCTTGTTCCAATCTACATTTCCAACTGGCAGATTAAATTTTCCATCGCTGTTAAAACGAACCATATGATTGAATCCATAAATCAGTAAGAGATAAAGTAACTCCGTATCATTTTGATTAGTATTATAATCATCCCTTAATTTCAAATATGCATTTTTGTTATAGCGTGCGTAATATGTTTTTATGTGTTCCTTTCTAAGAAACTTAATTGTTTCATTAAGCCCTTTTTCAGACAAACTCAAATCATACTTCTCTATTAAAAAATGCATCTTTGATATGAATTGTGGCATATCTACAGCATTGCGTTGCAAGAGATCATGTAGTTCAATAATTTTCTTATCAGAATCATTCATATAATATGCTTTTGCTTCAACATTAATGGAAGCACTACCTCCGCCACAAAAAACATCATAATAATTTTCTATTTCTAACGGAAAATACTGCTTAAGTTGTGGCATCAATTTATACTTATCACCAACATAAAATAGAGGAGAACGTATCGATTTTTCTTTTTTCAAATTCATTTTTTTTTCGGCAGCTATATCATATTCCATTATTTTTCCACCTCAGTTATGAAAACGAACTCTCTGTGATCTTTAAGCTCAGTCTTGCCTGCATTGAAACACTTGAAAGGCTTTTCAAAAACTTCGGTTTTCCCAACTTTATTCAACGTCTCAAGTATTTCACAATGCGTGATTTTATTCTTTGAACTGGAACTTTTTGGATTATAAGTATTATTATATGTAACAACTATATATTTGACATTCAAATTACTAATTAAATCATCAAATATACACGGAGCAGAACATTTTGAATATTCACTAATGTTTTCCGCAGGCGGCTTCCTAGCTGTTCCTACCAGTGTAGGCTTGTCCCATTTTGCAAGATTCTCTAAAACATGGTAAAACCTTGAATATTGACGAGAATTATATGGAGGATCAATGAAAGCAATATCAGCAGAAACTTTACTAGCTAAAACGTTTGAATCTTCTCGATGAATAACAATTCTCTTTTCACGTACATCCATTGGTAGTATCAACTCAAATAGAAATCTATCTTTTATATCGACCTTCTTACGATACGCATCATAATGCCCAACTGTGTTGGCTATTTTATCAGCGGAGTATAGTAACGATGCAATCAATATTGCATGTTCATGCTCTGTGAGATTATCAATTGACTCAATTGTTGTTCGGATTTCTCCAATTATCCTGGCATCATTTTTGCTAAAGAACCTATTTCCGTAATTTTTCTCAAAATAGTTATCATCTATTTTTCTATCTTTTATGCTCTGAAACTCATCTTTAATAGTGTTCAGTTTCTCTGCGCTATATAATCCAGAACCAAAAAATGCTTCATAGATTATCTGATTCGAGTACAGAAAATCATTTATTATAAAATGATCATAATTATCTAACATCTCTCGTGCAACAACGCCAGTGCCTGCAAAAACGTCAAAAAAAGATGTTCCGACTGTGTGCACTTCAATGAGCTCCTTTATCCATCCAAGTAACTTATTTTTGTTACCAATATACCTTCTGTTTTCTAAATTATACCTAGCTTCAAGCTGGGCGTTCAGTTGGTCTTGACTATGGAACCTCAATTCTTCTAATTCATTAATCACTGTTTTTCTATCTTTTTCCACTAATGAAGCTATTGCATCAAATTGGGCAATCGTCCACTTCTCCATTTCCCTCTTATTTATATTTCTAACCGTAGTTTCAGGAATTCCTGCGGCAATGTGAAACTGCCTTAAATTTGTTTTGTTTACTTTTAAGTATTTTTCAAGCAACATAAATTCACCTCTTAGAAATCATTATAGCACAAATCTCCATCGAAAAAATAAAAAATGGTTTATTCGATGGAATTTCTAAAATGTGTCCAAAATTCCCCACTATCCATTATTTCATCAATTTGCGCGACATAGTAATCGCCTCTCTCTAATCCTGTTGCGTTTTCTGGTGTTAAGGTCTTGTGGCTGTTTAGTTCAATTATTCTATGTCCTTCCAAACCACCAACTAAATAAAACGGTTCCTTTTGACTAATGTACCTTTCCTCAAAGCCACTCTTTTCGCTTGGAAAGAGTACGCGAAGAAAAATGTCCTTAAAATTTTCATAATTCTCTTTATAGGTTTTTTGATAATACGGTCCTAAAACATCAATATAACTTTTGCCTGTTTCTCTATTAACTCCATAAAGAGCAAATTCAATTCCATTCTTAACGAAAGAACTTCTTACTTCAACCGAGTAGTCAGTTTCATTCATCTCCCAAATAATATCTACTTGATTTTGAATTGATTCAATATTAGGTCTATGTGCTTTGAAGCCTTCAAATATTCGCTCATCAGACAAGAACTTTACGCATGCAAATTCTGAAATTATTCCTGACAATGCATCAATCCACTTCGTTTGATTACTTCTAGGGACACCTGAATTTGCGGCAGAACCGTTAGCATTATGATAAATGCTGTCAGCCTCCAATAATATTTGTTGTTCCTCTTCACCAGAAAAATCGTCAAATGTAAATTCAATGACTTTATACTGCCTGCCAATTGTCGAGTATCCATTATATTGTGTCGGATCAAACAGTACCGATTTCATTGATTTCACCTTCCCTTGCATTAACAAAGAAATTATATCACCATCCCAAGCACATTTCTATCTTGAGAGTTCATATAATCCCCTAAAGTTATTAATTTTTTTAGTTAGCTACAAAATCTAGAAAATCACCAACAGCACGAATTTTCTATGAATTCTTAATACTTCTTATCTGCATTAAATACAAAAATTATCAGTTATTATGTCAATGAACAAATACAGATAAGTTGGTTATGCTAGCCACTGGCATATTATTGTTAAAAGAGATTTCAAGAAAGCATCCTTCTCTATATAAGATAATCTATTGTTATTTCATTTGCTAATTGTTGCCCCACTATTACAATAGTTGTTAAAATCCCGTGAAGCACAACCATACATATTTTAAAAAAAGGACTAACCTTCAAAACTTCTAAAAATGAACCTAAAAATAACCGTTTAAACATGTTATAATTAGTTTACATTGATACCTTTTTATGTAAAGGAGACCAAATATGGAAAAATCATCTGCATTTAAAAGCATTAGTTATCAAGAAGCAAAAATAATAAACCCATCATTTTTATTCATCGTGCATAATAACACAGAATATGACATAATGCTGGATTCTCTAGCACCACCACCGGACTATGATAAAATTGCGAAAGTTGTGGTTGAGTGCCAACCTTATTACATCGGGAATTTTGGAGCACAAACAATAGTTGTAGTCAAATCAAGCGATATGGGAAGCACAAAGCCGTTCGCTTCAACCACTACCACTATCAATGCTATTACACATTGGCAGCCCCTTTTCGTTCTAATGGTAGGTGTAGCCGCAAGCATGGAAAAGAAAAATAAGGCGAAAATTGGTGATGTTATAGTCGCACGAGAATCAATTGACTATCAAAGTGCCAAGTACACAGATGAGGGTCCAATATCTCGTGCTCACCATTATTACAGTGGAAAAATATACAAGATGTTTGATAACATCAGAAGCGAAGAATTTAATGCAGCCCTCGATAACGACACAAATGAATACAAAATCAAAAAAGGAGCAGTCTTATCCGGTGGCATTTTACTGGACTCTAAAACGTTGAAGAAAGAATTAAGGGATCTTAATCTAGAGGTTGTGGGCCTCGAAATGGAGTTTATGGGAGTTGCATCAGCATGCATTGATGCAGGTATTAACCAATTAATTATGGTTAAAGGTATTTGTGACTTTGGGGATGGAACAAAAAAATACAATAAAGGAGCAAATCAAAAAAAAGCAATGCAAAATGCTATCAAACTATGTAAAATTGTATTTGATGACCCGCATAATTTTAGTAATGAATCTCTAAAATACGCTTACTCGAATGTTGTTAGTAAAAGTGTTTTTATTGCCGGAAGCCACGATACACATATAACAGAGACTAGTGCAAAAGAATCCGGTGTCACAAGCAAGTATGTTAAATGCGAGGATGCAATCGCTTTTGCAGCAGAACTATCTATGGCATTGCAAGAGAGTGGTTACAGAATTGTAACTGGCTATGGACGGGAAATTGGCCAAGCCGTTGTGGCTGGTGCCTTATCAAACATCAGCATGCATGAAAACTCCTATATCGCACTACAGGAAAAAATAGTCACCATGCCATTCCCGCGGCTTCAGGACTGCAATTACTACGGTCTCAATTATGATCTATTCAAAACTAAATACAGAGAAATAATGTGCAGAGAAGCAAATTATGTAATTTCCGTTTTTGGTGTTAAAAGCGAAAATAAAAATAATGAAGCTGTAGAAGCTGACGGAGTTGAACAAGAAGTTGATTTAGCGCACAGTATGAGGAAATTAATTATCCCAGTCGGTGCTACGGAATTCACTTCAAGAAAAATATGGGAGAAAGTAAAAAAGGAACTTGATATGTATTACCCTATTAAAGTGGAAACTAATATTGATATAGATAAAAAAAGAGAATTGCGGGATGAATGCTTTAGAAAACTAGGTGAAGAAATTGATTTCCAAGACAAACTTCAACGAAAGAACCTAATTGATACAATTTTACTGTTTCTAAAAACACCTTGGATTTACTAAAAAAACAAGTAAAAATAATACAAATCGAAAAAGATCGTTTACATAAGTATTCGGTTTTTTTCACTATGTATGGTTTTTCCTTTTGATATAAAACAAGTCTCAGCAAAACCTTTATCTAACTCTATCGCATTTGCACTAATGTTCAGCCTCAAATATTAATACGTATAGAAGCAAATCTATAATAGATAATACATGATTATTGTATATAAATCATATATGAAGGAGGGAAAATATGTGAAACTATTTATTAGTTGGTCTGGTGAGGCGGGATTAAAAATTGCAGACGTTATAAAAACATTTCTTGAAAAGACTACGCCTGTCGGTGAGTTGAAAACAATCTACTTCTCCAAAGATTTTGATGGGGGGGAGCAATCATCAAGAAAAATATTTGGGGATATAAGTAGATGTGACAAATTAATCATGTGCATTACCAATGAAAGCAAAAAATCACCTTGGATGATGTTTGAAGCAGGTTATGCGAAAGGATTAGGAAAAAAAGTAATTCCTATTTACTTTGAACAAAATGAAGACTATCATTCATGGAAAGATAATCCGTTATTTGAAATCACTCCAATACTCTATGAAAGAGGAAACTTTAAGACTAGATTATTCAACGATGTGAAAATTAGTGATTTAAAAGAGAATCATGCTTTTTATACCGAAATGAAAAAATCTATAGAATATATTTTAGAGTCAGAGAAAAAAATTGACACTTTGTGCGAGGAATTAGTTAGTGAATTAACTAAAAAAAGTACGTTTTCAGCTATGAGCCCACAATACAAAGACAAAATTGCATATTTCAAATTTGGATTTGAAACACATGATCTTTACAAATTGATTTTTAAACTTTACAAAAAGAAAAGTGACTATCTGTGGATTTATGGACGAAGAAATTCCAAAATACTAGACGATGATTATCGTAGGTACTATCAAGAACTCCGAGATGAACCTTTATCAAATTCTGAATGTTTGCATGATTTTAGATGCTTGTTTTTAGATCCTTTATCTAAAAATGTTGACTCAGCATATTACAATGACTCGTTATTTGAAAAAAGGCTAATTTTAAATATTGAAGAAACAATTCAATTAGTGGGCAATTCCAAGCGACTAAAAAAATGCTTTAAGATTTACTCACATGAGAGAAATGATGTAATAATTAGGATTAATGATGCTTTAATTGTTGCTACTCCCGATTCTATTAATGGCAGGCTTCAGACAATTACAAATATGGAATTTAAAGTCTTAAGTGTGCACTCACAAGAAGGTGCTCATTATGTTGACATATTTAATAAAGTGTGGAATAATGCAAAACCACTAATAGATAGTGAGGTATATTAATTTGAATAATGAATTCAGTATTGAAATACCTAATGGATTCCTCCTGTTTATATCTGGGGTACCTGGTGTAGGGAAGACAACAGTTTCTTATGAATTATTGAAGCGTTTTGATAAATTCCGTATTGTAGAAGAAACGGACCTTATTAGAGAAATACTTCGTGGATATCAAGAATATACAAATGAAATAATAATTGAAAATATCGAATTTGAAACAGATCAAATTAGAATAAGTGATCACAATAAACTTTTAAGTTTTGATGAGGCAAAACATCAATGCAGAATTATGAAAAAATCTATAGAAAAAATTGCAGAAAGGCAAAACAGAAAAGGAATTTGTACAATTATCAATGGAGTTCATATTATACCAGAGATTTTAGATGGAATTATGGATAACAAAAATACTTTATTTGTGAACTTGTTCATTAATAACGAGAGAGAAGTCTATAACAGAATAGCAAACAGAGATCCTAATTCATATATGTTAAATTCCACTTCATATATTTTTCGATCAAATATTGATTTGTACAATAGCACAAAGAAAATGGTCACTAAAAACAATGTCATTTTTAAAAATATAGATGTAACTAATCTTGGAGTGAACGACACAATAATTGAAATAATAAAATGTATCAATTCCGCATGTCGGAATTGATACATTTTCTACTCATTAAAATATGAATTGAAGTTTTCTGAATTATCCCAAACATTAATGAATGTTTCTATGCATTTCTGACCTTTTTTTGATTCAACACTAAATACTTCAAATCCAGAATTTGTTAATATTTGTGGATGTCCATGTGAATCGAAATTTAGTTTAGTATAAATAATACTATTATCAATCCGGATTATTACTTCTTCTCGTCTACAAGAATAAAATCTTAGACTCTTACTAAGAAATCGATTGTTATCTACTTTCTTTTTTATTCTTTGTATAGAACCATCAAGTTCACTTTTTAATAGTTTTGGGTCAATATGTGCACGTTCTACTTCAATAGAATCTGGATGTAAATATAAGCATTTAAAATCTATTCCGTCCATACCAAATCGTGCTTTTTCTTCAAGATATTTAAAAAAATCATCAAATCCGCTTGTAGCAAGTTTCATGTTTTTTCTGCCATATATCCATAAATACTTTCCTGTATATAGAAATGAGTCGATTATCAATCGGTATAAGTCATAACTTTCAAAGCCAGTATGAAAATATGCAACTCTATCTATAAAGGATGGGCTCTCAATGCAAAAAGCATTTCGTTCTATCATCTTATCTACTAAATCTTCACATTCTTTATCAATATACCGCATTTCATTTTTCATTCTAATAATATTGTTTTTGTATTCATTTATTCTATGTATATTCTCTTGTGAGTTTTCTATGCCAAAATCTCTAATAAGTATTTTTGAAAAAGCCTCATTATTAAACATTAACGGTTGTATATTGTGAAGTGGATTATTAATCCAAGAATGGCTATTTAGGTTTTCATCAAAGAGTAGAGGAATCACTTTTTTTCCTAAACCTTTTGCATAACCTGCTTCAAAGATTAACCAAGGAGCAGTCCTGTTTTCTTTTGTTATACACATGATTAAAACATCACACCATTCAATACTTTTTAATATAACTTCTTGTATACTTTCTCCACTATATATATCATTCTCAGAGATAAAAGTATCTATTTCACTACTAATATCATTAAATAGCTTATTCGTTTCAAGAGCATATGTTCTACCTCTTTCCTTTGACCAACTAATAAATAGTTTCACATATTTTCCCTCCTTCATATATAATTTATATACAATAATCATGTATTATCTATTACAAATTATACCATTTTATTTAACTGTTTTATAGACTAAATCCTTATTATCGGGTTCTTTTTGGTCATTACTTGTTTAATCTTCGCTTGAGCTACATCCGCATATATTGCGGTCGTATTGATTGAACTATGCCCAAGTATTTTTTGAATGATTCTTATGTCAACATCTTGCTCCAAAAGCATGGTGGCAAACGTATGCCTAAATTGATGTGGAGTTAAGATTTTGCTAAGACGAACTTCCTTGCTATATTTCTTTAGTAAATGACGAATAGAGTTCGCATCAAGCACCTCCCCTTTCATACTTTGGAATAAAAACATGCTTTTTCTGCCAACGCATTTCAAATAACTATCTATTAGTTGCACTGTATCAGTAGAACTTATGTGTAGCATTCTTTCCTTCTTCCCTTTTCCTTCAATGAGAATCGTTCTATTTCGTAAATTCACATTCTCAAGTTTTATACTACAAAGTTCTGATACCCTCATTCCGGTACTAATCAACATATTGATTACTAAAAGATTCCGCAAATTTAGTGTCCTTTGGTATTGCGTTTTTGAGTTTTCCAAGTCTTTCTCTATTAGCTTGTAAATCGCTGATATAGTCCTTCTCTCAATCGTTTTTGGTAGTGTTTTAGGTTCTCTGTAGTCAACTCTAATCTTTTCAAAAGGATTCGATTCAATAATATCTTCAAATACTAAATACCTAAAAAATGCTTTAACACTTGCAAGCTTTCTTTTTGCTGATTTTGGTTTGTATGTATAATGCAAAAGTCTGATAAACTCCTTCAATGATTCTTTATCAATCTCCTTTTTGAAGTCATCCATTTCTTTCTGGAACTGTTTCAAATCTGTCTTATACGCTTTTAAACTATGTGCGCTCAATCCTCTTCCCTTTTCACAGTCTTCAAAATACTGCTCCAGCCATTTCTCTTGTAAAATCATTTCTACCCTCCTATATATTTTTGATAAGTATACTAATTATACTACTAGAAAATACCCAAAATGCTCTAGAAAGGAGTTAAAATGCTTGAAAAACGAATTAAAACAGGAACAATGATGTACCCATCAATTATCAAAATTTGTGACGATAATCTAAAAGCATCTAACTGCGCTTCACGGAACGATTTCATCGAAGAAGCAGTCAAATTCTATATAGGTTTTCTCAATAAAGAAAATGATGCAAAGTACATATCTCATACGCTTGAAAGTATGTTCAATGCAACTATTCAAATATCAGAAGACAGGGTTGCCAAGTTGCTATTTAAACTTGCTGTAGAAATGAGCATGATGATGAATATCGTTGGTGCAAACTATGATATAGATGATGAAACTTTAAAAAGACTTAGAGGTAAATGTGTTAACGATGTTAAATCATCCATA